>Ga0210394_10005898_pt1 | contig 13530 bp, 16 predicted proteins | sample IncBWC12MmetaG_FD_160121 | JGI IMG/M metagenome (GOLD analysis project Ga0210394, IMG submission 160121) | Forest soil microbial communities from Barre Woods Harvard Forest LTER site, Petersham, Massachusetts, United States - Inc-BW-C-12-M | ecosystem: Environmental > Terrestrial > Soil >...
CAGCCACTTCGTTACCTCCATGACTGCTCCGATTGCTTCCGGCTGGAGCGGTTGCCGGGTGGGGCTTGCACCCACTGGAAAGCGCCGCCTTTGCACGGCGCACGCCAATTCCGGAAGTCGCACTTACACAACAAATAAACAGCCCGCCACACCGGCCGGGCCAATTTACAGCATTTTGTACGACGCGCTCGCGCCCATGGCACGACCCGAAATCGCCTTAGCCGTCGTTTACACGATGAGATCAAGCATGGGCAACACTTGCTGCGCGTCATGCGTCCCGAGACATTTCGGCGCTGGTTCTTTTCAGGATTGGCACTTCTCGGGGCTCACCTGGCCATCGGAGTTCTTTGGTGAGCAGCGGTAGATTTGGGTCAGCGACAAAGCGAATAATTTTTCCAAATCAGATTGAAAGGCTTCGACAAATCCGGTTTTACGCGCAAATGCCCAGACGCGATGACCCACGGAACCGCGTTGTCTGTGAATTGTTGAAGAACTGAGCAAAATTGAACAGTGGTGCGGATTCGTTTCGCTCCAAGCTATTTCCATCACCGTGCATCACGGCATCTACCGGTGACCGAGAGTTCTATAACGCTTCGTCGTCACCATCGGGAGAATCCAATATGCCCTCCACCGTCAACCCCTACCTGATCGGCGTTTGGTTCTGTGTCGGCTTCTTCACGGGTGCCGGGTGGGCCGTTGCCGCGTGGCTCGTGGGGCGAATATTGTCCATTATCCATATCTGACCTGAACCTTTGGTTCGTATTTTCTCGGACCAGAGCTTCCAAAAAATCAATTCCGGACCAATCCCCACTGCCGAATGGCAAGCCGCCGGTCACGCTTCGCGACGCCGCGACCTCATCCAAATCATTCACCCATCCAGGAGATCGTCATGACCCTCACTGCCGAACATCTTTCGCCGATCGTTGCTCTCATCGCAGGCGTCTTGATCCTGATTTTGCCGGGTTTGTTGAATTACGTCGTTGCCATCTACCTTATCGTCGTCGGACTCATCGGACTGAATGGAATCCACCATTTCATCAACTGATACGCCGTCCGCGTTCACAAGGGACCGAGCCTTCGATCGGCCGCAGCGCTGCCGGTGCGCCTTCTCTCATATCGGCACTACGGGAACATTCGTGCCATCCGATGCGTTAAGGCTCCGGAAAAAAGCGAAGGAAGTCGTTCAATGGCCGCGTACCTCATCGCCATCCTGATGTTCATCGCAACATTCATCATCGCATTTCTCTTTGCAGGAAGCGATAGAAGCGCCAACGCAACATCACCGCTATCGCTCGCTGTTCTGTTTCTCGGCTCGATGATGTCGGCCTCTGTCATCGGCATGCATCTATTCGCGCATTGATGCGAAGAGTTTTTCCGGCCCGGACAGGGCAAATCAGATTGAAATGATTCGAAAATTCGGTTTTTGGCGCAGGCCGCTACACCCCCAGATACGCCGCGACGACCGCGGGATTGGCGCGCAGCTCAGCGGCTGTTCCCTTTAGCGTGACGCGGCCTGCTTCCAGCACATAGCCGCGGCTCGCGACCTCCAACGCCAGTTCGACATTCTGCTCGACCAGGAGAATGGAGGTGCCCCGGCTGTGAATGGCCTTGAAGGCCTCGTGCATTTCCTCGACCACCTTCGGCGCCAACCCGTGGCTCGGTTCATCGAGGAGGAGCAGCTTCGGGCGCAGCATCAGCGCCCGGCCGACCGCGACCATCTGCTGTTCGCCGCCCGAGAGCGTTCCCGCCAACTGCCCGAAGCGTTCGCGCAGGCGCGGAAACAAATCGAACACGTCCTCGATCCGCGCCGCCAAATCGCCGGCCTTTCGCGCGCTGAAGGCGCCGAGCAGCAGATTTTCCTCAACCGTCATTTCCGAAAAAACCTGACGTCCTTCCGGCACATGCGCGATGCCAAGCGCAGGAATTTCATGCGCCGCCAACTGCATCAGATCGGCACCCTCAAAACGTACCTCTCCGCTCGATCTTGGCACCAGCCGCGAGATCGTCCGCAGCAGCGTGCTCTTGCCGGCAGTATTCGCGCCGATCATGCAAACGAACTCGCCTTGAGCGACCGACAGCGCAATCCCGTGCAACACCTCGGCGTCGCCGTAACCGGCACGCAACTGCCTGATCTCGAGAAGCGGCGACGAACTCATCGGCCCGCGCCCTCCTTGGGGTGACCGAGATAGGCTTCGATGACTTTCGGATCGCGCGCGACCTCCGCCGGCGTGCCGTCGGCAAGAAGCCTGCCGAAGTTGAGCACGAGAATGCGGTCGCAGATATTCATGATGGCACGCATATGGTGCTCGACCACCAGCAGCGTGACGCCGTCGTCGCGCAGGAAACGGATCAGCCGCATGATCTCGCCCATCTCGGCGGGGTTGAGCGCCGCCATCACCTCGTCGAGCAGCAACACCTTCGGCGCCGTGCACAACGCGCGCGCCAGCTCCACCCGCGCGCGCTCCGGAAACGACAGATCGCCGGCCTGTTTTTGCGCCACGTCTTTCAAGCCGACCCGCTCAAGGCACTTCAACGCTTCGCCGCGCGCCGCGTCCACGCCATGACGGAGCAGGCCCGCGGTCAGCACGTTGTCCAGCACCGTGCTCTCGGCAAACAAGGCGACGTTCTGGAACGTCTTGGTCATCCCGAGGCTTGCGACCCGATGCGGTTTGAAGCCAGCGAGACTGGTGCCGTCCAGACTGACGCTGCCGGTATTGGGGCGGATGAGGCCGACGAGCGTACTGAACAGCGTCGTCTTGCCCGCGCCGTTCGGGCCGATGACGCCAACAATCTCGCCCTTGGCGACGGAGAACGTCACATCCGAAAGCGCCTGCAAGCCGCCGAACCGGCGCGACAGATTTTTGACCTCGAGAATCGTCACGGCGTCACCGTTCGCGACCGGCGCGCGCGCAAGCTGTCGAACACCGTGATGAAGCCGCGCGGCCGCCACAGGATGACGGCGATCAGGATCACACCGAAAACGAGTTGCGACAGACCGGCCGCGCGCGACGACAACAGATCGTTCATGATCTCTTCGAGGGGAATGATGAAGAACGCGCCGAGAATGGGCCCGGCCGCCGTGCCGACCCCGCCGATGATCGCGATCAGCGCGACGCGGATCGAGATGCCGGCGATGCCGAACACCGTATCGGGATCGAAGAACACCGCGACTTGCGCGTAGAGGGTTCCCAACATCGCCATCAGCGCGCCCGAAATCACCGCGGCCTGCAGTTTGACCCGCGTGGTGTCGACGCCGATCACTTCGGCGGCGGCAGGATTCTGCCGGATCGCGCGCAGCCGATAGCCCATCGCGCTTCGACGGATGCCCTCGAAGATCGCGGTTACGATCACGAGCGCAGCAAGCGCAATATAGGCATGCGGGCGCAGCAGCTTGAAGGAATAATCCCAGAAGCCAGGGGCCGCGAACGGCACGGAGAGCCCGCCCGGGCCGCCGGTCAACGACGTCCAGACATTGGCAATCACCCGCATCACCTCGCCAAAGGCAAGCGTCGCCAGCGCGAAGTAATGGCCCTGCAACCGCATGGTGGGAATAGCAATGATAAAGGCCGCCAAGGCGCCGAGCACGCCTCCGGCGAACATGCCGAGCCAGGGGCTGATGCCGAACTTGATGAGCAGCACGGTCGAGGTGTAGGCGCCGATGCCGAAGAACGCGGCATGACCGAGCGAGATCTGGTTGGCGAGGCCGCCGACGATGTTCCAGGCCTGCGCCATCGCCGCAAAGAGCAAAGTGATGGCGAGAACGCGGATCCAGTAGCCGCGCGGATCGAGCAACAGCGGCGATAGCGCCGCAGCGGCGATCACGACGCCAAGCGCGATCCGGCTCTTCATCTGATAGCACCGACCAGCCCTTGCGGGCGGACCGCGAGCACCAGGATGAAGACGACGAACAGCACCAGGTTCTGCAACTGAATCGGAAAGAACAGCGAGGACAGCGACTGGATCACGCCGACCGCTAGCCCGCCGACGACGGCGCCGGCAACGCTGCCGAGCCCGCCGAGAACCACGACCGTGAACATCAGCACCACGTACTGGCCGCCGACGCCGGGAAAGACCGTCACATAGGGCAGGATGACGGCGCCGCCGAACGCCGTCAGCCCGACGCCGAGCGCAAAGGCCATTTTGTACATCAGCGCGGTATCGATCCCCATCAGCCGGGCGGCGGCCGGGTTTTGCGCGGTGGCGCGCATCGCGCGTCCGAACCAACTCGCGCGCATGAACCACCACAGCGCAATGCCGCAGGCGAGCGACATCGCAAATGCGATCAGGTAGGGAACGCTGATGAAGAGCGGACCCAGAGATAAAGATTCAGTCTGATAGGACGTGGTCACAGAGCGAAACTGCGAGCCGAACAGCAGCAGCGATCCGTTTTCGATGACAATCAGAATGCCGACGGTGAGAAATATCTGCGCCACCGACGGTGCCGACAGCACCCGCGCGATCAACTGCCCCTGCACCACCCAGCCGATCGCAAAGGCGACCGCAAACGACAAGGGCGCGGCGAGCACGGGGTCAAGCCCGAGGAAGGCCCAGGCGAACCATGCGACGAACATGCCGATGGTGAGGAATTCGGCCTGCGCGAAGTTGACGATCCCCATCACGCCATAGACCAGCGTCAGACCGATCGATATCACCGCATAGACGCCGCCGATCAATAGCCCGTCGAGGATCGCCTGAACGAATGACACTTCAACTCACGCCAGCCACCGCTCAGGTCCGCCAGACGGCTGCGCTCTTGGCGATTTCCTTTGGCCAGACAGTGACGATGTCCTTGCCCCGCCACTGCACCATCAGCGGCACCGAAAGCACGTTCAATCCGCTGGCGTCGAATTGCACGGCGCCGCCGGTCATGCCGTTGATCCAGCCGCCGGTGAACCTGGCGCCGCGCAAGGCGCTAGCAACCTCCTCGGCCTTGGCCGATTTGGCCTTCTTGATGGCCTGCACCAGCACCTCGAGGCAAACGGCGTGTTCGAGTGCCTCGTGCACCATGAAATAGCCGAAGCGCTTGCGGAAGCGCTCGGTCAATTCCGGCGCGAGGTCATAATTGGAAGTGTCGATCGAGAGCACGTTCTCGGAAAATTCGCCGAGGGCTTTTTCGAAATCCGGAATGACATAGCCGGCCGCCCCGCCAATCGCCGGAATGGTCAGCTTCTGCTGCCGCATGGTGCGGATGATCAATAGGCTGTCGTTGAGATAGGAGACCGGGAAGACGGCCTGCGCACCCGAGCCGCGCAGCTTGTTGACCAGAGGCGTCGTGTCGGTGATCCCCAAGGGATAAGCATCATCCATGACGATTTCGACATTGGCGGCCTTCGCGCCTGCCCTTAAGCCGTTGGCCTGCGCGGTGCCATAGGCGGTGTCTTCATACATGATCGCGATCTTGTCGATCTTGCTGCCTGCTCCTCGCGCGATCGCGGCCGTATAATCGAACTGCGCCTTGCCGATCACGGAGGCCTTCGCCACCACCTGAAAGATGTTCTTGTAGCCGCGTCCGGTGATCTGGTCGGCAAAGGACATGGTCAGCAACGGAATGTCGCGCCGCTCGGTGACTTCCGAGATCGCGAGCGTCAACGAGGACGCAAACGCGCCCAGCACGGCGGTGATGTCCGCTTGCGTGATCAGCCGCTGGGCGACGTTGCCCGCGGTCGTCGGCGTGGAGGTCGCATCCGCCACCACCAGATTGATCCTGGCGCCACCGAGCTCGGCGATGCCGCCGGCCGCGTTGATTTCGTCGGCGGCAAGTTCGAGCCCGTTGCGGGAGTTGATGCCGAACTGCGCGTTCGGTCCCGACAGCGGCATGATGACGCCGACATTGACCGCCGGCGCCTCCGCGCGCGCCGCGGGAATAACGTATGGCGCGGCGAGAAGGGCAGCGGTGCCCGAGAGCATCGCCCGCCGATTCATCCGCATCGTTCCGACCGAATTCTTCCTCGACATCGCATCCTCCCAAATTTCTTGCTTTTCAAATGACGGCGCTACCTTGCCGTATGACGAAGGCGGCGTCTATCGCGCCTTCAGAATTTCGACGACCGCCTGACCGGTCGCAGCCGTCCCGAGATTGCCACCGACATCCCTTGTCGCCCGGCCTGCTTCGATCGCAGATGCTACCGCGCCCTCGATGGCGCGAGATGCCTCTTCAAACCGCGCGGCACCCGATCGCTCGCCATGCCAGGCGAGCAGCAGCGCCATCGACAGGATCAATGAGAACGGATTGGCGACGTCGCGGCCGGCGATATCGGGGGCCGAGCCGTGAGCCGCTTGCGCCATTGCATGGTTTGCCCCGACATTGAGCGAGCCGCCGAGGCCAAGACTGCCCGATAGCTCGGCCGTCAGGTCGGAGAGAATATCGCCGAACATGTTGGTGGACACGATGACGTCGAACCGGTCTGGCTGGCGCACCACATGCGCCATCATGGCGTCGACCAGGATGTCGTCCACGGCGAGGCCCGGGAAGCCGCGCGCGGTATCGCGACAAATATCCAGAAACATGCCGTCGCCAATTTTCAAGACATTTGCCTTGTGCACGATGGTGAGATGCCTGTTCCGCCGCATCGCCAATTGGCAGGCTGCCTTCGCAATCCGCTCGCAGCAATGCCGCGTGATGCGCCGGAGCGAGATCACGACATCGGGCGTGACCAGAAGCTCGCTATTGCCAGCTTCCATATTGCGGTCGGCGTAGAAGCCTTCGGTGTTCTCCCGCACCACCACGAGATCGAATGCGCCGAGCGGGTTCTTCAATCCCGGATAGGTGCGTGCGGGGCGCACATTGGCGAACAGATCGAGATTTTTGCGGAAGTATTTGGAGGGGTTGATCTCGCCGCTTTGCTCGTTCTTGAAATCGAACGTCGCGGTCGGACCAAGAATGAGGCCATCGGCGGCGCGGACGGTCTCCAGCAGCCCCGGCCGCACGGTGGTACCGAATTGCCGCAAGCTTTGATGCCCGACCGGGTGCTCCTCGATCTGAACGTTGAGCTGGAAATGCTCGGAAGCCGCCCGCAGCACATGCGTCGTGGCAGACGAAATCTCCGGCCCGATGCCGTCGCCAGGCAAAACGACCATGCGCATCACGAAATCCCCCGCCTCAAACCGCGATCAGGCATCGAAAACCCGCCCCTCAATCAGGATATACCAGCCCTGCAAATCGGCAGGTCGATCCGCGCCAATAGCCCAAAACAAGGGGTCTCCCAAGCCCTTTTACTCCAAGCCTTAAACGCAGATTATTGATTTGAACTGCCTCGGATTCCGGGCCAAATTCCCGCGTCGTTCAATCGATGGATTGGACTAAACAGGGGATCGCGATGGCAAACCTCACAATTAACGGAAAACCTTTCAACATCGATGTCGAGCCGGATACGCCACTGCTCTGGGCTATCCGGGAGAATATCGGCCTCACCGGCACGAAATACGGTTGCGGCATTGCACAATGCGGCGCCTGCACCGTCCATATCGATGGGGTCGCGACGCGGTCCTGCGGGGTTGCGGTCAGCGAGGCCATCGGCAAGCAGATCACCACGATCGAGGGACTCGCAAGCAACGGCGCCCTGCACAAGGTGCAGCAGGCCTGGATCAATCACGACGTGCCCCAATGCGGTTACTGCCAGAGCGGCATGATCATGGCGGTGGCGGCCCTTCTGAAGGAGAAGCCGAAACCGACCGACCAGGACATCGACGAGGCCATTACCAATATCTGCCGCTGCGGCACCTTCCAGCAGGTGCGCGAGGCGATCCACGCCGTCGCGAACGCTTGAGGAGGTTATCATGAATCATATGCCCAGATTAAATCGTCGCGCCTTTGTCATTGGCGGCGCCGCGCTCGGCTCCGGCCTCGCGCTTGGTCTCGATATCCCCTTTGGCGGCCCCACCGTCGTGCGCGCCGCCGACGGATCACCGGAAGTGACCGCCTGGGTCGTCATCCGGCCCGACGACACCGTTGTCATCCGCATCGCCCGGTCGGAAATGGGCCAGGGCTCGTTGACGGGCCTCGCCCAACTCGTCGCCGAAGAGCTCGAATGCGACTGGACGAAAGTCACGACCGAATACCCCACGCCGGGACAGAGCGTCGCCCGCAAGCGCGCCTGGGGTGACTTCTCGACCGGCGGCAGCCGCGGCATCCGAGCCTCGACCGATTACGTGCGCAAGGGCGGCGCCACCGCCCGCACCATGCTGATCCAGGCGGCCGCCAACGACTGGAAGGTGCCGGCTTCCGAATGCACCGCCGCCAACAGCGTCATCACGCACACGCCTTCGGGAAAGACGACCACCTACGGCAAGGTCGCGGAAGCCGCCGCCAAGCTCGAGCCCCCGGCCGACATCAAGCTCAAGGACCCGAAGGACTGGAAGCTCATCGGCAAGGGCGTCAAGCGCCTCGATACGGTCGACAAGACCACCGGCAAGATGCAGTACGGCGTCGACGTCAAGCTGCCGGGCATGCTCAACGCCGCGATCAAGCAATGCCCCGTCTTCGGCGGCAAGGTGAAGAGCTACGATGAGGCCAAGATCGCCGGCATGAAAGGCGTCAAGAAAGTCGTCAAGGTCGGCGAGGAGGCGGTCGCGGTCGTCGCCGACACCTGGTGGCACGCCAAGACCGCGGTCGAGGCCCTGCCGATCGTTTGGGACGAAGGCGAGAACGCCAAGGTCTCAAGCGCGTCGATTGCCAAATGGCTGGAGGAAGGTTTTGATCCCTCGCAGCACACTTACATCGGTAACGAGAACGGCGACGTAAAGGCTGCGATCGCGGGTGCCGCCAAGAAGGTCGAGGCGGTCTACAGCTATCCCTACCAGAACCACGCCACGATGGAGCCGATGAACGCAACCGCGCTCTATACGGCCGACCGATGCGAGGTCTGGTGCGGCACCCAGAATGGCGAAGCCGCCTTCGCCGCAACCGTGGAAGCTTCGGGTCTGTCTTCCGACAAATGCGACGTCCACAAGCAGATGCTCGGCGGCGGCTTCGGCCGTCGTGGCCAGACCGATTATGTCCGGCAGGCGGTTTTGATCGCCAAACAAATGCCGGGCACACCGATCAAACTCTTATGGTCGCGCGAAGAGGACATGCAGCACGGCAATTATCATCCGGTCACCCAATGCAAGATGATCGGGGCCTTCGATGCCAACAATAACCTCACCGCATTCCATATGCGGATTTCCGGGCAATCGATTCTGTTCAGCCTGCGCCCGGAAGCGCTCGTTAACGGCAAGGATCCTGTCACCTTCCAGGGCCTCAATCCCAATGGCGAGACGGCGTTCGGGTATACAATTCCAAACCTCCTGATCGAACACTCGATGCGCAATCCTCACGTCCCGCCGGGCTTCTGGCGCGGCGTCAACGTCAACCAGAATGCGATCTACGTTGAATGCTTCATGGATGAACTGGCGCATTCGGCCGGCCAGGATCCGCTGGAGTTCCGCCGCAAGCTGATGTCCAAGAACCCGAAGAACCTTGCCGTGCTTAATGCCGTGGCCGAACGGATCGGCTGGGACAAGCCGGCACCGCAGGGCGTCTATCGGGGCCTCGCGCATTTCATGGGCTTCAATAGCTACGTCGCCGGAGCTGCGGAAATCTCGGTCAGCGACGGCAACAAGATCAAGGTTCTCCGGATCGTCGGTGCCACCGACCCGGGCTATGCCGTCAATCCGGCGCAGATCGACCGACAGGTTGCTGGCTCCTTCGTCTACGGACTTTCGGGACTGTTCTATGGCGGATGCACCGTCAAGGATGGCCGCATCGAACAGGCGAATTTCGATACCTACGATTCGATGCGGATCGCCACGATGCCGAAGGTGGAATCGATCATCATGCCGAGTGGCGGGTTCTGGGGCGGTGTCGGCGAGCCGACAATCTGCGTCGCAGCACCCGCGGTGCTGAACGCCTACTTTGCCGCAACCGGAAAACGGATTCGTTCGGTGCCGTTGCGGGACCAGAACATCACCTTCGCATGAAGCCTGAAGCGGCGGCCTTTAACGTAACGGCCGCCGCCCAATTTTCGGAATCGTGTTGATGGACGCGCCGCGGCGGAGGACGACGCGCAGGGACGTCGTTCGCGGGTTCGCGGCGGCGGCCTCGTTTGCTTTCCCCTGCCCGTCTTTCGCCCAGGCCGCCGCACGCGTCGTCGTGATCGGGGGCGGCTTTGGCGGGGCGGCCTGCGCGCGTGCCTTGCGGAAAATCGCTTCCAGATTGCAGGTCACGCTTGTCGAGCCCAACCGGGTCTTCACCGCCTGCCCATTCAGCAACGAGGTGATCGCCGGGCTGCGCGGCATCGAAGGCCAGCAATTTGGCTATGACAAAATCACCGCCGACGGTGTGAAGGTTGTCGCGCAGGCGGCCGCCAAGGTCGATCCAAAAACGCGAACCGTCGGCCTTGCGGACGGAACCTCGCTTCCCTATGACCGGCTCGTGCTCGCGCCCGGTATCGATTTGCGATTCGACGCGCTGCCCGGCTATGACGAGGCGGCGGCGGAAAAAATGCCGCACGCCTGGAAAGCCGGCGAGCAAACCATGTTGCTGCGCCGCCAGCTCGAGGCCATGGAGGACGGCGGCCTCGTCGTACTGGCGATTCCCGCAACGCCCTATCGGTGCCCGCCTGCACCCTACGAACGCGCCAGCCTGATCGCCCATTATCTGAAAGCGAAAAAGCCGCGCTCCAAAATTCTCATCCTCGACGCAAAAGACGCTTTCTCGCAGCAACGCCTGTTCGAGAATGCCTGGAAGGAGTTCTATCCCGGCATGATCGAGCGTATTTCGCTCTCTCAAGGTGGGCGCGTGATCTCGGTCGAGGCCGCGACCAACACGCTCGTCACCGATTTCGGCAATTACGACGCGCAGGTCGCCAATGTCATCCCGCCGCAAAAAGCGGGCCACATCGCGGCCCTTGCCGGCGCCGCCGACAACACCGGCTGGTGCCCGATCGACCCGGAGACATTTGCCTCCAAGCTCGTGCCGAATATTCATGTCATCGGCGACGCGGTGCTCGGCGGCGCCATTCCGAAATCCGCATCCGCAGCGCAAGCCGAAGGCAAGGCCTGCGCCGGCGTGGTGGCGAGCCTGATTGCCGGAACTGTTCCCGCAAGACCCACGCTCGAAAGCATCTGCTACAACACCGTGATGCCCGGCTATGCCTTTTCGCTGTCGGCCAATTACCGGTCTCGGGACGATAGCTTCGCCGAGTTGGTAGGCTCCGGCTTCAGGAGCCCGGTCAATCATCTGAGCGGGTTGAGAATGCGGGAGGAAGCCGTTCGGGCGCAATCCTGGTTCAAGACGATCACGGTGGAAACGTTTGGCTAGCTCAACAGTTAATATTGGTGGTGTGTGGCTTGCTGCGGCGATGTGGCTATTGCCTTGTGTGGCAACGGGACAACAATTGCTGCCTTATGTCGTTACGGGCGATTCCATTGCGGAATCGCTGACCGGCTCGCCGGGCGATGCCGTGCGGGGCCGCGCGCTTGTTTTGGAGCGCACCAACACCTGTATTCTGTGTCACAGCGGGCCGTTTCCGGAGGAGAAGTTCCAGGGTGACCTCGCGCCCAACCTTGCAGGCTCCGGCAGCCGCTGGTCGATCGGCCAGCTTCGGCTCCGGCTGGTCGATGCGCCCCGTCTCAACCCGGGGACGATCATGCCGTCATACTATCGGATCGACGGGCTCGATCGCGTAGCAGCTAACTGGCGCGGCAAACCGATCCTGTCGGCCGAGCAGATTGAGGATATTGTGGCGTATCTTGCAACGCTGCGCGAATAGGTAGGAAGGCGCGATATGCACGGACGAAATACTTCCACCCGCCGCCGGTTTCTTAGGCTAGCCGGCAGCACTGCTGTAATCGGCGCACTTCCGATCGTAAGCCTGCGCCCTGTCGAAGCCACGCCCGAGACCATGGCGACCGCCATCCGTGCGGTGGTCGGCGGCGCCCTGGTGCAAACCGGTAAAGTGAAACTCGACATTCCGCCGCTCGTCGAGAATGGCAACACCGTGCCGATGACCGTGAGTGTTGCGAGCCCAATGACTGCGAACGACCACGTCAAAAGTATCCACGTCTTTAACGAAAAGAATCCGCAACCCAATCTCGGCAACTTTTTTCTCGGGCCCCGCGCCGGCCGCGCCCAGGTTTCCACCCGCGTACGTCTTGCCGACAGCCAGAAGATAACGGCGATTGCGCACCTCTCGGACGGATCGTTCTGGTCGGTCACCGCCGAGGTCGTGGTGACGCTGGCCGCCTGCACCGAGGAGGTCATCTGATGGCCGCCGCTCTGATCAATGTTCCCAAGAAGGCCAAGCGCGGCGACGTCATCGAGATCAAGACGCTGATGTCGCATATCATGGAAACGGGTTATCGCCACACTACGTCAGGCAAGATCGTGCCGCGAGATATCATCACGAGCTTCGCTTGCCGCTATAACGGCGAAGAGATCTTCCGCGCCGATCTGTTTCCCGCCACCGCCGCCAACCCGTTCATCTCTTTCTTCACGATCGCAACGGAAAGCGGGAAATTCGACTTCGAGTGGATCGGCGATAACGGTTTCTCCGAGACCGCCGCGGCCAGCATCATCGTCGAATGAGATTTGCCGGCACCATAGCGCTGGCGTCGCTGCTGGCCTTGATCGGTGCCTTGGCCGGCATTGTCATTCGTCCACTGATCGCCGCCGAAATCCCGTCGACCGAGCGCCGGTCCGGCTACACCTTCATGGCGCCCGATACAAAGGCGATGCAGGACGATGACACCGTCAATCCGGGCATGCTTGGGGTACTCGACGGCGAAACCCTGTGGAAACGCAAGGCAGGCGCAGCCAGCAAGGCCTGCGCCGATTGCCACGATGACGCGCGCGTCAGCATGAAGGGCGTGGCGGCGCGCTATCCGGCGTTCGACAAGGCGCTCGCACGCCCAGTCAATCTCGAACAGCGCATCAATCTGTGCCGCGCGCGTCACCAGGAAGCGGAACCCCTCCCCTATGAGAAGCACGATCTGCTCGCGCTTTCCGCGTTCGTCGCAGAGCAATCGCGCGGCATGACGATTACGCCCGACACTGCGCCCGAGCTTGAACCGTTCGTCGCGAAGGGACGCGACTTCTTCATGCACCGGCAGGGACAGCTCAATCTCGGCTGCACCAATTGCCACGACGACAATTGGGACAAGCACCTCGCGGGCTCCGCGGTGACGCAGGCGATCCCCAACGGCTACCCGATCTATCGGCTGGAATGGCAATCGCTCGGATCGCTGCAGCGCCGCTTGCGCAACTGCATCACCGGCATGCGCGCCCAGAACTTCGATTTTGGCGCGATCGAACTGGTCGAGCTCGAACTTTACCTGATGACCCGCGCCCGCGGGATGCCGGTCGAGACGCCAGCCGTGCGGCCTTGAGCCGGGGCCCGTGCTCATAAGCAAGCGACCAAATTGCCGTGCGCCTGCGAAATGACGCTAAGTGTAGAGTCGAGGTGTGACGCGGTAGCTTTAGGTTCGAACATATCTGTTTCCGCCCCTTTCGTTTGGCGGTGCCTCACTGGTTCGGCCATGGCCCCGTTTTCA
>Ga0210394_10005899_pt1 | contig 13526 bp, 9 predicted proteins | sample IncBWC12MmetaG_FD_160121 | JGI IMG/M metagenome (GOLD analysis project Ga0210394, IMG submission 160121) | Forest soil microbial communities from Barre Woods Harvard Forest LTER site, Petersham, Massachusetts, United States - Inc-BW-C-12-M | ecosystem: Environmental > Terrestrial > Soil >...
CGCGGGTGCGCAGCATCGCCCCGGGAATCTGGACTCCATGTCATATCGATCAGCCGCGGCGCGCCGGCGGCGCGGCCGACAGCGTGGATCAGCGGAAAATTCTTCTCCAATAGCTCGTCGCCGACGATGGCGCCGATCGTGGCGGAGTGGCGCGCGGCGAGCTTGCGCGCCGCTTGCTCAAGCTGCGCCGGCCCCATGTCGTTCGCCGGCGTGTTGATCAGGTCGCGCGCCAGCGTCACGGCTTCGACGATGCGTTGCAGGTCGTCCCGGTCGATGCTCTGCGGCAATTCGAGCTTGACCGCGCGCGCTTCGGCCTTGCGGTAGCGCGTGAAGCGGTACAGGCCGAGCGCAAGCGCAAGCGCGGCGAGCCGCGCATCGTGCGGCTCGTTGGCGAAGCGGTAAACGCCGTCCGGCAAATCCTGCGCCAGACGTCCGGCGAGAAACGCATCCTTGGCTTCGTCGCCATCCTCGAGGCCGAAAAAGATGCCGCCGAGTCCGTTCTTGCCGGGCAAGATGAGATGGCGGCCCGCCTTGGGCTCGAAGCCGGCGGCATCGGCGAAGGCGCATGATTCCGCGCCCAAAACTTTTCGCACGTCGTGATAGTTCGCCGCGGTGACGAACCAAATCGGGACTGCGTCCGCCCGGCGAGTGACGAAGATTGAGTCCATCGAAGAGCTTTCTCTATTCGGCCTTACATCCACGGCATCAGCGAAGCGTGAATCACATCGGGTACGCCCTCGCCGCCGACCGAGCGGATGGCGAGGTCGACGTCGTTCAATCCGAAGCGATGCGTGGTGACCAATTCGAGCGGAAAGCGCTTCGAGGCCAACTGCGCCAGCGCAAGCTCGCAGGCTTTGTAGCTGTGGCCGCGCGCGCTCTTCATGGTGATGAATTTCACGCAGAATTTTTCCAGCGGAAAGTTTGGGAACTGCGCCATTTCGCCCTGCGCGACAATGACGCCGGCCTTGCGCTTGAGCGCCTCGATGCCGAGCAGCATCGGAATAGTGCCGGCGCCGGCGGTGCAGTCGAGCGAAACATCGACGCCATTGCCGCCGGTGATTTCCATGATGCGGGCGAGCGGGTCTTCCTTCTGGACGTCGATGACATAATCGGCGCCGAGCTTTTTGGCAACGTCCATGCGTGCTTTGTCTTTGGACGTGCCGGTGACGATGATCAGCGAGGCGCCGGCTTGCTTGCAGATGACGGTCTGCGACAGGCCTTGCTGGCCGGGCCCCTGAATCAGCACCGTCGAATTGTAGCCGACGTCGCCGTCGAACAACGACCATTCGACGCCGTTTGCCATCGGCGTCACCAGGCCGGCAAGTTCGGCCGAGACGCCTTTCGGCACGTGGTGCACCACGGCATTCCACGGCAGATAGACGTATTGGGCGAAACCGCCCCACAGGTGTGGCGCCTTCTCCGCCGAGGTGTAGCCGTAGCGGATCGCATCGGGATTGGTGCGCCAATTGGTGTTCTCGCAATGCCGGTACTGGCCGGCATGGCACCATTCGCATTTGCCGCAACTGACATAATGCTCGACAAAGACGAGGTCGCCCTCTTTAAACCCTTTGCGTCTCACGAATTCACGGCCGGCCTTGGCGATCGTGCCGATATTCTCGTGACCCATGATCACCGGCGCGCTCGACGGCGGGTGCTTGTAGAGTTTGACGTCGGTGCCGCAAATGCCGCCGACCTCCATTTTCATCAGCGCCGCGTCCTCCGGAATATCCGGCATGGGATAGTCGCGGACTTCGGTTTTGCTCGGCCCGGTGCGCACCGCCGCCAGTACTTTCTCGACCACTATCACGCCCTTTCCATCGTCATGGCCGGACTTGATCCGGCCATCCACGTCTTTGCCGGCTAAGGTGTATAAAGACGTGGATGCCCGGCACAAGGCCGGGCATAACGGCGTCATTCGGTATGCTCAGCTTCACCAAGAAGGGCCCCGACGGCCGGGCGGCGCTCGATCGCGTGCACGACTGGACGCGTGCACGTTTTAATCTCGCCGACGTTGAAACCGTCATGGTGTCCGAGCTAGCTTGTGCGGTACCGGGCTGTCCGCCCATCGAAACCCACGTGGTATTCTGGACGACGCTGGGGCGGCACCACTTCAAAATCTTCAAGTCCCTCGCTGACGTCGTCGAGGACGACCTGCCACCGGCATTCCTGAAAAATGCGCTGATCGCGCTCGAAGGCATCGATTGTGATTGCTGTTGACGCTCTCAGTTACAACCCCGCCTTTGCCAGCGCCGCCGCCTGACGCTTGCCGACGCGATCAAGAGAAAACTTTTCGATCGCCTCGTTGAACAGGCGATAAAAATTCAGTTCGGCGCGCAGGTGCAGGAACACGGCGCCGAGCCCGATCGCGGCGCGATCCATGAACACGAATTCGCGCGGCACTTTCACCGGCCCTTTCCGCTTAAGCGCCTGGTGCACCCGGAACGCTTCGCGGCGGCCGTATTCCGACGGCGCAACGCCGTCGGCGATGGTACGCACCCGGTCGTCAAGCAACGGCCCATAGATGAATCGCGCCCAGATATTGAGGGTCTCGATGAGTTCGCGCGACAGCTTGCGGAAGCCCCACGTCTCGTAGGCATTGACGACAAGATCGTCCTTGCCGCGGAGCAGGCCGTGATAGAGGTCGACGACACCGCCGACAAATTTCGGCGCAAAAATTCGGATGCATCCATAATCGAGGAGATTGATGCCGGTAGGCTCGCCGTCGCGTTCGAAAACCGTGTAGTTGCCGAGATGAGGGTCGCCGTGGATGACGCCGAACCTGCTGAACGGGAACCACCAGGCGGTGAACATGGCCGTCGCCAGCGTGTTTCTCGCCGCGAGCGAATCGTTCTTGTGCGTGAGCATGCGGCTGCCGTCGAGCCAATCGAGCGTCAGGAGCCGCCCGGTTGAAAGCGCGGGCCAGGCCCGCGGCACATGCACGTTGTCGGCCGCGCCGAGCATTTCGCGGTAGAGCGCGACGTGCTTGGCTTCGCGCCGGTAATCGAGCTCTTCACGCACCCGCGCGCCGATCTCCTTGCCGATCTCGCTGGTATCGAGAGCGGAATCGAACCGCCGGCGGATCGCAAGCAGCCATTCCAGCTGCGCCAAGTCGGCTTCGACCGCGGACTGCATGTCGGGATATTGCAGCTTGCAAGCGAGCGGCGCGCCGTCGAGCGATCGCGCCCGATGCACCTGGCCGAGCGAAGCAGCGGCGGCCGGATGATGCTCGAAGCTTGCGAACTTCTTTTCCCAGTCGGGGCCGAGCTCCGCCATCATGCGGCGCTTGACGAAAGCCCAGCCCATCGGCGGCGCTTCGCTTTGCAGCTTCTGCAACTCGGCGGCATATTCCGGCGGCAACAGATCGGGAATGGTCGCCATCAACTGCGCGACCTTCATCAGCGGACCCTTGAGACGGCCGAGCGCCGAGGTCAGCGCGCTCGCGTCGGAGGCGCGGTCGGGCGCGCCGCCGAGTAGCCGCCGTCCCGCATAACGCGCCGCCACCCCGCCGACATTGGCGCCGACCCGGGCATAGCGCGCCGCGCGGGCGGAGAAGCGGTTTTTTTCGCGATCGGGTTTTTCGCGGCTAGTCACAACTTTGCCAGCGCTTCAAAGGCAGAGCGATACTTTTTCATCGCCTTGCGAGCAATCTGCAGAGCTTCATTGTGCTTGCCACTTGTTCGCACAAACTTGATGCCGTCCTCGAAGATTTCGGCGGTGAGAACGTCGCCCGCATCCCATCCGAGTTCAGCCAAAAGTTCCGGCGGCAGCGCAACAATCCGCCTGTCGCCTAGTTTTTGAATTTTCGATGTCATGGCTACGTTGATTATAGCATTTCCAGTTCCGCAATCAGCCGCTCGATGACCCCAAGCCCGCCCTGCCAGAACTTCGGATCCCGCGCGTCGAGGCCGAACGGCGCCAGCAGCTCGGTATGGTGCTTGGTGCCGCCGGCAGAGAGCATGGCGAGATAGCGCTCGGCGAAACCATCCGCGGCGTGCTCGTAGACGGCATAAAGCGAATTCACCAAACAATCGCCGAATGCGTAGGCATAGACGTAAAACGGCGAGTGAACGAAATGCGGAATATAGGCCCAGAACGTCTCGTAGCCCGGTTTCAGATCGATCGCGGGGCCTAAGCTTTCGCGCTGCACGTCGAGCCATAATTCGCCGATGCGCACGGCGGTCAATTCGCCGTTTTTGCGCTCGGTATGGACGGCGCGCTCGAACGTATAGAACGCAATCTGCCGCACCACGGTATTGATCATGTCCTCGACCTTGGCGGCGAGCATGGCCTTGCGCTCTTTCTTGTCGCGGGTCGCGGCCAGCAATTTCTTGAACGTAAGCATTTCGCCGAACACGCTCGCGGTCTCGGCGAGCGTCAGCGGCGTCGGCGCCATCAAGGCGCCGTTCGGCGCCGCCAGCACTTGATGCACGCCGTGGCCCAATTCGTGCGCGAGCGTCATCACGTCGCGCGGCTTGCCCTGATAATTGAGGAGCACGTAGGGATGCGCCGACGGCGTCGTCGGGTGCGCGAACGCGCCCGGCGCCTTGCCCGGCCGCACCGGCGCGTCGATCCACCTCTCGGCAAAGAACCGCGCGGCGATTGCCGCCATTTTCGGCGAGAACGCACCGTAAGCTTCGAGCACCGTGTCCATGGCTTCGGTCCAGCCGACCGCGCGGAGCGCGACTGTTGGCAGCGGCGCATTGCGATCCCAGTACGGCAACCGCTTCTTGCCGAACCATCTGGCTTTGAGCGCGTAATAGCGGTGCGACAGGCGCGGATAGGCGGCGCGCACCGCGGCGACCAAAGCATCGACCACTTCGCGCTCGACCCGATTATCCAGATGGCGAGCGTCGGCGATATCGGCAAAACCGCGCCAGCGGTCGGAGATTTCCTTGTCCTTGGCGAGCGTATTGGTGATCAACGCAAACTCTTGGACGTTATCCTTGAACGTATGCGCCAGCGCCTGCGCCGCGGCCTTGCGCTTTGCTCCCGAGTGGTCCTGCATTAGATTGAGCGTCGGCTCGATGGCGAGCGATTTGCCCATGACCTTGAAGGTGAGCTTGCCGATCGTCGCATCGAACTGCCGGTTCCAGGCGGCATAGCCGGTCACCGATTTTTCGTGGAATAGCTGCTCGACGCGATCCTCGAGCTGGTAAGGTTTGTATCTGCGCACGTCTTCGAGCCACGGCCGGTAATGGCCGAGGGCGGCATCGCCCATCGCGGTTTCAAGAAGCGCGTCGTCGACGCGATTGAGTTCGAGCGTAAAGAACAACAGATGCGTGGAGGCGGCCGTCATGCGGTCCTGCATGTCGCCGTAAAATTTGGTGCGCGCCGGATCGAGCGTGTCGCCGGCATGAACGAGGCCGGCATAGGAGCCGAGCCGTCCCATCAGATCGTCGATCGCCTCGTAGCGGCGTACCGCCGCGGCGAGTGCGGCGCCTGCGGCCGCCCCGCCCGCCATCGCCGCGAGCTTGCCCTTATACGCCGCCTCGAAGTCGATGCATTCCGCGTCGACGCGGTCGAGATCGCGTTTGACGGCCGGATCGTCGAGGCCGGAATAAAGGTCGGTGAGATTCCACTCGGGCAATTTGCCGAGCGCGGTTTTGGATCCAGCCGGCGCGCGCCCGGCCGACCGTCGGGCGGCAGTCTTTCTTGCGATTTTCGGCATGTGCGGACCTAACTTCACCGGGAGTTCATGTGGCGGCACGCCAAGCCTCCTGCAAGGCAACGCCGTGGCAAATATCGGCGCTATCGCGGCCAGACCGGCGCATGCGTGCCGAGGGGAACGCTCGGCCGCACCCAATGCGGCGGCGTCTCGGACATGACGGCGGCATGGCGGACCGTCGTGAGCCTGCCGAATCCACTTGCCGTCTCTTCCAGGCAATCGCGTACATCGTCAAATCTGGGATCGCGACAGTTCACGCCATCGATACGGCCGAGCCGACGCAGCCAGTAGCCGGTCTGCGCGAGCGAAAGGCGCACATGCCATGAACCGCCCTCCTCGACCTGACGCTTGAGCGCCGTCATCACCGCGAAGGCCAACAGATAGCCGGTGGCGTGGTCGAGCTCTTGCGCCGGCAGCTCTTTCGGTTTGGGCGAACCGAATGCTTCCGCTTCGGCAAGGTTAAAGCCGCTCGCGGTTTGCACGAGCGAGTCGAAGCCCCGGCGGTGAGCCCACGGGCCTTCGTGCCCATAGGCACAGAGCGAGGCATAAACGATCCCGGGCCGCATGCGGGCAACGTCCCGCGGAGCAAAACCGTGCGCGGCGATAGCGCCGGGCCGGTAGCCCTGCACGAAAATATCGGCATCGGGCGCGAGCGCCGCGAGCGTCGCGCGCCCGCCCGCATCGCGCAGATCGATCGACGTCGATAATTTCCCCCGGCCCGTGTCGATGACCAGCGGCAGCATCGACGGCAAATGCGCTGCGGTGACAAGAAGCACGTCGGCGCCATGCGCGGCGAGCGTACGGCCGCACACCGGACCGGCGATGATGCGGGTTAAGTCGAGCATCTTGAGGCCCGCGAGCGGACGATCCGCCGTGGCGAGTTTTCTGGGCGGCGCCTCGCCGATCTTCTCGATCGTAAACAGCGGCAGCTTCGCCACCGCTTGGCCTTGCGGATGCCGATCCCACTGGGCGAACGAACGGCACGCGGTGACGACGAGACCGGCCTCGGCGGACGCCGTCTCCAGCGCCTCGGCCGTCAGACGATCGAGCGCCCGCTGCACCGCGGCCTTATCGTGAGGAACGCTGAGCAATTTGAGGAGACCGCTGCAATGATGCGGCAGATTGGTGTGCAGCCGCGCCCAGCGGCCGTCGCCGCAGCGATAAAGCCCGGCGATGTCGTCGTGATATTCGTTCGGCCGCTTGCCGTCGACGCGCAAGTAACGCTCGCTGCGGAATTCGACCGCCGCGTGGCGCATGTCGACGCTGACACTCTGCCGGCGGCCGCTGCGCAGCCGCCACAACTCTGCCGCCGCCAGCGCCGCCGCGCCGATCGTCGCCTGCGCCGCCGTTCCCACCGCGAACGAGGACGGCAGCACCGGCTCCGTGCCGGTGAAATGAACGTCACGCAACGCCGCATCGTCATGACCGGCGCTGCGCCAGAGTCCGGCGAGCACATTTTTGGCATCGGGAGCGGGCATGGCTGGGGACCGGTGGGCGAAGGCTGCCGCAATGAAATGCGCGTACCGCCTCCGAATCAAGAAGCGAATCGCCCGCGGCATCCGCGATCTTGCGAGGAAATGCCGGCTATGCTCTTTACCGCGCAGCGCTAACCAAACGGTTGGATATAGCGCACTTAATACGGGCATACGGGAACCGCTCATGCCGAAACGTGCTCGTTTTCTTTTGGGGCTAGCGCTCGCCGCGGCGGTTATGACGCCCGCTGTGGCGCAACAGTCGGGCGGCACGAAAGTCGGCCTGCTGACCTGCAAATCGTCTGCGAGCCTCGGTCTTATCATCGGATCGCACCAGAAGATCAGATGCAGCTTTGCTCCCGACAGCGGTCCGCCGGAGCAGTACGAAGGCCATATCAATCGCCTGGGACTCGATCTCGGCGTGAAGGGCGGCGGCGTCATGACCTGGGCCGTGTTCGCGCCTGTCAACGGCTACCATCACGGCGCATTGGCCGGCACTTATGCCGGCGCCAGCGGCAGCGCTTCACTCGGGGTCGGCGTCGGCGCCAATGCGCTGGTTGGCGGCTCGCATCGTTCCGTTGCGCTGCAGCCGCTATCGGTCGAAGGCAATGTCGGCGTCAATCTCGCGCTCGGCGTTGCCGGACTGACGCTGCGATCGGTGCGCTAGCGCGCCGAGGGTCAGGACATTCGCCGCCGCGGCGATGCCGCTTAACACCCCCTTAAGCCTCGTGCCGCAGAGTGCCCCGAAACGGCACAGCGTGGCGCTATCCGGCCGCCGGGGAACGAATGACCATTCTTATTGTCGATGACGATCCGGTGCAGTGCCGGCTGCTCGAAGGCATGCTGCACAAGTTCGAATACGAGACCTTGACGCGCGACTCTGGCGATGGCGCATTGTCGCTGCTCGCTGGACCCGACGGCGCGCGGATCGATTGCGTGATCCTCGATCTCGTCATGCCGAATCTCGACGGGCTCGGCGTGCTGGCGAAAATGCGCCAGTCGTCGATCAACGTCCCGGTGATCGTACAGACCGCGCATGGCGGCATCGACAATGTGGTGTCGGCGATGCGCGCCGGCGCGGTCGATTTCGTGGTCAAGCCGGTCGGCGCCGAGCGCCTGCATGTCAGCCTGCGCAACGCGCTCAATGCCAGCGCGCTCGCAGGCGAACTGGCGCGGATGAAGAAGAGCCAGTCCGGCACGCTGGGCTTCAAAGACATCATCACCAAAAGCGCCAACATGCATGCCGTCATCCGCATCGCGGAAAAGGCGGCGGCCTCGACCATCCCCGTGCTCGTCTCCGGCGAATCCGGCGTCGGCAAGGAATTGGTGGCGCGCGCCATCCACGGCTCCGGCGAGCGGCGCGCAAAACCGTTCGTCGCGGTGAATTGCGGCGCCATGCCGGAAAATCTCGTCGAGTCGATCCTGTTCGGCCACGAGAAAGGGTCGTTCACCGGCGCCACCGAACGCCATGTCGGAAAATTCGTCGAGGCCTCCGGCGGCACGTTGTTTCTCGACGAGGTCGGGGAATTGCCGGCGCCGGCGCAAGTGAAGCTGCTCCGCGCCATCCAGGAAGGCGAAGTCGAGCCGGTCGGCGCGCGCAAGCCGGTGAAGGTTGACGTGCGGCTGGTTTCGGCCACCAATCGCGATCTGATCGCCGACGTCAAAGCCGGCCGCTTCCGCGAAGACTTGTTCTACCGCTTGCACGTCTTTCCGATCACGGTGCCGCCGCTGCGCGAGCGGTCCGCGGATATCCCGGCGCTGGCCCGGCATTTTCTGGCGCGGTTCGCGGCGGAAGAGGGAAAGCGCATCCGCCTCATTACGCCCGAGGCGCTGCGCGTGCTTGCCGCGTATCATTGGCCCGGCAATATCCGGCAGCTGGAAAACGCGGTTTTCCGCGCCGTGGTGCTCGCCGAATCCGACATGATCGGTCTCGATGAGTTTCCGCAAATCGCCGCACAAATCGGCAACAAGATTGCGGCGCTGCCCGAGGGAGCGGTTTCGCAGGCGGCGCAGGCGCCGTCGGTGGCGCCGGCTCCGGATTTTGAGCCCGCCTTCGTCCCGATTCCCTATGATGAAGCGGCACCCGCGTCGGCCGCCGGCCTGCCGGTGATGCACGGCGATGCACTACCTTTGCTTGACGCCGCGGGCGAAGTGCGACCGCTGGACGAAGTCGAATCCGATCTCATTCGGTACGCCATTACCCATTACCGGGGGCAAATGTCGGAAGTAGCGCGGCGGCTCCAGATCGGCCGTTCGACGCTCTATCGCAAGCTCGAAGCGCTGGGCCTAAACAGCGAGCGTGGCGAAGGGGATAGCGAATCCGTGGCCGCGGAGCGACAGCCTCCGAAATTCGCCTGATTCGTTCCCGCAGATCAGAGGACAAAGTCGGACGGCTCACGTAAGGTGCCGCAACGCGCTTCGGGGTTCATGCCACAATTGGGGTCCTTACCCCAATGGTAAGAGCTTTGCGACCGCGCCACGCAGGCTTCGAAGCTGCGAAGGAGAGTTTGTAATGCCCGGGATCCGTGCCGATCGGTTTCTTGCCTCGACCGCCATCGTCTTCCTGCTCTCCGCGGCCGGTGGCGGCGCTTTCGCTGATCCCCCGACTGCGGCCAGCGGCAACGCCGCACTCGCCGCACCAATCAGCCCGGCTCCGGCGGCCGCGACGCAATCCGACACGGCAGCGAAGCCCACAGCTGCACAGGATGCTTCACCCGCCACGCCGACTTCAACGCCCGCTAGTGCCGGCGCGGCCCCTGCATCGGCAGCGCCGACACCCGCAGCACAGGGAAATCCGACTTCGCCGGTCCCCTCCACCGCCACGGTCGGCACGCCGGCGACCCCTGAGACGGCCGCGGCGCCGCCCGCCGCGCCGCCCGGACCCGACGCGGCCATCGCCGATCAATTGCGCGATCTCGCCAACGGAAAATTCGACCGCATGATCGGCAATAAGAAGGATCGGACGCAGATCGACGCGTTCTATTCCGGCCGCAATTACAAGCCGCTGTGGATTGCCGACGGCAAAGCCAATAGCCGCGCCAGCGCGGCGATCGCTTATCTCGGCCATGTCGATGCCGACGGACTGTTTCCAGCCGATTATCCGGTGCCGAACTTTGCCGCGCTCTCCAGCCCGGCCGATCTCGCCAATGCCGAGATCGAACTGACGATGTCAGTCATTACTTATGCGCATCACGCCAGCATCGGGCGCGTGGCCTGGTCGCGCGTGTCTGCCGATATCGGCTACGACATGCCGGCGCCGGAGCCGGCGGACGTTCTCGCCACCATCGCCGATGCCAACGACTTGGCAGCCGCGCTCGATTCCTACGAACCGCGCACGCCTGGCTATTTGGCGCTCAAGGCCAAGCTCGCCGAAATCCGCGCCGGCAAGGTCGACGCAGGCAAAACCCCGATCGCGAGCGGACCGGCGCTTAAGGTCGGCATGCAGGACAATCGCGTCCCGGAATTGCGCGAGCGGCTCGGAGTTCTCGGCGACGGCGGCACGACCTACGACAAGGCGCTTGCCGAAGCGATGAAGAAGTTTCAGCAGGAGCACCAGATCGCGGCGACCGGCACACTGACCGCCGCGACCATCGATGCGATCAACGGCCCCAGGCCCGATCACGTCGAGGACACCATCATCGCCAATCTGGAACGCTGGCGCTGGATGCCGCACCAATTCGCCGACACGTACGTCATCGTCAACCTGCCCGACTATACACTGCGCGTGATGCATGACGGCAAGCAGGACTGGATGACGAAAATCGTCATCGGCAAGCCGGAATTGCCAACGCCGATCATGACCGCGGAGATGAAATTCATCACCGTCAATCCGACCTGGAACGTGCCGCCGTCGATCGTCAACAACGAATACATGCCGGCATTGCAGCAGGACCCCACGGTGCTCGACCGGATGGGACTAAAGGTCGGCCGCAATCCCGACGGCTCCGTCCATATCTGGCAGCCACCTGGCGACGGCAACGCACTCGGCCGCATCCGTTTCAATTTTCCGAATAAATTCCTGGTCTATCAGCACGACACGCCGGACAAATACCTGTTCGCCTATGCCAAGCGCGCCTACAGCCACGGCTGCATGCGCGTCCTCGACCCGGCGCACTATGCGGAAGTTCTGCTTTCACTGGTCCGGCCCGGCGAGGGCTATACCGAAGACCGAATCAAGAAAATGTTCGGCCCGAACGAGGTCAATATCGACTTCCCGACCTTCATACCGGTCAATCTGACCTATCAGACCGCTTTCGTCGACGACGCCGGCAAGCTTGAATTCCGCGACGATATCTATGGCCGCGACAAGGCGCTGCTCGCCATCCTCAAAGGCGATCGCAAGGATGCGGATGTCCCGATCGAGCACAGAGAGGACATTTCGCACCGCGAGGTCCTGGCAATGCCCGATCAGCCGTCGCTGTTTGGCGGTCGCGGCCTATTCGGCGGCGCCAACTACTATCCCAACGGCGGCAACTACGCGTCCGGCGGCGACAATTTCTTTTCGCGGCTCTTCAGCGGCTTTGCCGCACCGCCGCCCCCGCCGCCGCACCGGGTAGCCTCGCACGCCAAGAAACTGAGCCGGTCCGGGGAAACCGTCGAGCGGTAGCGGCGCGACGCCGCCGGGTCTGCCCTTATTAACGGTTTTTTTCCCGCTCCCGGCGACCGGCCGGCCCTAGGGGCGTCCGCGGGCCATATTTTGCCACACTAGAACGTTAGCCCTAACCCCGGTCGGGGGTGGGGTGACGGTAAGTTCGCGTTAACCCTTCCCAAATTAGCAATGCGTTAGGGTTACCCGGGACGGCAAAAGCCGTGCCGGACGGCGCTCTCAACGCGTCAACGCGAGATTGCCAGTGCACGTTGCCAACGCGCGCTTGAATACTGGTCGATTGTCCGCGGCGCGCGCCGGCTATACGTGCGGTCTTGCGATTCTGCTTTTTCTCATCGGTTCGCGAGGCCTGCAAAACGCGGTCGCAGAGGGCGAGACGCGCACGATCACGATGCACCACATCCATACCGGCGAGGACATTACCATCACCTACAAGCGCGACGGGCGTTACGACGACGCTGCGCTGAAGAAGCTCGACTGGTTTTTGCGCGACTGGCGGCGCGGTGAAGCGACCGACATGGATCCGCGCCTGATCGATCTCGTCTGGGAGGTGCAACGCGAGGCGAGCTCGAATGAACCGATCCAGGTCGTGTGCGGCTACCGTTCGCCGCAGACCAACGCCATGCTCCGCCGCCGCAGCGAGGGCGTCGCGCGTTTCAGTCAGCATATGCTTGGCCGCGCCATGGATTTTTACATTCCCGGCATCCCGCTCGAACACGTCCGCGAAATCGGCTTGCGCCTGCAGCGCGGCGGCGTCGGCTTTTATCCGGAATCCGGCTCGCCTTTCGTCCATATGGACGTTGGCGGCATACGGATGTGGCCGCGCATGACGCGCGAGGAATTGGTGCGCGTGTTCCCGGATGGACGCACGGTGCAAATCCCGACTGACGGGAGGCCGCTGCCGGGCTATACGGTGGCGCTTGCCGAGGTCACAAAGCATGGCGCCGTGCCGTCGGCGAACTCCATCGAAGCGGCACGGAATGCCGGTATTAATGTCGACACGCTGTTGGCGAGCAACGAGCGCCCGGCGGCAAATCCCTTTGCCAAGCTTCTCGGCCGAGCGGAGGATGATGACGAAGCCGACGCCGACGCCACAACGACCCCGGTCGCTGCGAAATCAAAGCCCGTCGTGCTTGCCGGGCTTGACCCTAAGACTGAGAAGAAACCAGCGTTGGCGAGCGCTGTTACCGCCAAGGTCGCGCATGCGGTAGCAAAGCTACAGCTCGTCCACATCGCGAAGCTCCTGCCCACCACCGCCCACGCAACGCTCCAGTCCCCCGCCCCGCAAATTCGTCCGATTCCGACCGCAACCGCGCCGACGCCGAATCAGGTCATCCTGGCGCGCGGCTACTGGGAAGGCCCACCTGACGGAATGGCGGTCGCCAATCCGCTGACCGAGGTCGTGTATCGCCGCAGCGAGTTGGCGGACGCCGATCCGGACAGCACCGGTGCGATCAGTTCGTCGGAGAACGCCTCCGATGATCGCGCCCAGCTCACCCTCGCCTACGCCGATCCACGCGGCGAGGCATCGTCGGCCGCCCCAACCAATGCAACGGGAATCGCCGCGCTGCGCGCTGCGGCCCTTGCGGCGGAAAAGGCCGTCCCAGCCAAAACGACGATCGCAATGAAGCGCGCCGCCGATCAGGTTTCGTCCGCGATCATGACGGCGAGCGCCTCTTCGATGAGCGTGATCAAGGACGGCGCGCGTGTCGCCAATCCGTGGCTGCGCGCCATCGTATTGTCGCCGAGCGTCAAGCGCTTCCTCACCACCGCGGCGCTCGGC
>Ga0210394_10005900_pt1 | contig 13523 bp, 11 predicted proteins | sample IncBWC12MmetaG_FD_160121 | JGI IMG/M metagenome (GOLD analysis project Ga0210394, IMG submission 160121) | Forest soil microbial communities from Barre Woods Harvard Forest LTER site, Petersham, Massachusetts, United States - Inc-BW-C-12-M | ecosystem: Environmental > Terrestrial > Soil >...
CGCCGACCTTTCATGTCAATCCTGTTGGCAGGGACCCCTTGCGACCGTCGCCTCAGTGTAGGCATCATGAAATTCAACCTAACTCTGGCAAAGGTGCTGCGTGACCTGGCGCTCAAGATGCAAATGGTTAGACGGGACTTCTTCTTTGTCTACTAACGCAGATGTCGCGGGCTGCAATAAGTGGCCCCATCTTCCGGTCTAAATGATACAGCCATCTCCGCGGAGAATCCGATGAAGTCCGTTACTACTACTTCGTTCGTAATTCTGTCAATGGCAGTTACAAGTATCTCGTTTTCGCTGATTACGTTTGGTAGGAATGAATGGTTAGTGTTCCAGGCAGTTGAACTTTAGAGGTCAGGAGTACGTTATGGTCAAAGTCGCGTTGTTGGTTCGATTCGAAGCAAAGCCCGGCAAAGAAGCAGCTGTTGCCAAATTTCTGGAAGGCGCACTGTCGCTCGCGAATCAGGAAAGCACCACGCCCATCTGGTTCGCATTGCGCCTAGGGCCGTCCACGTTTGGGATTTTCGATGCCTTCGCCGATGAAGCGGGCCGCAGTGCCCATCTTGCAGGTCCGATCGCAGCCGCATTGATGGCGAACGCATCTGAACTCCTCGCCAAGTCTCCGCAGATCGAGCAAGTCGACTTACTAGGGGTCAAGCTGCCAAAATAGGTTCAACCGATGCCACCACTTCTGGCTTGACCGGGTTCTATGGACGAGGCGTGCGGGAGATTCACCCGCACTTGTACCCGCACCGATCGATCGTCGAATCCGTGGGGACTCATACTTGGTTCGCGTGTCGCCCACTTCAGCTGCGTTGGCCGTGCGTGTCTCGTGAAGGCTGGACAAACTCCGTATCGATTTGCACCTTCATTAGCTGACAACGGCGCCACATCCCGGGCGTATAGCCCATAAGTTTTCGGAATGTGCGCGAGAAGTGCGCTTGGTCAGAAAAGCCACAGGCCTGTGCAATATCGGACAGTCTTAGGTCAGTGCTCCGCATAAGTTCAAGCGCACGTTGAATTCGACGTTGAATGATAAATTGCCGCGGCGGGCGACCGAAGAACTGCCTGAAAGCATGATGAAAGTGAGAGTGGCTCAGTCGAACATTCGCGGCCAGCCGCGTGATGTCGGTCCTCCCCGCAAGGTCTTTGTCGATTAGAGCAATTGTGCTCCGAGCCTGCCAGGGAGCGAGCCCGCGACGACCCGAAGTCGACGCAGGTGGTTGCTGAACTAAGGCGACCGCCCGAAAGAGAGATGCCCGAGCGCGAATAGTGTCGCTGTCCAATGCTTCAACCGCTTCGCACAATAACCGCGACAGGATTGCATCGCGCTCTTTTGGAACAATTGAGTATGTAAGCACGATGTCAATGACGAAAGTGCGTCACCTTAGTTGCTGATTTAGAAATTCGTTCGTCCGCGCGTTGGCGAGCGCTGCCGCCTCGGCGTTGTAGTGGACGCCGTTGATTCGAGTAAAGGCGTGCCACTGGCCCGGATAGCTGTAGATGGTCACGTTAGGTTTGCCTGCCAATGCCGCTTTGATCTGAGCTTGTGCAGCCTTGGAAATGAACTCATCTTCCTCGCCGAGATGCATGAGCATAGGCGCACGGAAACCGCCGGCCTCATCTAAGTATTTCTCAGTGTCCCCGCCGTGATAGGCGACTGCGGCGTCGACGCCATAGCGTACGGTCGTCAAAAATGTCATCAGCCCGCCGATGCAGTAACCCATTACGCCGACCTTACCGGTGCACTCGGGCAGTTTGGCCACTGTCTCGGTCGTGTCCTTAATATCCATCGCACCTCCGTCTCGGTCATAGGCTTGATTGAGACGAAGGCCATGTTGCCAGTCCGGCTCAGAGCGGACACTCAGGTCAACCCCCCTTTCTTGACGCCAGTAGAGTTCTGGGGCGACTCCGATGAAACCTTGCTCGGCCAATTCGTCGCACTTCTCACGGATGTCGGCATTGATACCAAATACCTCATGTAGGACGACGACGGCGGGGGCTGGCGCATTCTGCGGTCGAGCAATATAAGCTCCGAATGTACCGTTTCGACCTGAGATGGAAATTCGATTGTTCATTGCCCTCTCCGTCAATCATTACGTTCCGATGGTACTTCTCGATCGGTGCCGGACCAGAGGAACCGCGGACAAGGACAGACGGGCGATTACCCGACTGTCCCGTCAGAGGTGAAATTACGAAATCGCTTTTGCGGCGTCGCGGATCACATCGAGCACGACTTTGGGGTGCGACAGCATGGGAACATGACTGGAGGCCACCTCTGTAACCTTTGCGTTCATGCGTTTGGCAGCAAAACGCTCAAGATCGGGATGGACGGTGCGATCCTGGGTAGCCACGATGGACCAACTCGGCTTCTTTCGCCACGCGATGCCTCCATCGTACTTCTGTGTGAAAAGATCGGCGGCCGGCGCGAAATGGGTTGACCATACGACGCCCTGCTCCTCGGCAGTCAGGTCGCCCGCGAAGTAAGCGACGCCGTCCGGCTTCATCCAGACGCGGCCATCCGCGACGTCTATATGCTTGAAGACATCCGTTTGCGGGAATTTATCCTGCTGGCCTTGCGATGTCTCTGTCTCATCAGGCCCTAATGCCGCGATATAGACCAAGGCAGCTACACGCTTGTCCGTGCCGGCGTGCGTTATGACGGTGCCGCCATAAGAGTGGCCTACGAGCACAATCGGACCGCTGACTCGCCGGAACGAGCGGATCGTCGCCTCGACGTCGCCTTTCACCGTGTCTAGGCCATACTGAGCAGCGATCACTTCGTGACCCTCGGCCCTTAAGGCCGGAATCACCTTCTGGAAACATGAGCCGTCGGCCCAGATTCCATGTGAAAAGACGATGCTGGGTTTCATTGGATCTTCCTCCAAACGGTTAATGATTGGCGCTCGCGGACGTGGCAGCCTCTTCGATGAGCTTAGCTGTTTCCTTCGGATGAGACATGTAGGCCACGTGGCTGGCGGACACTTCGACTGTCTTGGCATTGGCGCGCTTGGCCATCATCCGCTCCTGAATCGGATTGATCGATCGGTCTTGGGAGGCCACCATGTACCAAGTGGGCTTGCTCTTCCAGGCGGGATTGTTGACCTTGTGCGTAAAGGCGTCAGTGGAGATCGGCACCTGAGCGATCGCCATGAAATGAGACACAGCCGGCGGGACGTCCGCGGCGAAGTCGGCCGCGAAATGTTCCTGCACGATCCACCAGTTGTTGTTGCTGTCCGGCTTGAACGCCTTGGAGGCCTGCGGTACGGCCGCCTCGATCGACGCACAGCTCTCGCCCTCATCGAGCGCAAATGCAGCGATGTAGACAAGCGCAGCCACTTTTGGATGATTGCCGGCTTCGGTAATGACGGACCCACCGTAACTGTGTCCGACGAGAACCACTGGCCCGTCCATGGCGTCGAGAGCCGCCTTGGCGTACTTTTGGTCGTCGGCGTAGGAAGTCTCTGGTTCCTGCAACACCGATACCGTGTATCCGTCTTTCTCGAGGAGCTTCGCGACCGCTTCCCAGCCGGACCCGTCAGCAAATGCTCCGTGCACCAAGAGGACGTTGTGTATGCCAGTCGGCGCCGCAACCGCCTTCTGGCTACTACCCAGCAACATACTCGTGGCGATTAGTGCGGCCATGAGCGAATAAACGCCGTAAAGATTTTTCATGACGATTTCCCTTCAGTTAGTTTTCAAACGAGGCATCCGAGTTTGAGGTCTGACATGCGACCCTGAATCATTCACCGCCCCCGCTGATTCATCGGCTCTGCGTGCTGCGCGATCGGCTCTTGTCGACTCACCCATGAGAGATCTGCTTATTCGATCCCATCCAAATTGGGCGCAAAGCAAAAGCTACTTGAGCGGCGTTGAATCCGCGTCACGACAACAGGCGATGTGGGACTAACACTTTTTGAGTATTTGTTATCTAATCGAAGTACTGCGAGCGCTGTCCAGATAGAGGAAGCTTCGCGTTCAGTTGCCGGGATCCATTAAACCCCCCTCTTATGCGCCATTCCCGTTCACTTTGATTTCACGGCGACCATACAGGCGCGCGTCCAGTGACAAGGTGCCCGGTCCAAGGAAAATCAAGGCAACCGACATCACAATGAACTCCAGGCGCGCCATGCCTGATTCAAACAGTGACAGAAGTCCGAGAATGCTCGAGTCTAGCATCAGAAAAAGCCCGCCTGAAGCGAGCAGTACGCTGGCGATCGGCGTCATCAATCCGATGATGAGCGCGACACCAATGACGAAGACCACTAAGGCAACGACAACGCTCATATTCACCGCTCCATGGTTTGCAATTATAAGCAACCAGGCTTGCGAACTCGCGCCGCCGCCCACGACGAGGCGAAGGAGCAGTAAGGCGAGGCCAGGATAGCCTGTGGGAAAACCTGAAAACGTCCGTTGCAGCGCCATGCCGGCTCCCACGAGAGTTAACGGAGTGTAGCCGCCGGAAATACCGCGGAGCGTCCTACGAAGTGGTTACTCCAAACTACCACTATTGAGTGACGACCCCGCTTACAGGGTGATGACGCCACGACGAATCCCGATCGCAACGGCCTGGGTCCGATCCTTGGCGCCAAGTTTGTCCATGATGCGTTTGACGTGCACCTTGACAGTGTCCTCCGCAATGCCAAGATGCTCAGCAATATCGCGGTTGCGGTCGCCTTCGGCGATTCGACTCAGAACCTCGACCTCGCGCTCCGTGAGTGGATCTCCCCCGACGTAGACAGCCAGATTTTCGGCCACAGCGGCAGGAAGATGCCGGCGTCCAGCATGTACCTTGCGGATGACTCCGACCAATTCGTCGAGCGGCGCGCTTTTCAGCACATAGCCGAATGCTCCCGCAGCAAGCGCGCGTTGGATTTCGTAATCGCCCTCAAATGTCGTCACCACAATCACCCGGGCGTCCGGAAACTCCTCCCGGATCGAGGCAATGGCGCTGATTCCACTCATGTCAGGAAGTCTGAGGTCCATGAGCGTGATATCGGGTCGGTGCTTCCTGAACTCCTCAAGAGCCGACTTAGCCGTGCCCGCAGTCCCAACGATTTCCATATCGTCTTCATTCGCAATCACCGTCGCGATTCCCTCACGGAAAAAAGGATGGTCGTCGACGCAAAGAATGCGGATGGGGGTGGAGGAACTCACGATCTGCTGTCCCGCGAATAGAACTTGGCAATCCAATACATGGGCCCGCGGTGAGCGGGGTGTTCAAAGGCTGCCACAGCCGGCACAAGCAAGTCGATTTCAGTTCCCGCTCCCGCAGCGGTCCTAACTTTCAGCTGTGCCCCGATCTTCGCTGCGCGCTCACGCAGTCCCGACAACCCGAAATGTCCTTCCCGCCCGGTCTTTAACACCTCAGGGTCGATTCCCTGGCCGTCATCACGGACCAAGAGGCGCAAGTGATCTCGCCCGTACTCGAGCACGGTCTCCACCGCCGAAGCGCCGGCGTGCCGGAACGCATTCGCGAGTGCTTCCGCGCCAATGCGATAAATCTCCTCACGCACAAGCGGCCGGATCGAGCGAGCTGTACCCTCTACGACCAATTGATGCTTCACCTTACGGGGAGCGGCCAGATCGTTTGAGATTTGGGTCAACGCGCGCTCCAGAGTCTCCTCTTGCGAGCGCCGTAATCGAAGGCCGCGGACCTTGTGGCGGCTTTCATCGATCAACTGTCGCAACAATTGTGAAACGCGCTGTACGAGCGGTTTCGCAGTCGCATCTGCCGAAATTTGACGGTCCGCGACTTCCAATTGCAGAGAGGCGCTGATCAGACCTTGCAAGAGCGTGTCGTGCAAATCCCTCGCGATGCGAGTTCGTTCATTGACGCGCTCCTTCATCCTCATCGTCAGTTGACGAGACAGCTGCCGAACACGGGCCACATAGGCGAGCCACATCATCAAAAGAAAAAGCGCGACGTAAATGGCTCTAAACCACCAAGTCGCCCACCAAGCCGGTAAAATTACGATCTGCAGTGAGGTCCCGGGCTCGTTCCAATCACCGCGAGCTGTCGCGGCCTGCACGCGAAAAGTGTATGCGCCCGCCGGCAACGTCGTGTAAGTCACTCGCCTCTTATTGCTGTCAACTTCGTACCAATTGCTATCCAGCCCCTCAAGCGTGTACCGGTAGCGATTCGACTCGGGGCTGGAGTACCGCAGACCGGCGAAGGTCAGAGAAAATATGTTCATTTCGTGGGTCAGCACAATGCTGTGAGTGTAGGCGATCGCGTGCGACAGCGGTCCGCTGCCACCGATTGTGGCGGGTGCACCGGATAACTCCAAGTCGGTTAAGACAACTTGCGGGGCATAGGGAGCTTCCTTGAGCTTATCCGGAAAGAACGCCACTGCACCGGCAAATCCCGCAAAAGACAGTTCCCCTCGGCGAGATTTGGAGCACGCGGCCCAACCAGTGAGATCGGTGCCAGGCAAACCGTCGGCCTCGGAATAATTGGCAAACCTCTCATCATTCGGATTGAATTTGGATAGCCCCTTGTTGGTGTTCATCCACAGATACCCGTGATCATCTGCAAGGATGCAATCGATCGCATTTCCCAACAAACCATTGCGTGTGTCGTATCCGGTAAACTTACCTGTTGCAGGATCGAGTCGGTTCAAACCATTTTCGGTCCCGATCCAAATGAGATGCGCGGAGGCTATATAGATGGCTCCGACACCGTCGTCCCGCAATGTACTCGGATCGCTCGGGTCGGATTTGTAAACGGTGAAGCGGTGTGTCACAGGATCGAAGTGATGGAGACCGGACTGGCTGGTGCCAAGCCACAGCGTTCCTTTCTCGTCCTCCGCAATACGGACATAGATTTGCTTAAGGCCGCCCTCAAGATCTGGCTTATAAACATGGAAACTTTGCTTATCCCTGTCCAATAGATCTAACCCATCGTCGGTGGCGACCCATAGGTTGCCGGCGTGATCCTCAAAAGTCCTGTATACGATGTCACTGCTCAGACTGGTTGGATCGGCCGAATTATGTCGATAGGTTTTCAGGCGGCCCGAAACTGGGTCGTAGCTGTAAAGACCACGGGCATAGGTCCCGAACCAAAGCATTCCCGAGTGATCCTCAGTAATGTCGATAATCATGGGTTTTGTTCCAATTCCGAGCGCTACACCCGTGAGCTTCCCGGTCTTACGATCAAGCCGGTTTACCCCGTCATCGTTAGCCAGCCAGAGCGAGCCTCGCGAATCCTCCAAAATCGCATTTACAAAATCCACGCTCAGGCTGTTTGGATCATCCGCTTGGTGCTTGAAAACCTCGAACGCCGACTTATCGGGCGAGAAGTGATTCGGTCCCACCGAGTGCAGACCGGTCCATATATTTCCCTCACGATCTTGAAAAAGCGCGATCACCCTATCTTCGCCGATGCTGTGCGGGTCACCAGGGTGATTGCGAAAACGTATGAACCGATGCTTATCGCGATCGAATTGCAGCAGCCCCATGCCCCGCGTGCCCAGCCATAAATTGCCGTTGCGATCCTCGATCATGTCACTGACGCCGGTATCCGCATCCGCAGAAGGCTTCTGTGGATAGAAACTGTACTGCGTTAGCGTGTTCGCCGCTCTATCGTAAAGCGCGAGGCCCGTGCCCAAGTTGTGGTAGATCCAGAATTGTCCGAATCGGTCCTCGAAAAATGCGACTTGCGAGTCCGGTATTGGTATATGAAGTAGAACGTTTCCAGTCGACCGATCGAACTTGTCCAAGCCATCGGCCGTTCCCACCCAGAAGTCACCGTTTCGGTCCTCGCCACTCCAGTTGATGTCGTTAGTACTTAGGCCCTTCGGGTTTTCGGCGGAATGCCGAAAATGCAAGATCGTTCCGGTGTCTGGATCGAGTTGATGCAGACCAGTAGCCGTCGCCAACCACAGTAGGCCACTGCGGTCTTGCGAAATATGGACGACCGTGCTCGCTAGATTCGCCAGCTCGTCAGTTTCGATCTGGTAATGGGTGAAGGTCTCGGTACGTGGATCAAGACGGTCGAGCGTCCGGTTGCATCCGATCCACAATATGCCGGAGCGGTCTTTGAACAACGAATAAATGTAGGCTCCGGCGAGACTATTGACTCGACCTGGTACGTGCACAAATACCTTAAATTCGTAGCCATCGTAGCGATCTAGGCCGTACTGCGTACCAAACCAGATGAAGCCGCGGTCGTCTTGGACAATCTGAGAAACACGGATTTGAGAAAGACCCTCGGCTGTCGAGACCCGCGTAAAACGCGCACTTTCTCCCTCGACGACGGGGATGTTCGCAATCTCTGCGGCGAACTGCGGCGACTTATGGGCACTGCCCACCGCTGGAGATGCCTGCGCGCTGGTTTCCTGGGCAGTGGCAATGTCGCGCGTCTGCCATCCAGACACGCAAGACAGCGCTAGGGCACACAGGGTTGCGCGTATCAACGGTTGGTTGTGGAAACGCAAGCGACGCGGCTCCTCTTTGGGGACAAGTCCGAATCGCATCCACCCGCAGACTGCAACAGCGGCGCCGCCAGCATGAGCAGCGAGAACGCGTATCGAAAGCTCGCGCGCATCGTCAGTCCCTCCTATGGGCAGACGTTTCGAATACGCTCTGCCGCAAGATTGCGGACAGGCGCCAGCCTGGATACCCTCCAGACTAGTAGTCGAAGCGAATGTCCAGCCCAATCGTCCGAGGACGGTTCATAGCAATCCGCCGTTGAGTCGGGAGATCAATGCCATTCGACAACGGCAGTTCGGTCTCTGCGCGCTTATCCAAGGCGTTGGTGACGAATAGGCCGCCGCTCCATCGCAGGTGCTTCACCCCCAAGCGCAAATTCAACAAACTATAGCCCGCAATGTTGTAGTAGATGCTTTGTGAATTGTAGCTCGTGTCCTCGCGACTCGTGAAACTGAAGTCACCCCGTAAATATGCGGATGTATCGGCATCGATTGCGCGCGTGTACTCCGCCGATGTAGCACCCATCCAGCGCGGGGCGTATTCGAGCGTCTGCCCTGCCTGTCCGGCCGCGCCGGGGATCGTTGATGTCAGCTTCGCTTCGTTATAGGAAAAGCTGAGAGTCAGCTTCAGCTGCCTCGTTGGATTGTAGTTCATCTCGAATTCACCTCCCTTGCTGGAAGCCTTTCCGAAATTGCCAACAAAGCCGAAACCACAGGTGGGTAGGGTGATGTTCTGCTGAATATTCTTCCAGTCGATGTAGTAGACAGCGCCATTCATCGTAAGCCGATGTTCGAGCCATTCCGTCTTCGCGCCCAATTCGTAATTCCAGATCGAGTCGGGCCTGAACGCCGTCGGTGGAGTCGAGAGGCCGAGTGCGGCAAGATCTTCCGCGCATGTGCTGGGGAGCGGGTATAGCGGGCCACCTTCGCGATATCCTTTTGCGACCGTCGCATAAGTGAGAATATCCTGCGTCACGTGATAGGAGAGTCCGTACTTTGGGGTTGTTCCTCGAGCGTCGCTGGTATGCGAACTTGTCGGCGTCTCGACCCCGCCGTTGAAAATCCCGTTGATATAGACGGTGTAGCGCTGGCTCTGCTGGTATACGCGGTCACCGAGAGTTGCCTGCAGACCGGGCAATAGATCGATATTGAGTTCCCCGAACGCCGCCTTTTGAACATCGAGGAAGTCATTCCAATTGTAATAGACGGGCTCCGACCCAAAGGCCGCCTCGTATTGCGCGGTCGTCGGCCAAGTGAGGGTGCCGAAGGCCACAGCATGAGCGTAAAACAGTCCAACCACACCGTGCACCGGCCCCGCGCCCCCGGAGGCTCGCATCTCCTCTACGAAGTTGTGATTGCCGGCCTCGGCGTACAAGGTCGAGGGATAGACGGCTCCTTGCGGGAAGAAGAAGGAAAGATCCTTCGAGTCATCCTCGGCATTGAAAACATATCGGTCCATATAGGATGTGGAGGAAGTGAAAGTCACCGGCTGGACGTCAGCCTGCAGCGTCAGGGTATATAGCTGCACCTGGTCAGTCGATGGTTCGCGAGCCAAGCGGCTCTGAATGGGATCGCTGAAGCTACCAGGTGGGGAATCGAACGTGAACGGAGCCCCCAGATCCATATGTTGGTAGTACGCCGCGAGGGTCGCGGAGAACTCATCGATCGGTTTCGCCTCGATCGCGATGCGTCCGCCAAATGTTTGCTCTGTATTGATGTTCCTGTCCACCGGACCCGGAAGAACGGCGAGATAGTTGTTCGGATCCGTCGGATACCGATCGATGTAGCCGCTGTTGTTACGGTCGAACACCATGGCGCGAACGGCCAAATTTCCAGGAATGATCGGCTGGTTGATGAGGCCATCGACCTCCCCGTTAAAGCCACCACCGTCCGTACCCGAAGCAGTGACCTTGGCCGTCACGTGCTCTTCGTTGAGATTGGGCCGGTTGGTGATATATCGGACCGTCCCTCCAAAGGAGCTCGCGCCATACAGCGAGCCCTGCGGCCCCCGCAATACTTCAACTCGATCCAAGTCAAAGAGGACTGGATCCATGTCAAAGTTGGTCGGCTGTACAGCATTCCCAATACCGATCGAGAGCGGCGTGTCATCGAGATAAAAGCCGGCTGTGTTGTTGCCAGACAGGCCACGCAAGATGACCTGGTTTTGGCCGGGCGCGGCGGAAACAATGGTGAGGCCCGGTGTTTCTCTTCCAAGGTCCACGAGTGTCGTCGCGCTGGTTCTCTCAATTGTATCGGCGGTAATTACCGCGACGCTCGTCGGCGTGTCTTGTAGGCGCTCTGTCGTTTTGCGTGCCGTAACGACAATATCTGGGATTTCGGATCCCTTGGAATCATCTGCCGATGTTCCACTGGCAGTCTCCGTTGACGCTCGAGCGATCGTAGGGGATGTCAATAGCATCTCAATGATCGAGATCGCGACCAGAATCGTCGGTCGCGACGTCATTGCTTTCATGGTTCGTCTCCCAAATGACCTGAACCGGCTGAACCTTCTCGATCGTACTAAAAGCAGATCCTTCGGTTTCTTATGCGGCACATCCTTGATTCGCCGGGGCCCGTGAGCGTTCGATTTTAGACAAGACTTGGCGCACGTCAAACCTGTTTAGTGTTCACTCAGACCGCCAAAATCCGCGAATCTCCGCTTTGGACCGACCAATTCGGTACCTTGAACGGAAGGTCAGCCGTCATCTGACGGAAGCGGTCTTTCATTTAACTCGAACATCCCTGGACGATATTTTTGCGATTTTGCCGTATTTTCTAGGCTTTTATGGACGTCTTCGGACGTTCCTAGAAGAAGGGCTGGTGCCGCAAAGAGGTACCGTGCGCTGCACATGCCACAACGCACGGCACAGGACTAGACTCTACTTCCTAGCTCAATTGGCGGCGATTCCATTCAGACCCGCCGCTGCCGGAAGACTGCCGGCAGTCCCCAAATCGGTGAGAGTACCGCTTGTGGGTTGAATCGCAAACATGCCAATTGATCCGGTACCCGCATTCAATGTGTACAGGAACTTTCCGTCCGCGCTGACAGTAATATCAATATTCGCCGAACCGGTCGGATTGAGCGCGAGGACCGTTCCCGGAAGCGGTGTGAGCGTGCCGCCGCTGCCGATCGCAAATCCGGATACCGACCCAGAGCCTGCGTTCGACACGTAGACAAAGCGGCCGTCGGGCGTCACGACATTCCAGCAATTGGCCGAACCCAACGTTGGTACGCTGCTGCTGATCGGCACCAGTGTGCCATTGCTTTGCACGGAATACGAGGAAATCGCGGACAAATTCGGCCCACCCGGGCCGGTCTCCGAAACTACTGCCACGTCGTTGCGGGTAAAACCCGCGCTGAACGCACCGGGGCCGACACTCTTCGTGATGGTGGCCTGTGACAGGGAGCCGTCGCTCAGCACTTTGAACACGTCGAGGTTGTTCGTCGCCTTCTCGGTCACGATCAAGAACTGTCCGTCCGGGCTGAACGCGACTGAACCGGATGCCACGGTGTTGCCGCTGAGGAAGCGCAAGGAATTCGGGATCCGAACCAGCTTGCCGCTGTTGAAGTTGAACCCGACGACGCTGCTGCTGCCGGCGGTGTTCAATACGTAAACAAGAGACCCGAACTGGGCGACTGAGTTGGGTTCGCTGCCTTCGGTCGCGACGCGATCCGTCAATTCAAGTTGGGCGCCATTGACACGAAACACCGAAACACTGCCGCTGCCGGCATTAACGGCGAACAGCCACGCGCCATCCGTACTCAATGTCAGTGAGCCTTGCGACGCCAGCGGATCTACGGTACCACCGCTGCCGCGGCCGTCCGTGCCATAGCTGTTGGGATTTTCCAACGCGCCGTTAGGGTCGCGCTGGAAAGCAATCACCTGATTCGCATCGGCGTTGTTCGTCATCACGAACACGCCGTGTGCGGCGTGATTATTACCATCTGCGAAACTGATACCCGACCATGCAGCACCGGCCATGGCGCTCATTGCGACAGCCGCTTTAATAGACTTCATGAATTAACTCTCCTATTCCCAAAAAGTATTGAGGTACAAAAGTGTGCGTTCCGAGGCTGGCCACCGGCGACGCGCCCTGAGCCGCCGATTTGCGTCAGCCCTCTGCTAGTTCGTTGGCACGAAGCAAAAAGTTACAGTGGAATAGTTTCCCGGTGATCGAGCTACCAACGCAGCAGCCGCGGACCGAGCCATGCGCCGACAACGGTGGGGATCAACGTACCGAGCAGGTACCAGATTCCGAGAAACGGCGCCGGCAGCTCGGGCAATGGCGGACCGGAGTCGCGCCTCTGGGCCGCCCTAGTCGAGCTAGGGTAAGAATTGCCCGAACCGCTCCACCAGACGAATCAGCCTCCGTCCGCCTCCATATGCCGACCCGTCTATCTCGACGGCCGCGTTAATTCACGCTGTAGCCTCGCCCCTCAAGGCAAGCGCTCTCGGCGCGCAAATATTGCTCGCGTTTCTCCGGGGTCAGCGCTTCGGTCGCGTCGCGATCGGCGGGCGGGTCGCTCCTGGCTGCAGGCGCGCCCGCCGCCCCAGCGACGGCCGCATCCGGATCGACCGGTTCAGCAGGGACCGACGAGGCGGGTTGCGGAGCGTGCAGGGCCACTTGCTGCGCAGCCCATGTCTCACATTCCTGCTTGTCGCGCGCCTGTTGCTCAGCGCTCTGGCCATTCTTGGGGTAAGCGTACAGCTCGGTGACTCCAGCTGACGCAGTGCTCTGGTTGAGCACCTGCGGCGGAGGGTCTACCGCCTGATATCCGCCGGCCGATCCGTTCCAGACATAATAATTGTCGTCGGCGTAGTAGTAGGGGATGCCGTCCCACCAGAACGTCGAGTAATAGAACGGCAGCGTGGACAGGAACGGGGCGTATCCCCATCCGTAGCCCCGGTGGCCAAAGTGGTCGTGGTCATGGTCATGGTCATGGTCATGGTCATGGTCATGGTCGTGCCAGCCGCCATTCCCACGAACGCCGCCGCCAGCATGCCCACGACCACCGCCGCCAGCATGCCCACCACCACCACCGCCGCCAGCGTGCGCGCCACCACCGCCGCCAGGCTGCACGCCGCCGTC
>Ga0210394_10005901_pt1 | contig 13522 bp, 9 predicted proteins | sample IncBWC12MmetaG_FD_160121 | JGI IMG/M metagenome (GOLD analysis project Ga0210394, IMG submission 160121) | Forest soil microbial communities from Barre Woods Harvard Forest LTER site, Petersham, Massachusetts, United States - Inc-BW-C-12-M | ecosystem: Environmental > Terrestrial > Soil >...
GGGCTTTATCGATCCGCGCTTTCTGAAAATCAAACGAGGTTTAGCATCGACTTCGTTGACTCATGGCACGATCATCCATTGTTGATTAAAGCTTTCGCCGAAAAACTACGGTTGGGATTGGATCGTTTTCGTCGCGAGGCAGGCACACAAAACGTTCCCATAATTTTTACCGCGCACAGCGTCCCCGAGCGCACGATTGCAGAAGGCGATCCCTATGAGAGCCAGGCAAAGGAGACAGCTTCAGCCGTGGCGCGCGAGGCGGGTCTGGCTCCCGGAGACTGGAGTTTCGCGTTTCAGAGCCAGGGCATGTCGGGTGGTGCGTGGTTGGGACCGCGAGTGGAAGATACGATTCTTGGCCTGAAACAAAGCGGACATCGCGCCGTTTTTATTCAGCCCATCGGATTTCTTTGTGACCACGTTGAAGTACTCTACGACATTGACATTGGCTTCCAACAATTCGCGGAGCAGCAGGGCATGCGGTTGTGGCGTGCTGAATCACTGAATGATTCTCTTCTGCTGGCGTCTGCGCTTGCTGACATTACTCGGTCGCGGCTGGTGCGAACGGCAGTCGCAAAAAAATGAAACGCGTTGCCATTATCGGCGGCGGTATCTCAGGACTCTCGGCGGCTTTTACCCTGGAAAAACACCGCCGCGCCGGCGCGTGGCTGGAATATGTCGTGTACGAATCGACTCCGCGTTTAGGCGGAGTGCTAGTAACCGAACGGGTGGATGGCTGTTTAATCGAAGCCGGTCCCGATTCATTCCTTACGGAAAAGCCCTGGGCAAGCGACCTGTGTCGCGAGGTTGGCCTCGGAGATCAACTCATCGGCTCTAATGACGCGGATCGCAAAACTTACATTTTGGTGAAGGGTAGATTGGCGTTGATTCCAGATGGCCTGATGTTCATGGTCCCGACGAAAATCATGCCAACCGTACTGTCTCCGCTTTTTTCCGTTCGTACTAAGCTACGCATGGCGGGCGAGTGGTTTCATCCTCCGCGAAAAGCGGACGCTGACGAGACTGTGGCCGCATTCGTCGAGCGCCATTACGGCCCCGAAATGGTTGACCGTCTCGCAGATCCGCTGCTTTCCGGCGTCTATGGCGGCGAAGCCAGTCAACTAAGCGTACGCGCCGTTCTGCCCCGTTTCGCGGAGATGGAAGCTTCCCACGGCAGCCTGGGCCGTGCAATGCTGGCAGCCCGCAAGCGCATGGCGCAAGCGTCAAAAGTTCCGGCGCGACCGCTGTTCACTTCTTTGAAAGATGGCATGCAGCAGTTGGTGGACGCGGTTGCATCCCGCCTGCCTGCGTCCGCCCTGCGCACGAACACATCAGTGCATGCTGTTCAATCGAGCCAGGAAGGCTGGACGGTGACTGCGGGCAATTCGAATCACTTCGATGCCATAATTATGGCCGCGCCCGCGCAAATTGCCGCTGAGCTCCTGCGGATCACCAGCGGGGAACTGGCCTCCGAACTCGCGGCTATACAGTACACTTCGTCCGTCACTATAAATCTTGGCTATGATCGGACGGTCCGCGACGCCCTTCCTCCCGGATTCGGATTTCTCGTTCCCCGCAGTGAAGGCAAACGCATGCTTGCTGCCACTTTTGTGCATAACAAGTTTCCCCATCGCGCTCCAGACGACCGTGCCCTGCTCCGGTGTTTCGTTGGTGGCGCACGTAATGAACAAATTCTACAAATGCCGGACGCGGAACTTATCCGCATTATTTGCGAAGAACTTCAGCAAATAATCGGGCTGACGGCCGAACCGCTGTTCACACGCGTTTACCGTTGGAAGGGCGCGATGGCTCAATATGGAGTCGGCCATTTGGAGCGGCTACAGCGCATCGAAACTCTGCTGCAGCAATTTCCGGGACTAACCCTGGCTGGCAACGCCTACCGGGGAATCGGAGTGCCCGACTGTGTCCGTTCCGGAACTGAGGCGGCGAATAAAGCTCTGCTCGGAGTGGGTTTGACTGAAATAGCGCCGCCAGTACTTAGTCGTTGAGGAAGCGTTGCGATGAATTGCGGGAAACCGTTCTGTCATTACGAGCGAAGCGAGGAATCTCAGTTCGCTTGAAGATCTACTTTACGAAAGGCAGGTTGGATAAGACTTTCGCGGCGAGTTCCAGTTGCTGCATATCGTCCTGAGTAAAATCTGGTCCCGCGGTTCCTGCGTCAAATCCCTTACGGCAAACCTGGACCACGCCCAGAACTTTTCTCTGCCCGTCGAGAATAGGCGCAGACATAAGCTTTTGAATCGCATTCTGTCCCGTTCGTTCAACATCTTCCGAAGTGTTGAGTTTCACGCTTTCAAAAATGCTGGCATGTTTTACCTTGACGAAAGCGTTGAAAATTTCGGTTTTTCTGGCGGATGCGGTATGCGAAGCGACTGCCGAAGAACTGGAAACCGGAATTGATCCCGCAGTTTTCAATTGCTCCGGATAAAGGAAGCTCAGCAAGCCTCGCTGCAGGCGCATCAGGGCGACTTCCGTGGGTCGAACTCCGAAAAGTTTCGCCAACGCCGCACAAAACTCTGGTGCCGTCGCCGCCTGACCCAGTACCTGCTCAGCGGAAACATTGGCGGCTCGCGCCGTCGCTGCTCCTGCGCCGCCCGATCCGGAATTTTGTTTGCCCTGCATTATCGTTTTGGTTATTACTATTTCAGCATGACCATCGTGACCTATAGCGAATGGCGCATCAAGTTACCGAAGTACTTCAGCATCTCAGTTCTACAAGGATCAATCTTTGGTAAAGCTGAAACCTTTTTCGCGCCAGCCTCGAACTCCGCCATCCATGGAAAGTACGTTCGTGTAGCCCATTTTTTGCAAGTTGTCAGCGGCTAGAGCGGAACGAAATCCGCCGCCGCAATAGAGCACCATGGGCGTATTTTGATCGGGAACGCGAGCCTCCACATCGCGCTCGATAACGCCTTTGCCCAGATGTATAGCACCTGGCAGATGGTCGGCGGCGTATTCACTTTCTTCACGCACGTCGATGAGTAGAAACTTTTCGCCGCGATCGAGCTTGGCTTTGACATCATCGATGGTGGTTTCGCGGATACGTTTCTTGGCATCCTCGACAATTTTCAGAAAACCAGCTGAATGCTGATGAGCCATAAATTCTCCCCATGAATGTTCGGCCAAAAAGTCCGATGACGTATTTTATCCGAGAATGATTTTTCCAAGATAACTGGAAAAGAGGCGGTTGAACCAATCCAAGGTTTGTTAACTTCGCACAGAGTAAGAAGGGTAATGGCAGGAATCTAAAATTGTATCGAATGCGCGGACATTTCAGCATTTTCTGCAGCCGACACAATTTTCGCGGCCGAGCAATCCAGTAATCGCTGCAAATCGATTCCCAGGCTGCGTCGTTCTTTTTCATTCAATCCGGAAAATTCGAAGGGCTGAAGATAACCTTGAGTCGCCCACATCGGAAACAGCATACGTGCCTTGCTGCGAACCGTACTTTCGCCCACATGAAAAATAAGTTCGACCTTGATCCCTTCATCCAAAGGCGAAGCCACATTCAACAAGCCCCCGGTTATCGAGAGCATATGCAGCCTTCCTCGCGTTTGCCGGCCATTCTCCAAACAAACCAGAGACAATACGGTTCCCGCGAGTTTCACCCGCGGCGCACGATTGGCGACGTTTGATGAGGCAGCTTTGACCATTTGTTATCCTCAACTATTTCATTTCAGCGCCAAGGGCGGCAGATTACGTAAGACGCGCGCTTTTTTTGCACCCTACGAAACCGGCCATGTACAAGCGAAGTTGGCAATGAGATCCCGCAACCAAAGTGCGGCGAGAACCCGCTAAATTCCGCAGTTTCAATCCGGGAAGAAGCTCGCATAAGTAACTATTGAGTTATTACCGCTGTCACTTTACTGAGGTCCCAGCGAGACATAAGCTCCCGTCTATGGAACTGACCGCCCTGCTGGTATCGCGGGATCGCCCGTCACTTCGGGTGCTGGCGGCGCTCTTGGACGTGCTTCAAATCGAGCACCAGACTTGCCATTCATCCGCCGATGCCGTGGAGTTGCTGGTACGGCGCCACCATTCGGCGTTAATTGTCGATTTTGACCTCCCGGGCGCCGGCCAAGTGGCACGCATGGCACAGATGGTTACGCCGCAGAGAAAACCGGTGGTATATGCCATGGTCAGTGCTTTTACACCGGTAGGCGGAGCGTTCCAGTCGGGCGTAAGTTTCGTCCTTTATAAACCCCTGATCTATGAACAGGTCGCACGTTCATTGCACGCGGGACAGCGGCTTATGCGGCCCAATCCTCGCCATTCTCATCGTCATCCATTGGAAGCGCTCGTGTACCTTCAGCTTGGAACCACAACATTGCCCGCGATTATGCTCGATCTGAGCGAGCAGGGTTTAGCTTTGCAGGCTCCGGAGCCATTGCCTGCTGTACACCATGTGCCATTGCATTTTCTCTTGCCGGGAACCTCTCATTTGGTGGAAGGGACCGGTAAAGTAATTTGGGCCGATGACGATGGCCGCGCAGGAATGTTCTTCTCCCGCCTCACGCCTGCTTCACGGCACCATCTCAAGAATTGGCTAGCCAAACGCGGCAGCAAAACCAAAGACGCCGTGCGCGTGCTTCTGCCGCCGCAAAAATCACGGCGTTCGGTAACAATCTCGCACTGATTTTGTAGAGACGTAGCTAGCCACGTCTCTACAGACCACGTTGCACAGATTTCTTCCGTGCTAGACTCAGTTTTCTCGCCAACCGAAAACGCATGTCCGAGCTCACCCTCCTTTCAGCCGTCTCCATGGCAGAGCAAATTCGCCAAAAAAAGTTGTCGCCAATTGACTTGGTCGATGCGCATCTTGCATGCATTGAGAAGTTGAATCCAAGGTTAAATGCTTTCGTACAAGTCGATGCTGAAGGCGCTCGCCGTCGGGCGCGCGTGGCTGAAGATGCTGTCGCTCGCAACGAAAGCCTGGGCCCGTTGCATGGTGTTCCCATAAGCATCAAGAGCTCGATTGAAGTAAAGGGACTGCGCTGCGAGGCTGGGACCAGGATTCGCACGGGCTTGGTCGCAAAAAATGATGCGTCGCTGGTTTCGCGCCTCCGGCAAGCCGGCGCCATCGTCTTGGGCAATACCAACACTCCTGAACTGCTTATGGCATGGGAAACCGACAATCTCCTTTATGGCCGTACTAACAATCCCTGGGATTTATCGCGAACTCCGGGCGGATCGAGCGGCGGCGAAGCAGCAGCTATCGCCGCGGGATTGTCAGCGGGAGGAGTTGGCAGCGACGGCGGCGGCTCGATTCGTGTGCCCGCACATTTCAGCGGAATTTGCGGGTTGAAGCCTACGCCGGGCCGCATCCCAGCAACAGGACATTTCCCAACCTCAGTCGGGCCGTTCGCTTTGCTCGGTGTGGTTGGCCCGCTGGCTCGCACGGTCGCGGATTTGAAAGTGCTATTCGAAGTGATGCAAGGGCCGGATGACGGAGATCCATCGGCCGCACCCGTACCTGTTCGCTGGCCAGACCCTAACGCTGTGAAGCAACTTCGCATTGGATATTTTGAAGATGACGGACGCACTCCGGTAACTTCTGAAACTCGAGCCACGGTGCAAGCCGCAGCCAACGCGCTCAAGCGTGCAGGGTTCAAAGTTGAGCCCTTTCGTCCCAAAGGCCTGGAACAGGCGCGCCAACTGTGGTGGCAATTTTTCGGCATCGCGGGCGGAATGCTGCTGGGACCATTAACGAAGGGACGCGAAGCTGACCTCAGCCCCATTCTCAAAGAGTTTTCCGGTTGGGTTGCGGGCGAACCATCGCACACGGCGCAGACTTTGCTCGACACCTGGATCATGCGCGACGTCGTTCGCATGGAAGTCTTTTCGCAGATGCGTGATTTTCCCATCCTCCTTTGTCCGGTGGCTTCGGTGCCAGCTTTCCGACACGGCGAGCGTAGCTGGAAGATCGATGGCCAGACTGTGCAATATCTCGATGCCTGGAGTTACACCGAATGGTTCAATCTGCTGGGAGCACCGGCGGTAGCGATTCCGTTTGGCCGGTCAAGTGAAGGTTTGCCCATTGGCGTGCAAATTGTGGCGCGCCCATGGGAAGACGAACTGGTGCTGGAAGTAGCGGCAGAACTCGAAGCCCAACGCGGACCATGGCGAGGGCCGGACGTCGTCTAACGAAATCTTGTTTTACCAGAGAATCGATGAAGTTCAATGTTCTTCCTTTGTGGACCTTCGTGTCCTTTGTGGTTGATGACGTTCAAATGCTTAACCACGAAAGACACGAAGGTTCACAAAGGAAGAACGAGGCGAGTAAGACACTAATAGATTTGTACTATTTCCCCGCTGCGAAAAAGCGATACCCTGTTTCCCACTCAATCCTCGGACACCGCAGGTCGCTCCAGAGGTTGGCACGCTTATTTGATGGCTATTCCTAAACAATCCAGAAGCTTCTCCGTGTCCCGTGGATTTCCCGGGCTGCTAGCATTTTTGTTCATTTCCGCTGCCTATCTCTACACCTTTCCTCAGCCAAATGTTTTCTACGCGGCGGTTGTTTTGCTGCACGTGGTTGCTGGCATCGTCACTGCTGTTCTGCTGGCCGCATTTCTTTTCCGCTGCCTTCGGTATGGAAGCATCGCTACCCGCATGGGTTGGACACTGCTCGCCGCGGGTGCAGTGGTTGGGCTCATTCTGATCAAGACCGGAACGCCACGAGCGGAGTGGAATCTGTTGTATGTTCACATTTTTCTGTCGCTCGCCGGTGGTGGTATTGTCTTCGCGGAATGGGCCGGGAAGCGCGGCTGGCTGACGCGAAGCGTTGCCAGTTCGATCATTCGCTGTGCGGTCTGTCTAGTGGTGCTCGCTGGATTTGGCGCGGGCGCTCGTTACCTGCGACAGTCGCGCTGGCAAAATCAAGCCCGCATCGAAAATCCCTCAATGCCGCCCGCGACCATGGACCAAGAGGGCGACGGTCCGGGTGGGCCATTCTTTCCAAGTTCCGCCCAGGTCAATGGCGGACAGAAAATTCCCAGCAAGTTTTTCATGGAATCCGACTCCTGCAAACGTTGCCACGAAGATATCTACAATCAGTGGTTCAGTTCGGCTCATCATTTTTCGTCATTCAACAATCAGTGGTATCGCAAAAGCATTGAGTACATGCAGGACACGATTGGCACCAAGCCCTCCAAATGGTGCGGAGGCTGCCACGACCCGGCCGTGCTTTACAGCGGCTTGATGGATACGCCGATCAAACAAATCGTGCACCGCCCTGAAGCGCAGGCTGGCCTGGGCTGCATGATGTGCCACTCGATCGCCGGCGTGAAGAGCAGCATGGGGCAAGGTGATTTTTATCTCGAATATCCCAAGCTGCATGAATTAGCTGCGACCAAGAACCCATTCGCGCGAACGCTGCACGATTTTCTCGTGAAACTGAATCCAGAACCGCACCGTCGCGTATTTCTCAAGCCTTTCATGCGAAACCAGACAGCCGAGTTCTGTTCCAGTTGCCACAAGGTGCACCTCGATGTGCCGGTGAACGGCTATCGTTGGATTCGCGGCTTCAATGAATACGATAATTGGCAGGCGAGCGGCGTGTCTGGCCAGGGCGCGCGCTCTTTTTACTATCCGGCCAAGCCTTCGCAATGCGCCGATTGCCACATGCCGCAGACACGTTCGAACGATCAAGGTAACGTCGGAGGCTTCATTCATTCGCATCGTTTTCCAGCAGCGAACACGGCTCTGCCAACGGCCAATGAGGATGCCGATCAGCTCAAGATCACCGAAGGTTTTCTCAAAAATGGGATTGTCAGCGTCGATATCTTCGCACTATCTCCGGCGCGCGCGCAGTCGAAGTCCGGAAGCGACAATCAGTCGGATCTATCTACAACGTTTGCGGTGGGCGAAGAGGCGGAGACAAAAATTACCCCGGCCACTGAGCCCGAAGTCCTGCCGATCACTGCGCCGCTGAATCGAGTCGAGCCAAGCGTCCGCCGAGGAGATACAGTACGCGTGGATGTGGTAGTGCGCACGAAAAAAATCGGACACTTCTTTCCCGGGGGCACTGTCGACGCCTACGACACCTGGCTCGAACTGAAGGGCATGGACGACAAGGGACAAACCATTTTCTGGAGCGGCAGTGTCGAAGACAACGGCAAAGGCCCCGTCGAAAAGGGTGCGCACTTCTACCGTTCTCTGCAAGTGGATGCGCACGCCAACGCGATCAACAAGCGCAACGCGTGGGCGACACGGGCCGTAGTTTATGTGCATCTGATTCCTCCGGGCGCGGCCGACACAGTTCACTACCGGGTGCACATTCCCGAGTCTGCGGGAAATAAAATCACCCTGCACGCTCGTCTCTGCTATCGCAAATTTGCCTGGTGGAATACGCAATTCTCATTCGCGGGCATGCCCACTTCCAACCAGCCTGACACAAAACTCACGCGTGATTACGACGACAGGAAGTTCGCGTTCGCAGGATCGCTGAAGGGAGTATCGGCGAAAGAAGAACAAATCCCCGATCTCCCCATCGTGGCTCTGGCTGAAGACGAAGTCACGCTGAACGTGATTGCACATGACGCCCCCGTATTCGCGCCCAAGACCGTTCCGGAGGCGGGAGACTGGCAGCGGTGGAACGATTACGGAATTGGCCTGCTGCTACAGGGTGATCTGAAAGGTGCGCAGTCAGCCTTCGAGAAAGTGACGGAGATCGACCCGAAGAATCCTGACGGCTGGGTCAACATCGGACGCGCCGCCGTGCAGGAAGGCGACATGGATCGTGCGCGCACAGTTCTGGAGAAGGCGACATCGCTCAGTCCCGATCTGGCGAGAGCCCATTTTTTCTACGCCAAAGTTCTGCGCAGCGATGGCCGCTACGACGATGCTGCCGCCCACTTACGAAAGGTTCTGGCTCAATACCCGCGAGATCGCGTAACGCTGAACGATCTGGGACGCATTCTTTTTCTGCAGCGAAAATATGCGGAGGCGGTGACTGTTCTGCGATCTGTTTTAGCGGTCGATCCCGAAGACTTGCAGGCCCACTACAATCTCATGCTCTGCTACAACGGCTTAGGCGACCACAAACAGGCCCACGACCACGAAGTCCGTTACCTGCGTTTTAAGGCCGACGAAGCTTCGCAAGCCATCACCGGCCGGTATCGGCAATTGAATCCCGAAGACAACAATGAGCGGCAAGCCATTCACGAGCATGTATCGGTGGCCCTAACCTCAAGCCGTTTGGGGGCGGGTGTTCGTTTGGGGACGGGTCTTCGACACGTCCCAGCGGAGCGAAGCTCGGCCAGCCGAATTGCCAGTGCGGGAGCCTCGAAATAATGGGAAAGCTAGAGATTTTCTCCGAAATGATTTTCGGATTCGTATCAGGGCACGGCTTCAGCCGTGCCGATAAGATCGCTAAACCAAAACCGGCGTTAGCCGCCGCCATCGGGGGTTGTGTTATCAATACAGCTTCAACGCTTGTCATCCCGAGCGAAGCGAGGGATCTAGGTTCTAGCCGCGATTGGAAAACCCGCTTCGCTACAATGACGCTGGGATGTCTGGTCGCATTCGTAACCTCATCCGCCTCGGCCCAGCATATTCAATTCCGCGACATCACCACCCAAGCCAGCATTCATTTCGTCCACAACAATGGCGCCTTCGGCAAGAAATATCTACCTGAGACCATGGGCTCGGGCGTTGCTTTCATCGATTACGACAACGATGGCTGGCCGGATATTCTGCTAGTCAACAGCGAAGATTGGCCCGGGCACAGCCATGCTGAATCTACGGTGAAGCTTTATCACAACAATCACGACGGCACGTTTACCGATGTTACTGGCAAAGCCGGCCTGGCGGTTTCCTTGTACGGCATGGGCGTTGCGGTCGGCGATTACGACAACGATGGCTACGACGACATCTTCATCAGCGCTCTCGGCCAGAGCCACCTATTTCACAACAACGGCAACGGCACGTTTAGTGACGTGACCAAGGCTGCCGGTCTGTGGGGGCCGAACGAATTCTCCACCAGCGCCGCATGGGTAGATTACGATCGCGACGGCAAACTGGATCTGGTGGTTGCGAATTATGTGCAGTGGTCGATCCCCGGCGATCTGTACTGCACCCTCGACGGCGCGCGCAAGTCTTACTGCACGCCGGAGTCGTACAAAGGTTCTTCGGCCCGATTGTGGCACAACCTGGGCAATGGAAAGTTTGAAGACGCAACCCAGAAGGCCAAGTTCTATGATCCAACTTCCAAGACCCTGGGCGTGGCGATTGTCGATTACAACGGGGATGGCTGGCCCGATATCCTGCTGACCAATGACACGCAGCCCAACAAGCTTTATCTAAACAAGCATGATGGCACTTTCGAGGAGAAAGCTGTTTCCGCCGGAATCGCATTCAGCGAGGATGGTGTAGCTCGCGCTGGCATGGGCGTGGACGCCGCCGACTACGATCGTTCCGGCCGCCCGAGTTTTATCATTACGAATTTCGCCAACCAGATGCTTTCGCTGTATCACAACGAGGGCAACGGCCTGTTTGTGGATGAGGCGCCGCAGTCGGAAGTCGGACGCGCGACTCTGGTTACACTTGGCTTCGGTTGTTTTTTCTTTGACTACGACAACGATGGCTGGCCCGACATTTTCGTGGCGGACGGACACATCGAAAACGAAATTGAACGCGTGCAGAAGCGCGTGAGTTATGCCGAGCCACCGCACCTTTTTCACAACCTGGGCGGTGGAAAGTTTCAAGAAGTGACGGCCTCTCTGGGATCCGCATTTTCCAGCCCCAAAGTGGCTCGCGGAGCGGCTTATGCCGACATTGATAACGATGGCGCGCTTGATGTTCTGATGACGACGAACGGTGGCCGAGCCTATCTGTTTCATAACGAAGGCAACAGTAACCGCAGCCTGCGGGTAAAACTGCAAGGCACGAAGTCCAACCGCGATGGCATCGGCGCGGTCGTTCGTTTGTCCGCCGGCAAGGATCAGCAGTGGCAGACGGTTCACAGCGGATCGAGTTATCTATCGCAGAGCGAACTGGTGTTGACCTTCGGCCTGGGCGAAAAAACAAAGGCCGATTACATTGAAGTGCAGTGGCCCAGCGGGCAGACCGACAAACTCTCAAACGTAAATGGAAGCCAAACCATCACGATTCAGGAAGGCAAAGGCATAGTGGCAACCAAAGCCTACAGCAAGCCCTGGAAGTTTTCTACGGCGAAATAGACAAGGGTCTCTCTGAGCAAAAGTATCGGCTATTTTCCTTTGTGTTCCTTCTTGTCCTTTGTGGTTAACTTATTCCTTCGCATGATTAAAACCGTTTCGCTCGTTTGTGTCGGCGCTGTTCTGATCACGCTCGCGATTTACGCAGCATCTCCGCAAAATACGCCGCAAGAGTTGGACAACGCCACTCAGGCGGCTCGCCTCAACAATCTCGGCGTCGCTTACATGAACCAGCAGTTGTTCGAAAAGGCATTGAAGGCGTTTGAACAGGCTGCCGCGCTCGACCCCAAATTCCAGATTGGGCAAATGAACCAGGGCATCGCGTTGCTGAACCTCGGGCGAGTCGATGCAGCCAGGCAATTTCTCGAGCAAGCAGTGAAACAGAATCCCCGCGATCCTCATGCCTGGTACAACCTTGGCATGCTGGAAAAGAATTCCGCGAATTCAGCAGCGGCAGTCGACGCGTTTCGCCACGTCACTGAAATCGATCCGAATGACGCGGACACATGGTATTTCCTGGGCGCCTCATACGCCCAGAACAAACGGTATCCCGAGGCCATCGACGCTTTCCAACATGCGCTGAAGCTGAATTCTCTACATGCCTCCGCCGAATTCGGACTCTCCCGCGCCTATCAGCAATCGGCTGATCTCACTCACGCTCGCGAACATCTGACCCGCTTCCAGTACATCACGCAAAACAAGTTGGGGTCGCCCATCAGCCTGGCATACGGCGAACAAGGGAAGTACTCGCTCGCGGAAGAATCGCCAGAGACGGTTCAAAAAATTCCGCCGCAGATTCCGGTGCGATTCGTGGATGTAACCGAATCGGCTGGACTGCAAACAAAATCCTCGGCGCTGGATGCGAAGGATCTTGCTTCCTACCTCGGGCCCGGCGCGTGCTTTCTCGATTACGACAACGATGGTCACCCCGACTTCCTTCTACCCGACAACGGCAAAGAAGGCGGAATGTCGCTGTACCACAATCTGGGCAATGGCAAATTCGAAGACGTAACCAAGAAAGCGGGACTCGATCCGACGTTGCATGGCATTGGCTGCACCGCCGGCGATTACGACAATGACGGTTTCACCGACTTGGCGGTGAGTTTCAATGGAACCGTACTTCTTCTGCACAACGAAAAGAATGGCACATTTAAAGATGTTACCGACGCCGCAGGCATTAAGAGCGACGGCCTCAACGCAGGACTAACTTTCATCGACTACGATCACGACGGAGATATCGATCTGTACGTGACTCGTTTCAGCCAACAGCCCGAGTTCGATCCTCGGCAAAAATCACGGCCACCAACGACCAAAGCCATGACGGGATTGAACCGCATGTGGCGCAACAACGGCAACGGGACATTCACTGAAGTTACCGATTCTCTTGGGCTGACCGGAAGTCAGCCAAGCATTAGCGCCGTAGGCACAGACTACAACAACGACCGGGCCGTGGACTTGGTCGTAACTGGCGGAGTAGCACCCGCGATTTTTGAGAATCCGCGCGAGGGAAAATTCCTCGAACATTGGCCGTGGCCCTCTCCGATGTTTGCCCCCACGGCTGGTGTTGCTGTCCTGGATTTCGATCACGACGGGTGGATGGATCTTGCTTTGACGCACTGGGGCGCAGGCGGCCTCACACTTTGGCGTAACGATCATGGAAAGTTCGAGCAGGTTCCGCTGCCCCTCACCCACTGGGTGCTTAGCTTTGGCGTCGCCGCCATCGATTACGACAACGACGGCTGGGTCGATCTCGTCGCTGTTGGCGAAACGCAAGAAGGCAAGGGCGAAGTGCGGCTATTCCGCAATCTTGGGCCGGACGGTTTCAAGGATGTTACCGCCGACGTCGGCCTCGACAAAATTCAGATCAAAGATCCACGGGCCATCATGACTGGCGACTACGACGGCGATGGCGCTACCGACCTGCTCATCACGCAGAATCACGGTCCTGCTGTACTGTTGCGAAATGAAGGCGGCAATAAAAACCACTGGCTTCGCCTGAACCTGAAAGGGCTTGCCGACAACAAGAGCGCCATTGGAACCAAAGTCGAAGTCTTCGCGGGAGGCAATCGCCAGAAATTCGAGATCTACGGATCCAACGGCTACCTCGGACAAAATTCTCTTTACCTCACAGTCGGCCTTGGACAATCGACGCAGGCTGACGTCGTCCGCATGCTTTGGCCGACCGGAGTTTTGCAGGATGAAATCGAAGTCGCTGCCGATCGTGAACAGAAATACATGGAAATTGACCGCCGTGGCAGTTCCTGCCCCACGCTTTTCGTTTGGGACGGTGAACGCTACAAGCTAGTCGCTGACATGCTCGGCGCAGG
>Ga0210394_10005902_pt1 | contig 13522 bp, 20 predicted proteins | sample IncBWC12MmetaG_FD_160121 | JGI IMG/M metagenome (GOLD analysis project Ga0210394, IMG submission 160121) | Forest soil microbial communities from Barre Woods Harvard Forest LTER site, Petersham, Massachusetts, United States - Inc-BW-C-12-M | ecosystem: Environmental > Terrestrial > Soil >...
CTTCTGATGCTTGAGGCCGTCATAACAACGGACCTCGTTTCACCATCAGCCTGAAGCGCAGCACCCAAAATCTTCAGCTATCCACAAGCTGGGCCGGCCGATTACCCCATCTTCACCCCCGAAAACGGACATGCCGCGCCTCGTTCGGCATGTCGGCTAAGTGCCAATAGCCGAAGTGACTCATTCGATCACCTCGTCGGCAATCGAAAGCAATCCGGACGAGAGAGTGAGACCAAGTAATTTGGCGGTCTTCAGATTGATGACCAGCACGAATTTAGTTGGTTGAATGACCGGTAAATCGGCCGGCTTCATGCCCTTGAGAATTTGGCCAGCATAGACGCCCGCCAGGCGGTACATATCGGAGAGATCGGGGCCGTAGCTGATCAGCCCGCCGGAAGTGGCATAATCGTGCAAACTATACATCGTAGGTAACGAATGACGCAAAGCGAGGGCAACAAGTTTATCGCGGCGCGTGGTGAAAAATGGATCGACGGCCACCACAAGAGCAGGAATGCTGTTCCGCGCAATTGTTTCGAAAGCCGTATCGATCTCGATATCTGTACTCGCATTGAAAACGTGAAGCTGAAGCCCGATGGTGTGGGCCGCCTCTTGCATGTCTCTTAGCTGGGTTGCAGCCCCTGGATACGATGGGTTCAGAAGGACACCGAGCGTTGCCGCCTTCGGCACAATCTCGTGCAGCAGGCCTAACCGCTTGGCTTCTAGAGCGCCATTCAAGAGGCTGATCCCCGTCACATTGCCGCCGGGCCGGTTAAGGCTAGCGACGAGGCCACGTTCGACCGGATCGTCGGTGAACAGCGAGACAATCGGTATTGTCGCGGTCGCGGCCTTGGCTGCTATAGAGGAATTTTCGCCACCGACCGTAACGAGTGCGGTAACCGACCGCCGTACGAGTTCTGCTGCCAGCACCGGCAGTCGGTCATATTCGCCCAACGCCCAGCGATACTCGACTGCAACATTTCGGCCTTCGACGGCTCCGGTTTCCGCCAGTCCCCGACGGAACGTGTCCACAAGATGGGCGCTCTCATCGGGCGACCGCGCGCTCAGAAAGCCGATTGTCGGCAACGCCTGTGGTTGAGCAAGCGCTGCGCGCGGCCATGCCGCAGTACCGCCGATAAGCATGATGAATTCGCGTCGCTTCATTGTCGGTCCCGCCCACGATGCGTTCGGCCCGAGAGTAGGCAATTTCCGACGCAGGTCCAAGCAGCCAGGTCGGCTTCGGGTCAAAAGCCGACGTAACGGCCCGGCGTCGTCATGTCCACTTTGCCCCCAACGTAGATGTCAGCCACCTCACTCGATCACCTCGTCGGCGGCGGCGAGCAGCGATGATGGAACAACGAGGCCGAGGGCGTTCGCCGTCTTGAGGTTGATGATCAATTCGAATCTAGTTGGTAGCACGACCGGCAAGTCTATCGGCTTGACCCCAGCGATAATTCGGCCCGCATAGGTTCCGGCCTGACGGTAGGTGCCAAGGAGACTCGCACCATAGCAAATAAGACCACCGGCCTCCACGAACTCACGAATGTAGTACATGGTCGGTAGATGTCGATGCGCCGAACCGGCAACAACCTCGGATGGTCTGCTGTCAAAGATGGGATCGACTGCGATCAAGAGCGCATCGGCCTTGATCCCAGTGATGATCTCGTCAAGTTTTAGAACATCTTCAACATTCACAAATTGAAGCGCCACGCCGTTCTGGCGCGCCGCCACCGCCGCATCTTTCATTTGTGAGTCAGCCGATGCACCGCTTGGATGGACGAGCATGGCTACCTCGGTCACGTTCGGCACCAACTCGCGCATTATCCCGAGTTGTTTCGCAATAATCGGTCCGCCGGAATAAAAACTTGCTCCGGTGAGGTTGGCTTCGGGTCGATTGATGCTCTTGACCAGACCGGCGGTGACCGGGTCTAGCCCCGTTGTAAAAACGATAGGGATTGTAGTCGTCGCTTCCTTCGCCGCACGCCAGGCACTACCGGCAACGACAATCGCCGAGACATTGCGCGCGACTAGCTCTGCGGCAAGCAAGGGGAGACGATCATTTTGATCGTCTGCCCAGCGATATTCGACGACGACGTTGCGACCCTCTTCATAGCCAGCATCTTGCAGACCTTGTCGAAAAGCCGCTGCCACGGCCTCACCTCTGGGCTTTGAGCGGGGATTGAGGAACCCGATAACCGGCAGTTTCGGTTGCTGCGCGCGCGCCGCCATCGGCCATGTCGCCGCCGCGCCAGCCGCAATCGTGATGAACTCGCGCCGCTTCATGCCCGCCCCTCGGATCAGATGTGCCAGTGTGCACTCTAGTATCGATATCCGAAAGACTTTGGGAACCGACTGGTGAAGTATCTTTGACGGACGCCGGATGTCCGTTCCGGGTCAATCGCGTCGGTTTGACGTCCCGCCGACCGCTTCCGGTCTACCCCGAACAACGGACATCATCAGGCCGGCACGACAGGTCCGTTCGAGGCGAAGGCGTTGCAGCGGCCGTTGCCGGACGAGGCGCTCAAGATCGTGATGCGCGGGCCTGACGAGGAAGACAAGGCCGCCGCATGAACGATGGGCAGGCGCATTAACCCAAACTCTTAGGAAACGATGAATGACTCTCTGCGAGGTTCAGCGAGGTTCAGTTCATTCCAGAAGGGATGGCACATCGCATGAGCACCATAGGCCCCACATACCCGGCCCAATTAATCGTAAGTCAGGCGGAACTAAAGCTCGTCGCTGACGAAACAAGTAACGCAACCACCGCTACCATCAAATCAGATCAAAATAGGATCGAAGCTGCCCAAGAAATCGAGGCGGCTGCGGCCAAAGCAGATAGCGTGAATATCGTTACCTGACGAATGCCTTAGGACCGATCTTTTTTGGCCTTTGGAGGACGCTTGGTTTCGGACTGCGTGTTGCGGACGGCCTCCGCCAGCATTTCGTACAGCTCAGCCTTGGTCTTGGGTTCTCGCTTACGCGGTTTCCGCTCGGTCATGGTCGGCCTATAGGGATGGCGCGTTTGAACCGCGCTTGTTGTCGGATCAGTTTCGGTCTTTATCGTCGGGCTTTGCCGCTTCCCTAGCCAAACGCTCAGCCTTCAACCGTTCGTAATTTTTCCGAAGGGCTTCCTGCACCTTTTCGTATTCCGTTCCGTTCGGCTTCCCGGCGCGCTGAAAAGTGCGTCCCGCGTCTCGTTGCGCAAAGTCCTTGCCTCGCATAGATCACCTCCGAGACCAGTGAGACGAAACGATACCGCGGCAACTGTGCGCCGCAAGGGAACCCACTCATTAAGCTTGCTGATTAGGTTTAATGGCGATCCGATGCGCGAATATCGGCGTCATGCGGGCATTAAAAGTCACGCAGCCTTTTCGCTGCGATCTTTCTTGACCCGTTGCAGGCGCTTATTCTCGGCCGGCTTACGACGCTTGCTCCAGCGGCCACACCTCGACGACGCCGTGCGCGACAGCGCAGGGAGTCCGCCGGCGCAAATGCGGAAACGGAAATACTGAAGGTGATCGTCATATCCGGTGGTATCGGCCTCTTCGTCCTGCTGCTCTGCGTGGTGTACGGCTTGGATATCGATCCCGCATTGTCCTCATTGTAAGAAGCTAAGTTTTCCGCAGCATACCCGACGCAGACATTACGGTAGTCGTTCCAGAAGATCGCCCCTATGGCCCGAATGACATGAAGCCAATTCCAAAATGGCAGGGAGAGGGTCGGGCGAACCCACGCGGCATTCCAGTGCTTTATTTGGCGACTCATCGGGAGACTGCGCTCGCCGAGGTGCGTCCTTGGATCGGTGCGGTGATCTAGGTTCCCTCTTGAAACAAAAGTTGAGGGGATAATTCCAAAAAATGACTTGATCTTTCTTTTGCCTCGAACGCGGCGAAATTGAATGGGTAAGAAGGCATGACCGATCAACAGTTGGTTCTTCAAGCCGTCAACGAAGCGCAACGCATACTGGAGGAATACCTCGAACCACGACCCCAGAACGACGAGCGCATTCTCGCCGAATTGGTGGAAGTTCTCGAACGACCCGATTTGGTTGTCGCCGTAAGTAGATTGCAGCAACGAGTGATCTTTAAGGATGACGAAACAGATTAGGTCAGTCGCGTTGGTAGCTTGCGTTGTCGCCGCGTTCTCACCAGTCGCGGTGCCATATGCACAGGCGAAACAACCATGCAATCTCGCGATGCCATCAAATCTGCATTCGAGCTGGTGGTCCTATCGTATCATTGATGGGCGAAAATGCTGGTACGAAGGCAAGCCCGGGCTCTCGAAATCGTTGCTGGAATGGCCGTCGGAGGCTTCCTCGGGGCCGACCTCCAACGAAGAATTTACAAGGGCGGCCCCTACGGAAAATTCTGGCAATCCATTGGATGCACAAGCGTCGGCACCGACTGACTTGATCACTTTCGATGTGCTTTGGCGCGCTAGGGTGGAACAGCGTTAGAAAAAGCAGAGCACGGGAGCGGTGTGTGATGCCTACGATGGGAACGAGCATCGATCACAACGATCCAACTAGGCGCGCTGCCAACGAAACTCGCGACGAAAAGCGGATATTCTGTTCAAAATGTGCAGCCGAGCCGCGCCTATCCCTCTCCCTTTTAGACTCTCGGAAGGGCCGGCAATACCGGCTGTTCAGCTGCCAGTGCGGGGAGATAATTTGGGACGAATAATTCCGCCTCAGTCTGCGGGCACTGAACGCAACGTCGGGCGCGTGTTCGCCAGCCGGAAAGCGAAAATGCGGGGCCTTCTTCTACCTACGAGCCCCGGACACCCGCACCGGCGGAGCTGGGACGGGGATTGGAGAAAAAGCAGGGCTGCTAGGCGGTGTCGCTGCGGGGCCAGTGTTCCTCCACGTGGGGACCGCGAGTGTCGAGCCTGCGGAGGGCCATACGTAAGACCCCACTGAAGGCTGCACTACTGATCCATATCCTTCAGTTCCGGTGGTTTGCGCGAAGGCGAGTGTACTCGTCAAAGTGAACGCTGTTGCCAGCGCGATTGTTGTAACTTTCATGGTTGTCTCCTTCCCACTAAGATAAGGAGACAACGCGCCGCCTGCTCGGCCTTTCCGTTCAATTCTTCTTTAACGCGATGGGAGCCGCCAAGCTGTTCACATCTCGCAGAGCCTAGCAGTCGTCTTCCATCATTGAGAAGCCGCCGGCGTGAACCGGCGGGCTCAGGTCCGTTTCGTGCCGATTTTGTTGCAGAAGTCGAAAGTTGCAGCGGTCCAAATTTTTGGCGAAAACCTGAAGCGCAAAGAGGTCGATGATTCGCATAGTCTCAGTCGCGCTACCGAAGTCGCCCACGAATTTGGCGCAAGGCGATGAGGTCCCTCAGATCATTACATGAATAACGCGCCAGCGGCCCTCAGAAATTTTACATCTCCTGCAAAACGACTTTTGCAACACTATCTGCCAAGTGCAGACATGCGGTCCTCAATGGAATGTGCGACCCCGGTTCCCTTGGATCGCCGACCGCGGTAGCTTCCGCTGATTATCATGGGGTGGCAGGATGCGGCGGCGCTCATTCATCGCGGGTCTGGGGAGCGCGGCGGCGTGGCCTCTGGCGGTAAGGGGACAACAAGGCGAGCGCGTGCGGCGGGTCGGCGTGCTGGTGGGGTACGAGGAGAACGATCTTCAGGCAAAAGAGTGGCTTTCCCAGTTCATGCAGGGGCTTGCGGAGCTAGGCTGGACCGACGGTCGGAACCTGCGAATGGATATTCGTTGGCCCGGCGCCGACGTCGACCGCGTTCGGATGCTTGCCAAGGAGATCGTCGATCTGCGACCGGATGTCATCCTATCCATATCGACACCGGCGACTGCGGCGGTCCGGCGGGAAACGCAGACGATTCCGATCGTCTTTGCGGTTGTCGGCGACCCTGTCGGTGATCGTTTTGTCGCGAGCTTGTCCCGCCCCGGCGGAAACATCACCGGCTTCATGGTCCAGGAGCCGGCGATCGCCGGAAGATGGCTGGAGATGCTGACGCAGATGGCGCCCCGCGTCACGCGAGCCGCTGCCATGGTCAACCCCGAGACATCGCCCGGCGGCGGGTCCTATTTCTCGGCCGAGTTCGAGGCGGCCGCCCGCTCGCTGAAAGTGGCGCCGGTCATCGCGGTCGTTCATAACGACGCCGACATCGAAACCGTCATCGCCGGACTCGGCCGCGAGCCTAGCGGCGGACTCGTCGTGACACCGAGTATCTTTACGATCAATCACCGCGCATCGATCATCGCGCTGGCGTCGCGGCACAACGTGCCGACGATTTATCGGGACGCTTTCAATGTCAGGGAAGGCGGTCTCTTGTCGTATGGACCCGATGTCGGCGATATCATTCGCCGCGCCGCACCCTATGTCGATCGGATTCTCCGTGGCGCGAAGCCGGCGGAGCTTCCGGTTCAGGTGCCGGTCAAGTTCGAGATGGTGTTGAACATGAAGGCGGCGAAGGGGCTCGGCCTGGACGTTCCTCCAGCATTGTTAGCACTCGCCAACGAGGTGATCGAATAAGTCGGGAGGGGCCAAAAGTTGTGGCTTGCTCGCCTACAATTCGACATTCGATCGAATGGCCGTTGTGGGTCAAAAACGGAAGTTGGGGACACGCAACGCGACTTCCGCTCTTCCCGCAACAGCAGACATTCGGTGCCGCTTACCTTTGCGGTTCGGCTTGGTAAGCGATCTGCTCTAAAGCTTTGTTGGCGTCACGACGACCAAGATATCCACCATTGCGCCATCCCCCGAGTGGGTGGCTAGGATTGCGAGCGTTTTTGGCGGGAAGGAGATGGTTGAAGCAGGTCGATATGGCTCACACCTAGAGCCTTTGCCAGCTCATATACCGTAACTACCGTGGGGTTGCGGCGTCCATTCTTTAGGCCGCTGACATACTGCTGGCTAAACCCGGAAATGTCGCAGAACTCTTCTTGCGTCAGGCGTTTTTCGAGCCGGATTCGCTTTACGTTTTGTCCCACCAGTCTGCGCATATCCATGCGCAGAAAGAAAAGGATTACACAATTTAAGTTTACCAACTATAGTATGTACGATCGGTCATTTGGCCCCATTCAAGCCTAAATTTCTCCTGTTGGAGCTGATTTTGTTCAAATGGTTGGCCGACGTGGATATTGGAATTCGGCCTCGACAAGTATTTGACGGAGCCGACGTTAACCTCTTCCCGTTCACCAAAGCCGGTATCGAATGGCTACGACGAAATATTCAGCAATTCACTGATCCAGAATGGTCTGCGGAGGAGCGTTACAGACAATCTTCCAAATGTTCTTAGCGCCCTGCAAAACGCCGGACTGCGGATCAAATTTTACGGGCGGTTGAAGGACCTTAACGATACTCTACTGGATCGAGACAGCCAAGTATCGCGCCCCCGGTCGAACACTCCTCGAACGGTTAAGGTCTCGGCGATAGTTCAGATCGTTCTTTTTGCCGAGCCCATGTGGCGGGCGATCAAATTGGAATCGCTGGTCTCCATCGCGGGGACATCACTAATTGTCGCGATGGGCAGTTTCCTCGTTCTTCAAGCAACCGTCTACCGAAAGATGTGGGCCCGCGATGGTCTAGCTTTATTGGCCCTCCTAAGTTTTATCTGGGCCGTCGTCAGCGGCCATTTGTTCGCGGTCGATCAACCAGAGCTTCGTCTGGCCGCTGCGACGTCAATTCCCAACTTAATAGCGGTTGCATTGCTCTACACCCCGATGGCGGATCGATGGTTCAATGAGGCGCGACCCAGAAAGTGACCAAAGCTAGATGAAGCCTCAATCGCATTTCTCCGAAGGCTACAGCGGTTCATTAGCTGCTTCCCTTGATCCGAAATCGACGCGAGCGGCCCTTGATGAGCTTTTCATTCTCGCGAAAAGATATAATTCGAGCAATGCCTACCTCGAACTCATGCGCTTTGTTGGCCGGTTCCGGTTCTATTCACCCTTCAATGCGATGTTGATCCACACGCAAATGCCGGGTGCCCACTTCGTTTGCACCGCTGGCAGGTGGCAGAAGGACTACCGTCGAGAGATCAAAATCGACGCCCGGCCGATTGTGATCCTGCAACCGATGGGACCCGTGTTGTTTGTGTTCGATGTGAGCGACACCGCGCCACTGCCGAATGCGCGTCCCCTGCCCCCTCAGATCGAAGACCCGTTCCGGGTGCGCAACGGCAAGATAGGCGGACAATTGGCGCAGACTATCGAAAATGCGAAGCGCGACGGAATTCGGGTCTCCGAGCGCGCTGACGGTTCGCAGCGGGCGGGATCCATCCAATGGGCCGCAGCCGGGCAGCATGTGGAATTTACGATAGCCAAGAAGCCGATACCCAAATCGACGCAGGTCCCGCTATGGTTCGAGCTTCTGTTGAACAGCGTCCTTTCGGCCGAGGCCCGATATGGGACTCTCGTTCACGAGCTGGCACATTTGTATTGTGGCCACTTAGGGACACCGAATGCTCGATGGTGGCCAGATCGGCAAACTCTATCCCAAGCCGTTCGCGAGTTTGAGGCTGAATCCGTCAGTTATCTGGTTTGCACCAGGCTCGGGATCGATACCGCCTCTGAGGAATACCTGGCTGGTTACGTTAGGAAATGCCTCGCGACCCCTCCCATCAGCCTCGACCGGGTTATGAAATCCGTATGGCTAATCGAACAAATGGGGCGAACAAGCCTGGGTCTACGAAAGGCCGCGAATTAGCCCCCCGCGAAATAAGACAGCGGGTGCGCGCTAACCCTTCCATTCCGAGCGGCGGACTGGTCACCACCGCCCGACCGTGTGGTTGCCGATCTCTCGGCTACCGCTCTAGCGTCCCTTGCCACCTCAGCCTGGCGCTGTATCTCACGCTGCAAGTCCCGCCGCTGTTTGGTCGGTGGCCGACCCCACGAACGCTGCTGCCGTTTTCTTGATTGCCCGCCTGACTGAGCGAGACCAGTGGAATAGGTTCGGGGACCAAACGTATGTTTGCTGAACATGCTGTGTCTCCACAATGCGAAGGGTGAGAAAAACACCCCCTACCCTATGTGTGGAGAAATGAGCCCCTCGGAGCCGTTTCAATAAGTCACTAAGCAAGGTCGATAGTCATCGTGAACATGCTCGGAGGCTCGACGTCGAAGCGCGCGCAGGCGGGCGGCCTTTGGGTCATCCCACTATGACCAGTAGAACGACCCACAGCCAGCGCCAAATCGGCGAGTGTGTCCGACGGCTGCTCGTAGGTTCAGGGTCGGTCGACCGTTCGAAAATACTCATTGAACGCGAAACAACTTAGTTGCCAGCGCCAACGGTGGCCCGCGAAACGGCTCCGCCACCGTGAATATGGCGGAGCCGTTCATCCCTCGCGATGGCAAAGGGAGAAGAGGGATGAAAATGCATCTTAAAGCGCAACTTCAACTGGAAAAACTTCGGCCGACCTTACAGCGATCTAATGTCAATCAACATTTGGTTGGCGGATATGTTCTGTCCGTCCGTCTTGCCCCCGAAGGCGATCTCTCGATAGGAATATGGCCTACGATCAGGACGCCGCGCCGGCGGCGGCCGGAGCTTTCAGTGCAGTCCTATCGATTAGGACACTGATCGGTTCCAGTACCGGGAACACCGCAGTTCTACGGAATCCTCGTAGCTTATGGAAAACTATAGGATGCCTCTTGCCGGAGGAGAGATTTCATCACCGAAAAATTTAACCGGCCATCACGGCCGCCGAGGCTGGGGCCCCCGTTAGTATGAGGTGTATCATGAGGAAGCGTCGCCTGTCTGTTTTCGATGAGAACATCGCAGCGGAGAAAGCCGACCTGGTGATGCAAATCGCCAATCTGAAAGCGAAGCTAGATCTTCTCAAATATCGCCAGCCCAAGATTGAAGGGCACACAAATGTTCGGCGGATAGCTGCCGCTCCGGATATCAGCGAGGGGCTTCAGTCGAGCGGGCACTCCCGCGACAGATCTGCGAAAGCCCGTCGAGAGCCGTTGGTATTGAAAATATGAGTCGACGAGACGCCATGGCTATTTTCGATACGCATGTGCACTCTCCCCAGATCGATGGGCGGAACGGGTCTATTGCTCAACATGATTAGTGCGATTTTGTACTATCAAAAAAATTACGTGCTGACATCTTTCTTATTAACCCCCGGAAAACACCGCAATAGCGCGCGCCCTCGTTACGGAGCGGAGTCTCGCAACGAGCCCATATTGCCAAACTGATTGTTCGGCTCGACGATGGCGCGCGGTGCGGCCGTAGATGCGCTGAACGCCTGGCGGGAGCCGCGGGCGAAAATAACGAACCGGCGCTGCTACGGCGCGGCGGCAATCTACCTTCTCACGTCGCTGCGCGCGCCGGAGCAATAACCAACGTTGTCGACTGTAAGTCGGTCAACCGGAAGTTCTGCCTGCGCCGACGCCGACGATGATAATGAAGAGCATCGCACTAAAAAATATCGACAACAGCACAAGATCGGACATGCGACAGCACCGGGATACGCAAAAATACGCCGTCGGGCTCGAAATAAAGCGTCCCGCCGGCGCCTGTTACTGGGCCCCTTAAATCCCCAGCGCCGTCAGACTAGCGGGCGCTTCCCCGGGTATTTGTGAGCTACTTCACAATCACGCAAATTCTTGTCGAGCCTAAACGATCGCATCGTACAATCGCTGCAACCGTTCGACGATAATATCGAAAAACTGCTTTAGCTCGGCCCTGTTGCGGACCGGGCCAGCGGCGCCGCCAAACATGAGCAGCGCGTTCCAGGGAATGCCGTACACGTAAACGGTGACGCCCTCCTTCGGACAGCCCTCAACCTGCCTCAGGTCAGCGAGAATCATCGACGCCAACTCATCGGCTGTTTTTGTTGCCTTTGGACGCTGTGTGGTGTCATCCATTTCTTAGCCCAGCGACTTTTCCAAGCCGACCATTTGGCTGACAGCCAAGATCAGCAGCGCGAAGAGCGTCAAGACCACGAAGAAATACTTGAGGCCGCCGCCGCGCGGCTCTTCGAACTCCTTGTTGAGATCAAGGTGCCGAGCATTGTGCACGCCTGGTGCGTCCGCTTTCCGGCGACGTCGACTCAACGCCTTGCTTAAGAGCTTCCTGACCTCATTTTCCTTCGGTATGCCGCTCATCTCGATCACCACGCCGAGGCTGGTCGTCTCATGCCGCGATGCGTAATGGTACCCTAAGGGTATAGGCACGGGTCCGCACCGCGGATTCGCTGCGTCCGATCTTGCTCGCGATCTCAGCTACCGGACTGCCCTGAAGAGCTTCTTGTCGAAGAATCTCGTCTTCGTCGACGGACCGGCGTTTTGCCTCTGGCCTCATACCTTAGCCCGTAGCACGGGTTAGGCGAACGCACGCGGCGACTCGCTCGGCAACCTTAATTCTTCAGGTAAAGATCGCTGGCGGCAGCGCGAGAAGCGAGGCGGCCGGCGCGCTTGCCGGGTATAATGCGCGCCGGTCCGACGCAGGTGCCGTTACATCCGCGGCCCCATACCGGACCGCGCGTGGCGCACCTCGCAACCTTCGAGCCAGGACCTCTTTGATTCAGGCAGCTTCGGCGGCTCATTTCAAACCGCGCCAGCACCGGTCGTGCATAACTCACAACTTTCGCACCAAAACTAAACGCTTGGTAAATAATCGCTTTACTGGTGCATAAATCCGGTGCACAATGGCGGCTTGAAACCAGGAGCGGCGCTATGAAAATCGGTTATGCAAGGGTCTCCACGGATGGCCAGTCCGTCGACGCACAAGTCGCTGAGTTGAAGGAGGCGGGCTGCGACAAGATCTTTCGGGAAACAGCCAGTGGCGCCAAGACCGACCGGGCGCAACTCCAGAAGGCCATCGCGAGCCTTGGACACGACGACATTTTAGTGGTCACGCGACTCGACCGCTTAGCCAGATCCACCCGTGATCTGCTGAACACGATCGACGCTATCGCGAAGGCCGGGGCAGGTTTCAAGTCATTGCGCGACGCATGGGCCGACACCACCACGGCGCACGGCCGATTAATGCTGACGGTATTGGGCGGCCTCGCGGAGTTCGAGCGCGAACTGATCATGGCCAGAACGTCAGAGGGGCGCGCCCGTGCGGTTGCTCGCGGCGTGAAGATGGGCCGGGGATACGCGCTGAACCCCGAGCAGCGCCGCCAGGCGCTCGCCAGGCTCGATGCCGGCGAAGCGGCTCGCGAAATCGCCAGGACATTCAACGTGTCTCACACGACGATCGGAAGGCTGGCGAGCGGTCGTTGACGGTGTGGCGCGTGCCATGGGGGTGCGGGCTAGCCCCGCATAAGTTGTGACGATCCTGCGGTGAGATGGGCTGAAAGTCCGCTAACGGCCCCTGAGAAGCCAATCGCAACAGAACACGTTTAATCCAATCCGCACACTTTACAGCGCCGCTGGTAACGTGAACCCGTACATTGGCGCCGTTGGCACTAGAAACCCGAAATACTAGAAGGCTAGTCGAGGATTAAACATCTCTCGGCCTTAGATCTTAGGCCTCGACGACTCTAGGAAGGCTGCTGGTGCGTGTCTGATGTGCGGGCTGGATTGTGCGGTTGATCGCGCTCACCGCGCCGGGGCGCAAAATGCTGAGCCTTCGAGATGCTGCCAAAAAAGTTTAATGCCTTCAGACTGGACCTTTAAAGGCCCGCGCGTGTTGAGACCTGTGACCCGGGGGGCGATCGCGAACCGGGAGTTTTGGTTATGAGCAGTATTCCTCTGGATCTTGAAAGAAGATGCGAACAGCGGTGGGCTGCCAGATTTTCGGCCGTGCGCGCCCTCCGAGAGCAGCATCGCCTTGAAGGGCAACAGCAACAGCAGCAACTCACCGCGCCCGACAACAGCAAAAGAGAAACCCGCCGCGTTGAGTCAGCGGGCTTGAAGCCTGCGCAGGCGGTGTGAGCGCGGGACCGAAGCGCCCCGCTTTGTCGTTCCCGGCCCGGGCGTTCCCACGAAACCATTATCTCGGACTGACGAAGCGATCTTGAAACATTCGCGGCCTACGTACCTACAACGTAAAAACAATGGTGCGTCAAAATGGTTGAAGCTGTCACGTTAGTCCTCGGTCTGCTTTCCGCCTTCATCTTTTTGGCTCATGCGGTCGACGCTTATTTCACGGCCTAGGGGCCGGCCAGCGCTAGTGTGCGCTGTAGCCCCCGTTGTTGCATCAAAGCATCAACCAGGATCGAAATGAGGTTTGCGGGGAGACAAGTGTTTGACTGTGCAAGGGGCACGGTCGTTCTATTTGCGCAGGGGCACGCGACAGGTGGTGTAACCATGCGTGAAGAATTTGCTTCTTACAGCTTCCTCGCTGTGACCGTTGCCGGCGTTGTCCTGCTTTGCTCTGGCTTGGTCGCTCTCGCAATTACCTAATCCTGGTTTTTGTACGGTAGCGACCGATTAGCGCCGATCTACCGGATAGCCCCCCATGACTCCAGGAAGGCCGCTGGTGCGTGTCTGATTTGCGGGCTGCAATGTCCCGGCCGATCGGCGCCGACGAATCGGCGAGCCGTCTTTTAGTTTTGGGAACACAGGGGCGGACCGTTCCGTTCACG
>Ga0210394_10005903_pt1 | contig 13522 bp, 12 predicted proteins | sample IncBWC12MmetaG_FD_160121 | JGI IMG/M metagenome (GOLD analysis project Ga0210394, IMG submission 160121) | Forest soil microbial communities from Barre Woods Harvard Forest LTER site, Petersham, Massachusetts, United States - Inc-BW-C-12-M | ecosystem: Environmental > Terrestrial > Soil >...
GCTCACGTCCTGCGGCAGGAGGTAGGAGCACAACACAGGGGTAATGGTGAAGGTCGACAGCAGCGCACCGGCGAGCGCGTAGGCATAGGTGCGGGCCATCGGGCCGAAGATCTGCCCCTCCACCCCCTGCATGGTGAACAGCGGGACGAACGCCGCCACCGTGATGGTGGCCGAGAAGAAGATCGAGCGGTCGACCTGCAGCGCGCTGCCGAACAGCAGCCGCAGCCGCTCCGTCCACAGCGGCGAGCGGGTATTGCGCGCGACGCTGGCCGTCACCCGCGCGCGCTCCTCGGGCGAGGCCTGGAAGTTGCGGAACATGTTCTCCACCAGGATGACCGCGGCATCGACGATGATGCCGAAGTCGACGGCGCCGACGGACAGCAGATTGGCGGAGTCGCCGGACAGCACGAGCAGGATCACGCTGAAGAACAGCGCGAACGGGATGTTGGCGCCGACGATCAGCGCGCTGCGCAGATCGCCGAGAAAGATCCACTGGATGAAGAACACCAGCAGGCAGCCGAACAGCAGGTTGTGCAGCACCGTGCGGGTGGTGACCGAGATCAGGCGTGAACGGTCGTAGTAGGTGACGATGTGGACGCCCGGCGGCAGCGAGTTGTCCGTATTGATTCGCTCCACCTCCGCCTTCACCCGCGCCAGCACCTCGTTCGTGTGCAGCGTGCGGTTCATCACGACGATGCCGGTCACCACGTCGCTCACGTCGTCGCGCCCGGCCTTGCCGAGGCGCGGCACGTAGCCGACATAGGTCTTCGCCACATCCTTCACCAGCACCGGCACGCCGTTCGACTGGCTGAGCACGATGTTCGCGATGTCGTCGACGCTCTCGATCAAGCCGACGCCGCGCACATTCACCGACTGCTGGCCGACGTTGATCGTGCGGCCGCCGACGTTGATGTTGGCGTTGCCGATCGCCGTCAGGATCTGCGGCAGCGTGACGCCGTAAGCGTCGAGCCGGTGCAGATCCACCTCGACTTCGTATTCTTTGGTGGTGCCGCCCCAGGATACGACCTGCACGACGCCGGGGACGGACAGGAAGCGCCGCTGCAGCACCCAGTCCTGGATGGCACGCAGGTTGGTGAGGCCGAAATGGGGCGGCCCCTTCACCTCGTAGCGCAGGATCTCGCCGACCGTGCTGTTCGCCTGGATCTGCGGCTGTACGTTGTTCGGCAGCGACACCCGCTGCTGCAGATTGAGCGCGGCCTGGGTATAGGCGAAGTAGTAGTCCACGCCGTAGTTGAACACCACCCGCACGAACGACAGCCCATAGAAGGATGTAGAGCGGATGACATCCACGCCGGGCGTCACGGCCAGCCCCACCTCGATCGGAATGGTGTAGTAGCGCTCCATCTCCTCGGCCGACAGGCCGGGCGCCTGCGCGGTGATCTCCAGGATCACCGGCGCCGGGTTGGGGTAGGCCTCGATGTTGAGCCGGGTAAACGCGGCGAGCCCGCCGGCGATGAAAACGAACAGCCCGAGCAGCGCAATCGGGCGCCGGGTGAGGACGAAGTGGAGATTCGACCTGAGCAAAACGGTGGTCTTATCGCGGGTCGCGGTTGGGGAACAGGGCTGGCGTCAGGGCGTGAGGGCTGGCGTCAGCGCTGGAGGGCCCCGGTCGCTGTCAGCGCGCCGCGGAATTCAGCATGTTGCTGAGGAAAATAGCCCCTTCCGTGGCTACCAGCTCGCCGGGCTCGAGGCCATGGACGATCTGCACCAGCCCCGCCTGCTCCATCCCGATGCCGACGGTCCGCTTGACGAAGCGATGGCGGTCGGTGGTCACCCACGCCGTCATGGTGCCATCGCCCTCGCGCACGAGGCCATCCGCGGGAATGCCGGGCGAGCGCTCCGCTTCCCCGGTGGAGATGACGAAGACGGCGAACATCTCCGGCCGCAGCTCGCCCCTGGGATCGGGCACCTCGGAGCGCACGAGAAGACGGTGGGTAGCCGGGTCCACCGACGCCGCGATGTTGGTGACCTTCGCCCGGAAGATCCGCCCCGGGTAGGCCATCACCTTCACCTGCACTTGCTCGCCCAGATGGAGCAACGGAATGTCAGTCTCGGCCACGCTCGCCAGCATCCACATGGTGGAGACGTCGGCCACGGCGTACGGCGCCGGCGTCGTCCCCGGCTGAACGAGCAGGCCGGGCGCGGCGCTGCGCTCGGTGATGCGCCCGGCGATCGGACTCACCACCGGCATGCTCGAATCGACCCTGCGGTCGGCGGCTACCCGGTCGATCTCCGCGTCGGATTTGCCGAAGATGCGCAGGGCATCGCGCGCCGCTTTGTAGCTGCCCTCAGCCGCCTGCTGATCGGAGATCGCCTGCTGGAGGTCCTTCTGCGCCAGGCCCTGCGCTTCGTACACGCTGCGGGCGCGTGTCAGGGCCCGCGTGGTGAGCTCGAGCTGTCCCGCGGTGGAGATCAGCGTCGACTCCGCCTGCACGAGGTCGGGGCTTTGCACGGTGAACAGGACTTGCCCCTTCTTCACCGCATCGCCGGCCCGCGCGAACACCTCCATGATGCGGCCCTGATAGGGCGTGAACACCTGCACGGAGCGCTCGTCGTCGAAGCCGATCTTGCCGACCGCTTCACGCTCGACCTTGAACTGCTGCTCGGCGACCGGCTCCACACTCACCGACTTGAGCTGTTCGTCGTTCAGCTCCACGCTGTTGGCGGTCGCCGGGTCCGCAGCGCCCGCCTTCGGCCCGCCAGCGGTCTCCGCTGCCTCGGCGCTGACCAGGCGCAGGCGCGCATCCCGGCCCGGGCCGAAGCCGCCGAGGGCGTAGAAGCACAGCACGAACAGCGCGAGCGCGGCGACGGCCGCGCCCGCCCGATAGAGGTATTGCTTGTTCATCGGAGCGAACCGGAGCTCAAGGAGAGGACGCGAGCTGGATTCCGTGGAGGCGGATTGCTGCCGGATTGCTTTGCCAGCTCCGGCGCGAATCATGGCCAGCGGCGCCTTTGCACGCTACTGTCACTAATCACAGTTTCATGCACCGCGCCCGTTTTCCTACCATGCGAGGATCACACCCCTACCCGATGAGACCACTCACACCATCTGCGAGCATGCTTGCGCTCGCCGCCGTCCTGTGCGGCTGCGCGGTGGGACCGGATTTCCACTCGCCGGCGCCGCCGCAGGTGAACGGCTACACCGCCGAGCCGCTCCCCGCTGCCACGGCGTCTGCCCCTGTGCCCGCCGGCGCGGCCCAGCGCTTCGTCACGGACAAGGACATTCCGGCGCAGTGGTGGACGCTGTTCCGGTCGGCCAAGCTCGATGCGCTCATCGAGCGCTCGCTGCAGGCAAACCCGACCATCGACGCCGCCAAAGCCGCCCTGCGCCAGGCGCGCGAGCTGACGGCAGCCCAGGTCGGCGCCTACTACCCGCAGGTCCAGGCCAGCTTCTCGCCGAGCCGCCAGCGCAACCCCGTGAATACCCTGTCGCCCAGCCTCGCCTCGGGCGAGGCCGTGTTCAATCTCTACACCGCGCAAGTGAGCGTGGGCTATACGCCGGACGTGTTCGGCCTGAACCGGCGCCAGGTCGAGTCGCTCGCCGCGCAAGCCGAGTCCCAGGGCTTCCAGCTGGAAGCGAGCCGCCTTACCTTGTCGTCGAACGTGGCCGCGGCCGCCATCCAGGAAGCGTCGCTTCGCGCGCAGATCGCCGCGAGCCGCAAGATCGTCGGTGTGGCGTCAGAGACCCTGGAGATCCTGCGCCGTCAGCGCGGCTTCGGATACGCTTCGGGGGTCGACGTCGCCGCGCAGGAATCCCTGCTGGCCCAGGTGCAGCAGACCCTGCCGCCGCTGCAGAAGCAGCTCGCGCAGACCCGCGATCTTCTCGCCGCGCTCGCCGGAGGCTTCGCCAGCGAAGGCCCGGCGGAAACCTTCGAGCTCTCCGAGCTGCAGCTGCCCGAGGAACTGCCGCTGAGCCTGCCGTCGCGGCTGGTGCAGCAGCGGCCCGACGTGCGGGCAGCCGAAGCCCAGGTTCACGCGGCCAGCGCGCAGGTGGGCGTCGCGCTGGCGAACCGGCTGCCGCAGTTCAGCATCACCGGTGCCGCCGGGGGCACGTCGACGGTGCTGGGTCAGATGTTCGAAGCGGGCAACGTGTTCTGGAGCGTCGTCGGGGACGTCACGCAGCCGCTGTTCAGCGGCGGCACACTGATGCACAAGCAGCGCGCTGCCGAGGCGGCCCTCGACGAAGCGACCGCGCAATACCGCAGCACGGTCATCACCGCCTTCCAGAACGTCGCCGACACGCTGAACGCGCTGGAGGCCGACGCCGAGGGACTGAGGGCGGCCGACAAGGCGGAGAACGCCGCCCGCACCACGCTCGAGCTCACCCGCAAGCAGCTGGACAACGGCATGGTCAGCTACCTGGCGCTGCTCAGCGCGCAGCAGGCGTATCAGCAGGCGCTCCTCAGCCTGGCGCAGGCCCAGGCGAACCGCTACGCCGACACCGCCGCCCTCTTTCAGGCCCTCGGCGGCGGATGGTGGAATCGTGCGGATGGCCAGGCGATGAATGCCGCTCCGTCGCAAGGGGACACCGCCGCGGCCGCCCGCTGAGCATCCGGGCGAGGGGACACGCCGGTCGGACGCCGTGCTTCAGTCGGCGATGAGCGGAGCACCTTCGCGGAACGTCACCAGATGGCCCGGCGGGATCGGGATCCAGCTTTCGTTGTCGGTCAGCGGCGCAGTGGCGATGACGGCCACCCGGTCGTTCGGCGCCGTGATCAGGCTGAAGTCCACTTCGTAGTCCTCGTCGACCAGGTGGGCCCGCGTGAACGGGGCCTCGCGCACGATGTAGGCGAGCTTGGTCGAGCAGCGCGCGAACAGTGCGCTGCCGTCGGACAGCAGGAAATTGAAGTCACCGAAGCTCGACAGCTCGGCGCCCACTGCCGCGACCGCCCGGTGCAGCTCCGTCGCCCCGGGGCTGCCGTTGGGGAACTCGTCGTGCAGCACCTGCAGCAGATGGCAGAACGCCCGCTCGCTGTCGGTATCGCCGACCGGCAGATAACGGCGGCCCTCGTGGGGCGGCAGCTCGAAGCCCTTCAAGGTGCCGTTGTGGGCGAAGCTCCAGTAGCGTCCCCACATCTCGCGCACGAACGGATGGGTGTTTTCCGGGGCAATCGTTCCCACCGTCGCCTTGCGGATATGGGCGATCACGCTGAGCGAGCGGATCGGGTAGCTCTTCACCAGCGCGGCCACGGCCGACTCGCACGCCGGCGTCGTATCGATGAACAGGCGGCAACCGCGTCCCTCGTAGAAGGCGATTCCCCAGCCGTCGTCGTGCTCGTCGGTGCGGCCGCCGCGATGATGGAATCCGGTGAACGAGAAGCAGATGTCGGTCGGAACGTTGCAGTTCATACCGAGAAGCTGGCACATGGTCGGCGTCCTCAGCCGGCGAGGAAAGCGGCCACGCGCGGGTCGCGGCGCAATGCGGCGAGGTCCTCTTCGCCGGGAAGCTGAGGGCGGTCACGCTGCGCGTTGACCATGCACAGAAAGCCCAGCGGCGCTTCGGCGGCGGCGCGGAACTGGTGCCACGTGAGCGGCGGCACCTCGACCAGATCATGCGCGGCCACATCGAAGATCTGCGTGCCGACCAGGCAGCGGCCGCGTCCGCGCAGCACCATCACCGCATGCACATGCTCGTGGCGCTCGAGCGTAGAGAACCCGCCGGCCTGCACCTCGAAGTAGCGCAGCTCGCAACCGAGGGCCGCGCTGCCGAACAGCAGCTGGCGCGTGACGTCCTTGAAGAGCGCGCTACCCTCCGCCTTGTAGCGGAGGACTTTCACGTCCTCCCACGTCCCCTCGCCCGTTTGCCGTCGAACAGTCATTCCCGTATCCGCTTCCCGCTGCCCATCAAGCCCGCCTGCGTGCCGCGCTGACCGCGGCGGTGAACTCCCGCGTGCGCGCGGGTAGCGCGTCACCCGCGGCGAGCAGCGACCCGCCAATCAGCAGCATCACATCGTTGCCATAGAACTCTACCAGCTCCGCGGCGCGCTCGACCGTCATGCCCCCGGCGGGGACCGGCAGCGCAGGACGGATTTCCCCCCACGGCGCACGGGCCGCGCCGGCAAGCTCTCGGCACCGCTCCGCCGAGTAGGAGAAGCGCCCGCCGAAGTTCGGATAGATGACGGCGTCCGCGCCCAGCAGGCGGAACAGCTTGCCGAGGAGCAGCGGCGGCGAGACCCGCGCCGCACCGGCGTACGCCGGATGGGCAAGGACCGGTACTTCGATGTGCTCGTGCACGAGCTCGGCGAACGCGGGAATGCCCAGCAACGCGGGCGCCAGCAGGACCATGCCGACGCCCTCCGCGCGGATGATCCGCGCCTGCTCGGCCAGCGTGCGCGGCGAGCCCACCAGGCTCGGCGCGTAGAGGGCGCGCGTCCCGCATTCGCGCCGCGCCCGCTCGAGCGCCCGCTGGCAGGCGGCGACCCGCTCGGCGAAAGGCGCGTAGCTCTGGTCGGCCAGCCCGTGATCGTCCTTGATCACATCGATTCCGCCCGCGGCGAAGGTGTAGCACAGGGCCGCCAGTTCGGCGCTCGGCAGGCCTTGCGGTTTCAGCGCCGAGCAGGTGAGCGGCCGCTGGGGCGCGTGCAGCAGCTCGCGCAGGCCCTGGATGCCGAAGCGGGGACCGGCAAACCTGCCGAGGAAAGCGGCGGGAAACTCGACGTCGATCAGCTCGATGTGGGGATGCAGCGAGCTGTTGCCGAACAGCATGTTCATCGTCTGCGCGACATCGAAGCCGGTCGTCGCGACGCTCAGGCCGACGACGACATCGAACAGCTCCTCCGAGTGCGGCGCAATCGATTGCACGACCCCCACCACGTGATCGCGGACGTAAGGATCGGAAATCGCTTCGAGCGGCAGCTCGACGCTTTGCTCGAGGGCGAGCGCGCGAGCGGTGGCGTCGATGTCGGCAGCACGCGCACGCACGCGGTAGGTCGCACTGATCCGCTGCATGGCCTTCAAAAGTGACCGGCTCCGCCTGCGGCGGGGCACCGCCGCAGTATGCGTCAAACCGGCTCCGGCGGCAGCACGAACCAGGCGGCCGCGCTCAGGACCATGCCGGCGACGCCGACCCACATGAGCACGCGCCACAGGTACCCGCCGCTGCGCAGGATCTGCACGTCATCGACGAAGATGGTTTCGCAGGCACCGTTGCCGGTGTCGAACCGCGTGGTGCTGGTGCCGCGAAAGAAATTGAAGCCGTGGTGGTGGGAGTACTCGGAGAGATAGCCGTGGATGCGCACCTGGTCGCCGATGTGCACCCCGCGCATAGTGCGCGCGATACCCGGCTGGTCGGTCAGCAGGTGATTGTTGGAAAGCGCCGGCACGTAGAAAGCCTGCCACTTCTCGCTCGAGCGGGTGGAGAAGTTGCATTCGAACTCGCCGCTCGAATAGCTGAGACCCTGGTACGCGCCGGTGCGTGCGTTCTGGCCGTAGATGACGCACAGGTCCATCACGTTCAGGCGGTCGTTCGCCGCCCGGTGTATCCAGTCCCACCAGCTGTCCGCGTCGTGCAGGCTGACCACCAGTCCGCTGATGTCGTACTCGTAGAGCGGCCGCACCGTGTAAGTGATGTCGCCGACCGTCGCTTCGAAGCTCGGCCGCGTCACCGCAACCTGGCGCGGGTCCTCGCGCAGCTCAGGCAGCAGCCCGGCGGGCCCGGGCAGCCGGTCCGCGCAAAACCATCCCGCAACGACCAGGATGATGCTGACGAGCATCGCCCGGTTCACCTGAGCGTTCATCGCCCTCCCTCACCGGCGCGCACACGCGCGCCTTCGGGAGGAGCCTACTCAGCGCGCCAGGCGGGGCAAAGCGCTCGAAGCAGCGGGCGGCGCACTTTTAACGGTTTCTGTGATCATGTCCGCAGGGCCGGCAAGGCAGCTCCGGTGGCCACAAACTGCAGGGCGAGACCGTTGTTGCAATAGCGCAGGCCGGTCGGCTTCGGCCCGTCGTCGAACACATGCCCCTGGTGGCCGCCGCAGCGGGCGCAGTGGTACTCCGTGCGCTTCACGATCAGCTTGAAATCGCTTTTCGACTCCACCGCGCCGGGCAGGACATCCCAGAAGCTGGGCCAGCCGGTGCCGCTGTCGAACTTGCGCGAGCTGTCGAACAGCGGCAGAAAGCACGCGGCGCAGATGAACTTGCCCGTCTCTTTCTCGTGGTTCAGCGGACTGCTGAAGGGCCGCTCGGTGTCTTCCTCGAACAGCACGCGGTAGCGGTCGAGCGGCAGCAGCGATCGCCACTGGTCGTCCGTCTTCTTCAGGTGCCCGGGGGCCGGGGCCTGGTCCGCGCGGACCAGCGCCGTCCCCGCCGCGGCAAGCGCCGGCAGCAGCATGAAAAACCGCCTGCGGGTCAGCGTCGTCAGCGTCAATGGTTGATTGCTCATGGTTGCACTCCTTGGTTACAGTTCAATTTTCCACCACCGCCGCCCGATCGGCCGCCGGCAGCTCGAAAGCAAAGCGGCTGCCCTTTCCGACGACGCTCTGCACGCTGACCGTCCCGCCGTGCAGCTCCACCACCCGCTTCACGATCGCCAGGCCCAGTCCCGACCCGCGGTCGGGCCCGCGGCTGCGGTCCAGGGTAAACAGTCGGTCGAACACGAAAGGCAGTGCCTCGGCGGGGATCCCCGCGCCGGTGTCTTCCACTTCCACGCGCACGCGGCCACCATCGTGGCGGACGCTCACCGACACCGCGCCACCGGAGGGTGTGTGGCGCACCGCGTTGTCGACGAGATTGACCAGCACCCGCTCCACCAGCGCGATGTCGGCCCGCACGAAGCCGCTCTCGCCCTGCACGCTCATCGCCAGGGCGACCTTCTTCTCGCCGGCGGCAAGGGCGAATTGCTGGAGCACGTCCTGCACCAGCTCCTCCAGCATGAGTGGCTCGGGAGCGAGCTGTGCGTCCAGCGCGTCGAGCTTGGCCAGCTCGAACAGCTGCGCGACCAGGTTTCCCAGGCGCTCGCTCTGGCGGGCGGCCACCTCCAGGTAGTGCACCCGCTCTTCCTCCGACAGGGCATCGCGCTTGAGCAGCAGCGTATCGAGGTAGCCGCGCAGGGACGCCAGGGGCGTGCGCAGATCGTGCGAAACGTTGGCGATCAGATCGCGCCGGGCGGCGTCGCTCGCGCGCAGCCGCTCCAGCTGCTGCACGGCATGCTCGGCCAGATGATCGTACGTGCGGCCGAGCGCATCGATCTCGTCTCCGCGTCCCGGCGCGGAGCGCGCCGCGTAGGGTGAATGCCGGGTAAAGCCGCTGGCGCGAAACGCTTCCATCGCCAGCGCCAGGCGCTCCAGGCGCGCGGTGAAGAAACGGAACGCGACGAAACCTGCGGCGAGCGCGAGCGCGAGCCCGAGCACCATGATGATCAACGCCGAGCGGTAAGCCTGGTTCACCGAGAGGCTGGCCGTCAGGCTGTCCTCGCGCTCCGCGCCGAGCACCACGTACAGATACCCGGCCGCCTCCCCGCCCTGCCGGATGGGCGCCACGGAGAACACCCGGCGCCGCGAAGTGCTGCGCGGGTCCTCGCCGAGCAGGGGATAGCGGGCCGTGCCGGCGAGGAACGCGCGGATCGGCGCGACATCCACCTGCTCGCGCACCACTTTTCCGGCCGGCGCGGAATACGACAGGATGCGGCCCGCCGGGTCCAGCCGGTACACCTCGATGCCCGGGTTGATGCGCATCATCACATCGAACAAGGCATGGTCGGCCTCCCGCAGGGGACGGCCGCCGCCGCTGAAGTACTCGGTGACGAGGTTCTGCGCGAGCGACTCGTTGAACTGCTGCTCCACCACCAGCCGCTGCATCTCGAAGGACGAGCGCATCAGCATGAAGAACAGCACGCCGAGCAGGACGACGAGCGTCGCCAGCGTCACGGCGCTCTTGCTGTAGAGCGTCCGCAGCATCGTCAGTGAACGTTACAGGCCACTCGCGGCCGACGCGAGCGACTCGCTGAATTTGTAGCCCACGCTCCATACGGTCAGCAGATAGAGGGGCTTTGCCGGATCCTGCTCGATTTTCGCGCGCAGGCGGTTGATGTGCGAGTTGACCGTGTGCTCGTAGCCGCTGTGCGAGTAGCCCCATACCTTGTCCAGCAGCTGGCCGCGGGTGAACACACGTCCCGGATTACGGGCGAAGAACAACAGCAGGTCGAACTCCTTCGCCGTCAGCTCGACCACCGTGCCAGCGAGGGTCACCGACCTGCGCTCGACATCGATCTCCAGCGCCCCGGCGCGGATGGGTCCGGCCGGCTCGCCCGCTTGCTGCGTGAGAGCATCGACGCGGCGGAAGATCGCCTTCACCCGCGCCGTCAGCTCGGTGATGCTGAACGGCTTGGTGACATAGTCGTCGGCACCCAGCTCCAGGCCGAGCACGCGGTCGATTTCCGACGTCTTCGAAGTAAGCACCAGCACGGGCGTGTAGTTCGCGCGGGCGCGCAAGCGCTTCAGAATCTCCAGGCCGCCCACGCCGGGCAGCATCAGGTCGAGAATCACCAGGTCGAAGGACTTCGACTCGGCGGCCGCCATGCCCTCGTTGCCGTCCTGCACGGAGAGCACCTCGCAGGGCAGGTCGCGCAGGTGCAGCGCCAGCAGGTCGGCGATCTCCTTGTGGTCCTCGACGATGAGAATGCGGCGGGCCATCCCTGTTCCATCCATCAGCGGTTGTCTATCGGCGGGCCGTTCACCCGTTCAGCGGCAGGCGGCGACGGCCACCGCCTGCAGGATATGCCCTGTATCGAGATCTTCCACGAATGCGAGCAGGCCAGGACCGCTGGACGCCTGCGGCGTGCCGTGCCCGGCATCGGCCGGAAGCTCCGCGGTCCGGTTGATCACCGACTTGTCGCCTTCGCCCAGCGCCAGCGGACCGAGCCAGGTTCTGACCAGGTGGCTATGGTAAAGGGTTGATCCGCCGTTTTCGCCGGCGGACACGCGGCTGCTGACACCATCCTCGGTGACCGCCAGAAACAGCGCGGCGTGGCGGCGGTCCTCGGGGCGGGGAACGCTGACCGCCGCGGTCACCTCCAGTCCGCCGGCCGCCGGCCGCGCCTGCAGATCGATGCGCGCGCGCGCGGGGGTGTCGTTGACGGCCTGCACGTCCTGACGGAAGCGGCGGGTCTGCGACCAGTCGGGATAGTCCCGGCCGGCGAGAACCACCTGCGGCGTGTAGACGTAGCCGCCGTGGTTCAGCGCCATCCACTGGCGCTGGCGTGCGGTGAACTGCGCGCTGGCGAATGGATCCTTCCAGCCGAGGTCGTCCCAGTAGGTCACGTGCAGTGCGATAGGAACGATCCGTCCGCGCGCGATGTCGTCCTGCGGCAAGGCGCTGAGCCAGCGGTCGGCCGGAGGGCAGCTGCTGCAGCCCTCCGAGGTGTACAGCTCGACCAGGGCCGCCGTGCCCGCGCCGCTCTCGGCGCGGCAATCGGCAAGCGCCGCTTCGGAGACGATGCAGGCGAGCGCTGCCCCCGCCGCGAGCGGCGCGAGGAAAGCAAACGATCTGGAACCCATGGCTCCTTCTCCCGAAGTCGACCGGCCCGATTGGCTCGGCACCGCCCAAGAATGCGCTTGCCTCCTCACGGCCCGCTTGCGGAAGCTTCACATTTCCATCACGGGCGCGCCGTCGTGGGGATTACGCCCGTGCTGTTGCGGTGCGTCGTTCCCCGTGACCCTGCATTTTGACGGAGCGGGCGGTTTCGGGCGAGGATTCGCCGGCTCGGAAGATTTTCATTACAAACTTGCCCAGAGGACAAAATGAATTACTCCGCCCTTGCAACCTGGACGCCGCGAGTACTGAGCGTGCTGCGGTTCGTGACCGGCCTGCTCTTCATCGAGCACGGGACCTCGAAGTTGTTCGCCATGCCGCACAACCCGAACTTCGACACCCTTCAGCTGTTCTCTCTCATCGGCCTGGCCGGCTGCCTGGAGACCGTCGGCGGCGCGCTGGTTCTCATCGGCCTGTTCACCCGGCCAGTGGCATTCATCCTGTCCGGCGAGATGGCGTTTGCCTACTGGATGGCGCACGCCCCCAAGCATGCGTTTCCCGTCATGAACGGCGGCGACCCGGCGATCCTCTACTGCTTCATCTTTCTGTATCTGTTCTTTGCCGGCGGCGGCGAATGGAGCGTCGACGCGCTCATCGGCCGCTCGCGCTCGACGGCGTCCGCCTGAAGATCGTTTGGCGCGCAGGATCCGACCTGCGCCTCAGCAGCGCACGGGCCGCGGGACTCTCAGCGGCGGACCGTCGGCGCGACGGCCGCTTTGTCCACCACGGCCACCCACTTGCCGGCCAGGCACTCCGGGCCGGCAATGACTACGGCGCCGAACGTGGTGAGCTCCTCGATCTTCTCGCGCACGACCCGCTCGGTGGATGCCTCGATCACCAGCTGAAGACCGATGGAGGTGACCTCGCACCAGTCCGGCTGCACCTGCTGGTCGAGGCGGACGGTGGCGATCCAGTTGTTGCCCAGCGGCTGGATTGCCTCCATCTGGCGATAGCCCTCGCTGATCTTCTCCTCGACGGCCGCCTCGACGGCCGCGCGATTCGCACCCTTGATGACGATGTGTCCTTCGACCTCGGTGAGTTGCAGGTCCATCACGGGCCTTTGGGTGCGTGCAAGGGGGTGCTTGCAAGGGTGCCGAATGCTAACAGACTATTTCTTACCGAAATCAGTCTGCCCCCTGAGCCTTATGGGCCAGTCGCGGCCTAACTTAGCCTGCGAGCGGGCCCGCTCGTCGGCGAAAACACCCGACCCGCGAAAACGCCCGACCGGCGAAAACGTCCGACCCGCGAAAAACGCGCCGCCTGGCTAAGCGTCCGGCTTGGTTTTGCGCAGGAACGCGGCCACGGCGTCGCGGTGCTCCTCCGTCGTGTAGCAGATGGCCTGGGCCTGGGAGCCGCGCGCGAACACCTCGTCCATCGAGTGCTCGAAGCTCTCGTTCATGATCGACTTGGACAGCGCCAGTGCGGCCGCCGAGCCCTGGCTGAGCGCAGCCGCCCACGCCAGGGCATCGGTCACCAGCGCCGCCGTTGCGCCGACCCGCTCAATCATGCCGATGGACAGGGCTTCCGCCGCAGCGACCGTGCGTCCCGAGAAGATCAGCTCCTTCGCGCGGGCGAGCCCCACCCTGCGCGGCAGAAAGTACATGCCGCCGCCGTCGGGGATCAGGCCGCGCAGCACATAGGACATGGCGAACGTGGCAGCCTCGCTCGCGATAATGAAGTCGCAGCACAGAGCGAGGTCGCAGCCGAGGCCGCTCGCGGGCCCGTTGACAGCAGCGATCGTCGGCTTGGACAGCCCGTGCAGGGCGGACACCGTCGCATGCACCCGCTGCATGCGACGCCAGCCGTTGAAAGCGACCTGCCCGGGTGGCGCCTGCAGCCGTTCGCTCATCCCGCGCAGATCGCCGCCGGCACAGAACGCCGGGCCGGCTCCGGTGAGCACCAGGGCACGCACGCTTGCGTCCCGCTCGATGCGGGCAAGCGCGGCGATCAGTTCATCGCGGGTGGCGTCGTCGAT
>Ga0210394_10005905_pt1 | contig 13518 bp, 15 predicted proteins | sample IncBWC12MmetaG_FD_160121 | JGI IMG/M metagenome (GOLD analysis project Ga0210394, IMG submission 160121) | Forest soil microbial communities from Barre Woods Harvard Forest LTER site, Petersham, Massachusetts, United States - Inc-BW-C-12-M | ecosystem: Environmental > Terrestrial > Soil >...
GTCGCCGCCGCGCCCTTCAACGGCAAGGCCGACCTGCCGGAGATCGCCTCCAATTTGCAGATGGAGATCGACGAGCTATTCCCGGTGGCGGAAACCTTGCAGATGCTGCGCTTTGCCGAGCTCGAGGGCGGCGACTTGAAATTGACCGAAGATGGCCTGGCCTTTGCGCACGCCGCCCTCGATGAGCGCAAACGGATATTCATGCGTCATTTGCTGACCTATGTGCCGCTGGCCGCCCACATCCGCCGCGTCCTGGATGAACGCGCCTCGCATTCGGCGCGCAAGAGCCGCTTCATCGATGAGCTGGAGGATTTCATGAGCGAGGAGGCCGCGGACCTCACCCTGCGGGCCGTGGTGCGCTGGGCGCGCTACGCCGAGGCGTTTGCCTACGATGACGAGAATGCCATGTTCAGTCTCGAGAATCCGACTTAAAATGGCGCCCATGACCGAGGCGGCGGCCTATTTGAACCTGCATGTTCCACCAGACGAAATGGTGAAATATATTCAGGATCTAATGATGTTGCCGCACGGCGAGATTGCCGCGAGCTCGGCGATGACTTTGGCGCAGCGACAATGGGGCGGGGACACGCCTCTGGCGCGAGCCGCCTTACTGCGATGGGGAGCGCTCAACTTGGCTTTTCAAGACAAACGTTTGGACACCTGGACGGTTACCCGGGAGCGCGACCGGATTCAAGTTCCGGCGGCGCTGGTGGCGGCGGCCGGCGTCGCGCGCTTGGTGATCGACAACGAGCGGGCGGTGTTCGACATCCCGGCGCTGCTCGACGCCACGTTGGAGTTTCAACCGCCGGCAGGCCAGGCCTAAGAGCTCATGGAAAGTGCTGCTGTGCCGGCGCCCGTGTCGCGCTTTGGGGTACTGCGCACCATTGCGCTATACAAGCTGGTTAAGGTGTTGCTGCTGCTGGCTCTGGCTTACGGGGAGGTGCGGCTGAGCGACGCCTCCCTCGCGGCGAGGCTCGTGACCTGGGGGTCTGAACGCCCCTTGGGGCTGGAACACCAGGTCGTGACTCAGCTGCTCGGCTGGTTCAGCGGCCTCTCGGCGTCGCGCATCCATGCGTTGCGCATCGTCACCCTGTCCTACGCCGCGGTGTTCGCGATCGAGGGGATCGGCTTGTGGATGCGAAAGCGCTGGGCCGAGTGGCTGACCACGATCATCACGGCCTCCCTGATCCCGTTCGAGGTCTTCGAGCTGTTCGTCAAGCCGAATGTCGGTAAGGCGCTGATCCTGGTCGGCAATGTCGCCATCGTCGCCTATCTGGCATGGCATGTCCGGTCGAGGGGCAGGGGCTCGCCGTAAGCCGCGTCAGAAGGTGAAATGATCTTCATCTCGGCTGAAATGCGAGGATCCGGCGTATTCTTCGAACGCTTGTCCATACCACCGTTTGGAGATCTCATGAATAAGTCCGGAATCCTGATTACCTCTGCGTTGTTGACCTTGGGCCTCGTCGCGGGCTCGATGGCTGCCGACATGCCGAAGGCCGCTGCGCCGATGGCCGCCGACGCCCCCGCCGCCCCCGCCGCGGATGCGCCGAAGACCACCACCAAGAAGCACAAGAAGCACAAGAAGGCCGCCGCCGCTCCTGCGACCACCAAGTAAGATGATTGGTATAACGCCCCGACCGCTGCACGGCGGCCGGGGCGTTTTTATTGTGCGAGAGCTCACGTGCCGTTTGTCATAAAGTTACTCATTCTGGGCGTGGTGCAGGGCGTCTGCGAGCTGCTGCCGGTTTCGAGCTCGGCGCACGTCATCATCGCTGAAAAGCTCATGGGCCTGGATCCGACCACCCCGGCCATGACCTTTCTGCTGGTCATGCTGCACACCGGCACGATGCTTGCGGTGATCCTTTATTTTTGGAATACCTGGCGCAGCCGCTATTTTTCCTCCGCACCGGCATTCTGGTCCTTCGCCCGCAGCGTGACCGTCGCGACCGCCTGCACGGGGATCGTGGGATACGGTCTCATCCTGCTGATCGAGCGCGGCCTTTTTCACGGTGCGGCGAAGAGCGAGGTGGAGCAATTGTTCGGCAACCTCACGCTGATCGCCGCGGCACTGGCGGCGGTCGGTGTCCTGATCATCCTGTCCGGATTGCGCGCGGCCGCCGCGAATCAGCGAGGCTCCATGGATCTCGCCGACGCCGTCTGGATCGGGACGGTGCAGGGCCTGTGCCTGCCGTTCCGAGGTTTTTCGCGTTCGGGCGCCACGATTTCGACCGGGTTGTTCCGCGGCGTTCAGAAAGAGCTGATGGAGAACTACAGCTTTGCCCTGGCCGTCATCTTGACGCCGCCGGTGATTGCGCGCGAGGGATATCGGCTCCTAAGGACCGACGCGGCCGCCGGACTCGCGGGCGAAACCTTGAGTGTGATGTGGCCGAGCCTCATGGCGATGGGTTTGAGCTTTGCGGCGGGATTGCTGTCGCTCAAGTGGCTCTCGCGCTGGCTCGAGCACGGCCGCTGGCACCTGTTCGGTTACTACTGCCTGTTCGCCGCGGCGGTCGTGTTCGCCGCAGGCAAGTTCTATACTTGATGTTGAACAATGAACGGCCACGGCCTGGAAGTCGCGCATCTCATTCAAGTGGCACTGACGCCGATATTTCTCATTTCGGCGATCGGGGTCACGCTCAATGTATTGACCAGCCGGTTGTCGCGTATCGTCGACCGCGCGCGGGGGATGGAGGAGGTCTTGCGACCGCCCAACCATCCGCCGGATGCCCGGGATCTGCACGCCGCGCTCGGCGTGTTGGCGCGGCGCGCCCGCTTCATCAATGCGGCGATTACCTTCATCACTCTGTCCGCCCTGTTCATCTCGCTCGTGGTCGTGATGCTGTTCGTCAACGCCTTTCTTCGCTGGGACCTGTCGGCGTTCATCGCCGGCATGTTCATCATGTCCATGGTGTCCTTGTGCGCGGCGTTGCTCGCCTTCCTCATCGAGGTGCGTATCGCGACCAATGCGCTGCAAATCGGCATCGAGGCAGCCTCGCATCAGGGAGAGTAGGATTGCCCCATGGAACGAGTATTGTGTAAAACGGGAAGCAGGCGGAGGCAGTAATGCGCCGGATCGTCATGGGGTGCCTGGTGGGGCTGGCCTGGCTGTGCGCGAGCGGGCCCGTGGCCCTGGGGCAGGGATATCCCTCGGGCGCCGGCGTACCGCCGCGCGGTCAAGGGGTCGGCCAGCCCGGCGATGCACTGCCCGGGCCGGCGGCGGACGAGAAGCCCGATGCGGCGGCCAAGAAGGCGTTCAACGCCGGCGTCAAATCCCTGAATCGCGCCCGTGAGTTCGAAGAGGTCGCGGCCAAGGCGACGAATCCGGACAAGAAGGCGGGCGCCTTGGACAAGGTCGGCGATGCCTACAACAAGGCGCTGGACCAATTCACCGAGGCCTTGAGCAACAAGGGCGACATGCTGGATGCCTGGGCCGACGTCGGCTATGTGCATCTGCGGCTGGGCGCCTACCGGGAGTCGATCGACGATTACAATCATGCCCTCGCCCTCAAACCCGATCTGCTGGACGCGGTCGAGCATCGGGGCGAAGCCTACATGGCGGTCGACCGGCTGGATGAGGCGAAGGCCGCCTATATGAATCTGTTCAATCACGCTCCGCCGCTCGCCGATGAGCTCATGGCCTCGATGCGAAAATGGCTCGAGAGTCACCGCGCCCAGGCGAATGGAATGCGCCCGGCGGACATCGACGCTTTCGGCAAGTGGATCTCCGAACGGGACGGCCTTGCCAAGCAAACCGCGTCGTCCAACGCGCCTACTGACCCGGTTCCCCACTAGTCGGCAGCCGCGTGGCCGGCGCGCCCGCGAGCGCTTCGATTTGCGCGCGCAGCTGCCGCACCGCCTCCTCGAGCTCCGCCACGCGGCTGCTCAAGCTGTGAGGTTGCACCGCGGAATCCTCGGCGGGCGCGGGTTCCTCCACCGACACGATGGCACCCGAGAACAGGTGGGCGTAGCGCGATTCGCGCGATCCCGGCGCTCTCGGCAATCGCGCGATGAAAGGGCCGTCCTCTCGCGTCATCAGGCTCTTGAGCGTCGCTTCGACCTGTTCTGAATCGGCGAACTCGCACAATCGATTGGTGCGCGCGCGCAACTCGCCGGGGGTTTGCGGTCCGCGCAGCAACATCACGCAAATCACGCCGAGCTCTTGCTTGGAGAATTTCAGCGAGCCGAATTCCGTGTTGCAGAAGCGGTGCTTGTACTTGGTGACGCGGCCGCCGTAGCCGGCGGAGCGGTCGCTCACCAGATGTTTCTTCATCAGCGCGTCCACCGTTTGCTGCACCACCGCTTCGGTCAACTCAACCACCGGCTCGCGGTTGGTTTTCTGATTGCAGGCGTTGGTGAGCGCGTTCAACGACAGCGGATACTGGTCGGGGGTGGTGACCTCTTTTTCGATCAAGCAGCCGATGACGCGAGCTTCGTTCGGCGAAAAGACGATATTCATAGGTGGCTTCCAAGTCGACGCGGGTTGTTTTAGGGTAGCGCCTGATCCACCCATTGTAGATTAGGATAGCGCAAATGAAGACACAGGCCGCCGTCGCCGTCGCCGCCAACAAACCCTTGGAAGTCATGACCGTGGATTTGGCAGGACCCCGGGCGGGCGAAGTGCTGGTGGAAATCAAGGCCAGCGGGGTCTGTCACACCGATGAGTTTACGCGCTCGGGCGCCGATCCGGAGGGCTTGTTTCCGGTCATCCTGGGTCACGAAGGCGCCGGCATCGTGGTCGAGGTGGGTCCCGGCGTGACCACGTTGCGTCAGGGCGACCACGTCATTCCCCTGTACACGCCCGAGTGCCGTCAGTGCAAGTCGTGCACCTCCCACAAGACGAACCTCTGCACCGCGATCCGCGCCACGCAGGGCAAGGGGGTGATGCCGGACGGCACCAGCCGGTTTTCCATCGGCAAGGACGTGATCCATCATTATATGGGGTGCTCGACGTTTTCGAATTTCACCGTGTTGCCGGAAATTGCGCTGGCAAAAATCCGCGCGGACGCGCCTTTCGACAAGGTGTGCTACATCGGCTGCGGCGTTACGACGGGCATCGGCGCGGTGACCCACACGGCCAAGGTCGAGGCCGGCGCGAATGTCGTGGTGTTCGGTTTGGGCGGCATCGGTCTCAACGTCGTTCAAGGCGCGCACTTGGTCGGCGCGAACAAGATCATCGGAGTGGATTTGAATCCCGGACGCAAGGCGCTGGCTGAAAAGTTCGGCATGACCCATTTCGTGAATCCGAAGGAGGTCGAAGGAGATCTCGTCGCGCACTTGGTGGCGCTGACCGACGGCGGCGCGGATTACAGCTTCGAATGCGTGGGCAATGTGAATCTCATGCGCCAGGCGCTGGAGTGCTGTCATCGCGGCTGGGGTGTTTCTGTGATCATCGGGGTGGCCGGAGCGGGCAAGGAGATCAGCACGCGCCCCTTCCAGCTGGTGACCGGACGCGTCTGGAAGGGGACGGCGTTCGGCGGTGTTCGCGGCCGCACCGAGTTGCCGCAGATCGTCGATTGGTACATGGATCGCAAGATCAACATCGACGATCTCATCACCCACAAGATGCCGCTCAAGGATATCAATAAGGCGTTCGACCTGATGCATTCGGGCGAATCGATTCGCAGCGTGGTCGTCTACTAGGCGGTGCAATCATGAGCGCATTGACCTTGGTGTCGGAACACCGCTGCTTCGGCGGCGTGCAGCGGTTCTACAAGCACGACTCGCGCGAAGTCCGCGGTCCCATGAAGTTCTCGGTCTACCTGCCGCCGCAGGCGAACGCCGTCAAAGTGCCGGTGCTGTACTACCTGTCCGGCCTCACGTGCACGGAGGAGACTTTTCCCATCAAGTCGCACGCACAACAGGTGGCCGCGGAATTGGGATTGATGCTGGTCGCGCCCGACACCAGCCCGCGTGAGCCGCGCTTGCCGGGCGACGCCGATAGCTGGGATTTCGGTTATTCGGCGGGTTTCTACGTGGATGCGACCCGGCCACCCTGGTCGCAGTACTATCGGATGTACAGCTACGTCACGCGCGAATTGCCGGAGGTGGTCGCCGCCAATCTCCCGGCGCGGGAGGCAGCGACGGGAATTTTCGGGCATTCCATGGGCGGGCACGGCGCGTTGATCTCTGCGCTGCGCAATCCGGAGCGCTACAAGTCCGTATCGGCATTTGCACCGGTCGCCGCGCCGATGCAGGGTCCGTGGGGCAGGAAGGCGTTCACCAATTACCTCGGGGAGGATACGGAGAGCTGGCGCGACTACGATGCCAGCGAACTGGTTGCGCGCCGGCCGTTTCCCAAACCGATCCTCATCGATCAAGGCGCGAGCGATCAGTTTCTCGCCGAACAGCTTCTGCCGGAGAAGTTCGCCGCGGCCGCCGCGAAATCCGGCCAGCGCCTGACCCTGCGCATGCAGCCCGGCTACGATCACGGGTATTATTTCATTCAGACCTTCATGGCGGATCACCTGCGTCATCACGCCGAGCAGCTGAAATAGACCACGGCCGTCGAGCCGCGCGCGCCATCGGGTTCGGCGGGCTCAGAATGCTGCGCGCACACCGGCGTAGCCGACACGGCCATACGTGCCGTATTGATAGACCGTCTCGTAATGCCTGCCGGCCGCGTTATCGACGCGCCCATATAATTCCAGGCCATCCTTCAATGCGTAGGAGATTCTCAGGTCGATGAGCACGTAGCCGCCGAGCTCGATCTCGCCGCCCGGGTTGGCCGCGTCGTCATCGAAACTTGGTCCGGCATAACGCGCCGCCACGCTCGCGCTAAAGGTAGGGGACCAACGGTAGGCAGCGGACGCATTGGCCGCATTCTTCGGCCGCCGAATCAGCTCCCGGCCATAGGTGGGGGAGCCCGGCGATCTGTCCTCGGTATCGGTGAGCGTATAGTTCGCCGCGAGCGTGAGCTCCGCACTCGCTTTGACCGTCCCTTGGAGCTCAACGCCGTGCGCGGCGGCGCGCGCGATGTTCGCGTAGTAGCCGAAGGGCTCCGTCAAGCACAAAGGGTTTGCCGTCGTACAGTCGAAGAACTCGATCAGATCACGGCTGTAGCGCTCGAAATAGGTGGCGGAGAGAACCAAGCGTCCATCCCAGGCATGCTGCTCGATGCCGGCGTCCCAGCTTTCCGCCGCCTCGGGTCGCAGCGCGAGATTGCCGTAGCTGCTGTAGAGCTGATAGAGCGAGGGCGCCTTGAAGCCTTGGCTGAAGCTCGAGCGCAAAATCGTATGGCCGTCGTTCAACAGCCACGCGGCGGCCAGCGCGCCGGTGGAATGGCCGCCGTACACGTTGTGGCGGTCATAGCGTTCGCCGCCGGTCAGCGTGAGCCCCGCGGCAACCTCGGCCTGCACCTGGGCGTAGCCGCTGTCGATCGCGGCGTAGCTCTCGACGGGCGGCGGCGCCGGCTGGAATTCTCCGGAATAAGTGTCGATCGTCGAACGCTCATGTTGCGCGCCGAACACCGCGTGAAGGCGCGGCGTGATCGCCCATGTCCCCTGGTATTCCTCGCGCTCATTGCGCCCGATGCCGTAAAACGTCTCGGTGCTCGGGCTGCCGTAATTTGCCGGGGCATTCGGATCGTAGTTCCTCGTGTCCGTATCCGTGTACTGGAAGGCGACGCGGTGGGTGGCGGCGCGATCGGGCGAGGACAAGGTGAGTCCCGCGTACGTCAGGAGCTGACTGCTCTTGTCGTATTCACTGTCGTCGCCGAAGTTGCCGGTCGGCGTGTCGAAGCCGTCGAAGTCGGTCCGCGCCTGCGTGTAGTAGCCGCGCATGTCGAGCTTAAGGTCAGGGGTGATGTCGTACCGCACCTGGCCGCTGCCCCCGCCGATCTGGCTGGCGTCCAGCCGCGTTCCGCCGAGTTTCTCATCGAAGGCGGGAATGCCGCTGGTGCCGTACCAGTTGCCGGACAGGCGCCACATCCAGGCGTCGTCCCTGCCGCCCACGCTCGCCGTGGCATAGCCCGTACCGTGAGACCCGCCTTCGGCGGTCAGGTCGCCGCCGAAGCGGCCGGTGGGTTCGGCGGTAACGATGTTGATGACGCCGCCCATGGCCTGGCTGCCGTACAGCGTCGACTGCGCGCCGCGCAGGATTTCAATCCTCGAGATGTCGCTCGTCAACAAATTCGCGAAATTGAATTCCCCGGCGGGCGCCGACGGATCATTCATCTGCACGCCGTCGATCAGGACCACGGTTTCGTCGCTGTCGGCGCCGCGGATAAACACCGATGTCAACTGGCCGGCGCCGCCGTCGCGCGCAACGTTCAAACCCGGCGTCTGCTCGAGCAGATCGGAGACCAAGATCTGCTGACTTTCCTTGATGGCCGCGTCGCTCAGCACCGTCACCGAGTTGCCGATCTTCGACAGCGGTTCGGGCGCGCGATTGGCCACCACCACGATCTCGTTCAATGAATCATCGCCCGGCGGCGGCGTCTGCGCGCCGGCGATGGAGAAGGCAAAAGGTGCGCACAGCGCGCAGGTGTACGCATAACGAACAATTCGGGTTATCACGGCAGCTCCCTGATGGCGACGATCCAATGACCGCATTACGCGGCCACTCCGTCGCCACTCGGGAAACTCCGCTCGCACAGCACACCCCGGCCGGTCGATGGGCGACAACGACAAGCAGGTCTCCTGGCTTGCGGCTTGAGGTCTCGCATCGCCTTCCCGGATCGCGTCGATCCAGTGGCCTTGGATGCAGAGCACACCGCTTACAGTTGCGGGGGCAGCCCGGGTCTTGAACCCGAGTTCCCTTTCAATCCCCGTGAGGGGAACTTGTCGTACGTTCTTACGGTGCCGCAAAACGGCGGGCGGGTCAACCGGGAGGCGCGCGCTCGGACCAGTAGTCCTCGTGCACGAGGCTCTTGACGTCGACCCGCTGCGCCCACTGCGCCGTCTCGAGCATGGGCTGCGGGTAGAATTCGCGCACCTTGCCGAGGCAGAGCACGGCGACCGGCCGGCTGCCCGAGGGCATGCGCAGCAGCAGCCGCAGGCTTTCGGGCTCGAACAGGGACACCCAACCCATGCCGATGCCTTCGGCGCGGGCGGCGAGCCACAAGTTCTGGATGGCGCAGGCGACGGATGCCAGATCCATCTCGGGCAGCGTGCGTCGGCCGAATATGTGGGCCTCTCGCCCGGGAGCGAGTGCCGCGACCAGAAGCTCGCCGCACTCGAGAATTCCTTCCACCTTGAGCCGCATGAACTCATCTTCGCGCTCGCCGAGCGCCCGTGCGGTCTGCAGCCGCTCCGCCTCGACCAGGGCATGGATGGATTTGCGCAAGCCTACATTGCAGACGCGGATGAAGCGCCACGGCTGCATCAGCCCGACGCTCGGCGCAAGGTGTGCGGCGGCGAGCAAACGGCCGAGCAATGCATCCTCGAGTGGATCGTTGAGGAAGTGACGCATGTCGCGCCGAACCGCCATCACCCGGTAGATGGCGTCGATTTCCTCGCGGGTGAAGTCCATCGCCCGCATCATTGCACGCTTTCGCGCCGCACTCCAAACCGGCGACGCTGCGAAGCGGCGTGATGCGAGGCGGCGTGATGCATTGACCGTGACCCGGTTCGCGGGCACACTTACGCGCGCGTTCAGGAGTCCGTCGGCCGCGCGGCCGGCGGGTGAAACGGGAAGCCGGTGAAACCCCCTCGAGGGCCAGTCCGGCGCTGCCCCCGCAACGGTACGTGAGAGAAGTCGAGTCTGAGTGCCACTGCGCTTCGGCGTGGGAAGGCGACTTGACCGGGAAATCCCGCTCACAAGCCCGTATACCGACCTGCGACGGTGCTCTGGTCCGATATGCGCACGGCGGGTGCGCGGAGGTACGATCATGCCGATTGCCCGGCCGCTGTCCCGATGAGTTCGGTTGCAGCCCTCGGATTCGATGCCATTGCGCCGGCCGACGCGGCCTGGCGCAGCGCCGCCTGTCGCCGGCTCGACTCGTTGACCAAGCCGCTCGGCGCCTTGGGCGGCCTCGAAACGCTGGCGGCTCAGGTGTGCGCCATCCAGCAGACGCTCGAGCCCGCGATCCGCCATCCCGTCGCGGTGGTGTTTGCGGGCGATCACGGCGTGGCGGACCGTGGAGTGAGCGCCTATCCGCGCGCCGTGACCGAGCAAATGGTCAAAAATTTTCTCGGCGGCGGCGCGGCCATCAGCGTGCTGGCCCGTCTGCAGAGAATGGAGCTATGGGTCGTGGATGCCGGCGTCGACGGCGAGTGCGCGAGCCATCCGCGATTGATCGACGCCAAGATGGCGCACGGTACCCGCGATTTTGTCGAGCAGGCCGCAATGCCGCTCGCGGAATGCGAGGAGGCCTTGCGCCGAGGGCGTCGCGTGATCGGCCAGGTCGTGCCTGCGCGCGGCAACACCCTGCTGCTTGGGGAAATGGGGATCGGGAACACCGCGGCGGCCGCGCTGCTCATGCATGGTTTGACCGGCCGGCCGCTTGCCGATTGCGTCGGCCGGGGAACCGGGTTGGATGATGCGGGTCTCGCCAGGAAGCGCGCCACGCTCGCCGCCGCCGCCGCGCGGCGCGCGCCTCCCGCCGATCCGGTCGAATTGCTGGCCGAGTTCGGCGGCTATGAAATCGTGATGTTGGTCGGAGCGCTGCTCGCCGCCGCGGCGCGCCGCATGCTGATCATCATCGACGGCTTCACGGTGACGGTGGCGGCCGCCGCGGCGGCGCGCATCGAGCCGAACGTCATCGACTACTGCGTTTTCGGGCATTGCTCGGCGGAACAGGCGCATCGCACCTTGCTCGCGGATCTGAAGGCGCGGCCGCTGCTCGATCTCGGCATGCGGCTCGGTGAGGGCAGCGGCGCCGCGGCGGCGTTGCCGCTGGTGCATGCCGCGCTCGCCCTGTTCGCTGAAATGGCAACATTTGCAGCCGCGGGTGTCAGTGAGAAGAGCGCCTGATGCCATGTTCGTGACGATGCAGCGGCAGATCGTTTTGTTCCTGGTCGCGACCCAGTTCCTGACGCGCTTGCCGACGCCGGCCTGGCGGAGCTTCCAGCCGAGCTGGCTGGCGCAAGCGGCCCGCTACTTCCCGCTGGTCGGGGTGTTGGTCGGGAGCATCAGCGTCGGCGTTTGGTGGCTGGCCGGGCGCTGGCTGCCGGCCGCGACGAGCGCCGGATTGGCGATGGCGGCAGCGCTGCTGGTCACCGGCGCCTTCCACGAGGATGGGCTCGCCGACACCTGCGACGGTTGCGGCGGCGGCGGGACCCGGGATCAGGTGCTCGAGATCATGAAGGATTCGCGCATCGGCGCGTACGGCGCGATCGGCCTTTGCATCGTGCTCGGATTGAAGTGGACCGTGTACGTCGCGATTCCAGCCGTCGCCTTCCCGCCGATCGTGATCGGCGCCCACATGGTGAGCCGTTGGTGCGCCTGCGGCCTGATGGTCCGCCTGCCGTATGTGCGCGGCGGAGATGACGCGAAGTCCAAGCCTTTTGCGGATGCCCTCCGGACGCGCGCCTGGATATGGAGCGGCGTCTTGGGCGCGGTGGCGGTTGCGCCCTTCGCGTGGACCGCGGATGCGGCTCTGCAATTGCTCCTGGTCCGCGTACTCGGCGCGGGCGTGGCCGCGGCGGCAATCGCTGCCGCGCTGCTGGCCGCGTATTTTCGCCGACGGATCGGGGGATATACCGGCGATTGTCTCGGGGCGGTCCAACAATTCTCGGAACTCGGCTTTCTGCTGGCGGCGCTCGCGGTCGTCGGTGCGGCGATGCGCGCCGGGTGAGACCCCCGGGCGGCCCGATGCTGTACCTGATCCGTCATCCGGTCGCGGCATGAAGGCGCTCATCCTGGGTGGCATGCGATCCGGCAAGAGCCGCTATGCCGCGACGCTGGCCCAGACCTTAGGCGGCCCCGTCTCGCTCATCGCCACGGGTGCGGCCCTCGACGAGGAGATGGCGGCGCGAATCGAGGCGCATCGTGCCATTCGACCCGCGGCGTGGGCCCTCATCGAGGAACCGACGCGGCTTGCAGCGGCACTCGCGGCGACGGCGGCGCCCGATCGGGTGATCGTGATCGACTGTCTGACGCTGTGGCTGACCAATCTGCTGTGCGGCGATGATCCGGGTGCGCTGCGGCGCGAGTCGCGGAACCTCCTCGACACCTTGCCGGCGCTGCCCGGACACTGCCTGATGGTGGCTAACGAGGTCGGTCTCGGGATCATTCCCGCCAACGCGCTGGCCCGGCGCTTCGCCGACGCAGCGGGCGCGATGCATCAAGAAATCGCCGGCCTCTGCGACCGGGTGGTATTCATGGCCGCGGGTTTGCCGCTGGAGCTCAAGACCTGATGTTCCGCGCGTCCATGATCCGCCACCGTGCGCGCCTCTTGCCGGCGATGCTCGCCGCGGCCGCCGCTGTTGTACTGGGCGTTGTCCACGGCACCGGCGCGCACGAGCCGCCGGCGGGGGGCGTGGTGCTGCGCGATGACCTCAAGCACGAGGTTGTCTTCGATCGCGCGCCGCAGCGGATCATCACGCTGCTGCCCTCCCTTACGGAGACCGTCTGTGCGCTCGACGCCTGCGATCGGCTGGTTGCCACCGACCGCTATTCCAATTGGCCGGCATCGGTACAAGGCTTGCCGAAGGCCGGCGGCCTCGAAGATGCGGACGTCGAGGGGATGGTGAATCTCAAGCCCGACCTCGTCCTGCTGAGCGGCTCGCAGCGCATCAGCGACCGCCTGCGGGAACTCGGAATCATTTCGTTCTCCCTCAACACGGATAGTTACGCGGACATCGACCACTCGGTGCGCGTCATCGGCAAGATTCTCGGCCGGCCGGATCGCGCGGCCCGTCTCAGCGAGAGGATCGAAAGCGCGGTGCGCGCGGTCGGCGAGTCGGCACGCGCACGGCGCGGCGGCGACGGGCCGACGGTGTACTTCGAGGTCGATCCCGGACCGTACGCCGCGGGTCCCACGTCGTTCATCGGCGAGCTGTTGCTGCGGCTCGGCGCGCGCAACATCGTGAGCGCCGATCTCGGCGCGTACCCCAAGCTCAACCCGGAGTACGTGGTGCGTCATGACCCGCAGGTCATCTTCGTCTCGCCGCGGGACGCCGCGAGCCTCGCCGAGCGTCCCGGTTGGCAGCGAATTCGGGCCGTCCGGGAGCATCGATTCTGTTCCCTCGAGCCGCAGGTGCGCGACATCATCGTGCGTCCGGGCCCGCGGGTCGCCGACGGCATGCGCGCCATGGCCGATTGTCTCGCCCGGGTGGCGCCGTGAACGCGCTGGGGCCGGACCTTGTGGATCTCGGCGCCGGAAGCGTCGACTCCGGCTCATCTTCCCGCCTGCTCACCTGGCTCGCCTGCTGTCTTGCGATCACCGTGCTGCTCACCTGTGGGGGCCTGGTCGCCGGCACGACCAGCGTCGAAACCTCGCTCAACTGGATCTTCTCGCCCGACGCGCAGTCATCGGTTGTGCTGTGGCAGATTCGCTTGCCGCGTACCGTCGGTGCGTGGTTCGCGGGCGCTCTGCTCGGCCTGTCGGGTGCGATCGCACAGGGTGTGTTTCGCAAT
>Ga0210394_10005906_pt1 | contig 13515 bp, 8 predicted proteins | sample IncBWC12MmetaG_FD_160121 | JGI IMG/M metagenome (GOLD analysis project Ga0210394, IMG submission 160121) | Forest soil microbial communities from Barre Woods Harvard Forest LTER site, Petersham, Massachusetts, United States - Inc-BW-C-12-M | ecosystem: Environmental > Terrestrial > Soil >...
CGATGGCGATGCGCCGCTTGTTCTTGTAGTCGCGGCCGAAGCGCACGGTCCCGGAGATCTCCGCGATCACCGCGGATTCCTTGGGCCGCCGCGCCTCGAACAGCTCCGCCACCCGCGGCAGACCGCCGGTGATGTCGCGCGTCTTGGCGCTTTCGGTCGGAATGCGGGCGATGACGTCGGCCGCCTTCACCTTGGCGCCCGGGTCAACCGAGATGATCGCGTCGACCGCCAACATATAGCGGGCGTCGCCGCCGCGGCTCAATTTGAGGATCTTACCGTCCTTGCCTTTGATGGCGAGGGCGGGACGCAGATCCTGCTGGCCGCGGGCGGAGCCTGAGCGCCAATCGATCACCACGCGCTTGGCGATGCCGGTCGATTCGTCGAGCGTCTCGGTCAACGACTGACCTTCGACCAGATCCTCGTAGCCGACCGTGCCCTCAAGCTCGGTGAGGATCGGCCGGGTGTACGGATCCCACTCGGCGATGCGCTGGCCGCGCTTGATGTGCTCGCCGTCGTCGATCTTGAGCCGCGCCCCATAGGGGATGCGGTGCACGGCACGCTCGGTGCCGTCCGGATCGAGCACGGCGACGATCAGGTTACGGCCCATCGCGATCAGATCGCCGTCGGAGTTGCGGGTGACGTTCTTGTTCTTGATCTTGATGGCGCCTTCGAAGTTCGACTCGACAAAGGATTGCTCCGAGATCTGCGCCGCACCGCCGATGTGGAACGTGCGCATGGTGAGCTGGGTGCCCGGCTCGCCGATCGATTGCGCGGCGATCACGCCGACCGCCTCGCCCATATTGACCGGCGTGCCACGGGCGAGATCGCGCCCGTAGCATTTGCCGCACACGCCGGTGGTGGTTTCGCAGGTGAGCACCGAGCGGATCTTCAACTCCTGCACGCCGGCGTTGATCAGCCGCTCCACGTGCTGCTCCTCCAGCAGCGTAGCATTCGGCACCAGGACGTCGTTGCCCGATGGGTCGCGCACATCCTCGGCCGTGGTGCGGCCGAGAATGCGGCTGGCCAGCGATGCCACGACCGTACCGGCGTCGATGATGGCGCGCACCTTGATACCGCGCGTGGTGCCGCAATCCTCGTCGGTGATGATGCAGTCCTGCGCCACGTCGACGAGCCGACGCGTCAGATAACCCGAATTCGCCGTCTTCAATGCGGTGTCGGCGAGGCCCTTGCGCGCGCCGTGCGTCGAGTTGAAGTACTCGAGCACGGAGAGGCCCTCCTTGAAGTTGGAGATGATCGGGCTCTCGATGATTTCGCCGGACGGCTTGGCCATCAGGCCGCGCATTCCGGCGAGCTGGCGCATTTGCGCCGGCGAGCCGCGCGCGCCGGAATGCGCCATCATGTAGATCGAGTTGACCTGCCCTTCGGCGCCTTTCTCCGACGCCGGCTTGGTGGCCGAGATTTCGCGCATCATCGCGTCGGCGATTTGCTCGGTGCACTTCGACCAAGCATCGACGACCTTGTTGTATTTCTCGCCCTGGGTGATCAAGCCGTCATTGTATTGCTGCTCGAAATCTTTGACCAAATCGCGGGTCTTCTCGACGATCGCGCGCTTGGTATGCGGCACCACCATGTCGTCCTTGCCGAACGAGATGCCGGCCTTGAACGCGTGATGGAAGCCGAGCGCCATGACGCGGTCGCAGAAGATCACCGTCTCCTTCTGCCCGCAGTGGCGATAGACGGTGTCGATCATGCTGGAGATCTCGCGCTTCGTCATCAGCTTGTTGACGAGGTCGAACGTGATCTTCGGCCGCTTCGGCAACACCTCGCCGAGCAGGACGCGACCGGGCGTGGTCTCGTACTCCTTGCGCAACGGCTTGCCGTCTTCGTCGACGCCGACCCAGCGGTACTTGATCCGGCTGTGCAGCCCGACGGTCTTTTCCAGCAGCGCGTGCTCGACCTCGCTCATGTTGCGATAGAAGCCCTGCACGATGTTCTTCTTCTTGCGGTCGCGCTCCATCTCCTTCTGCGAATGCAGCTCGAGCTTCCACTGCCCCGGGCCACCCTCGGTCATGATCGACATGTAGTAGAGGCCGAGCACGATGTCCTGCGAGGGCACGATGATCGGCGAGCCGTTCGCCGGGTGCAGGATGTTGTTGGTGGACATCATCAGCACGCGGGCTTCGAGCTGCGCCTCGAGCGACAGCGGCACGTGCACCGCCATCTGGTCGCCGTCGAAGTCGGCATTGAACGCCGCGCAAACCAGCGGATGCAGCTGGATCGCTTTGCCTTCGATCAGCACCGGCTCGAACGCCTGGATGCCGAGGCGATGCAGCGTCGGCGCCCGGTTGAGCAGCACCGGATGCTCGCGGATCACCTCGTCGAGGATGTCCCAGACCTCGGGCTTCTCCTTCTCGACCAGCTTCTTCGCCTGCTTCACCGTGGTCGACAGGCCCTTGGCGTCGAGCCGCGAATAGATAAACGGCTTGAACAGCTCGAGCGCCATCTTCTTCGGCAAGCCGCACTGATGCAGCTTGAGCTCGGGACCGACCACGATCACCGAACGGCCGGAATAATCGACGCGCTTGCCGAGCAGGTTCTGCCGGAAGCGGCCCTGCTTGCCTTTGAGCATGTCGGCGAGCGATTTCAACGGCCGCTTGTTGGCGCCGGTGATGACACGGCCGCGGCGGCCATTGTCGAACAGGGCGTCGACCGCCTCCTGCAGCATCCGCTTCTCGTTGCGGATGATGATGTCCGGCGCGCGCAGCTCGATGAGCCGCTTCAGGCGGTTGTTGCGGTTGATGACGCGCCGATAGAGGTCGTTGAGGTCGGAGGTGGCGAACCGGCCGCCATCGAGCGGCACCAGCGGGCGCAGGTCCGGCGGGATCACCGGCACATGCGTCAGGATCATCCATTCCGGCTTGTTGCGCGACTGGGTGAACGCCTCGATCAGCTTGAGCCGCTTGGCGAGCTTCTTCGGCTTGAGCTCGGAGGTCGATTCCGCGATCTCCTGGCGCAGATCGACTGCCATCTTCTCCAGGTCGAGTGCCTTGAGCATCTCGCGGATCGCTTCGGCGCCGATCATGGCGGTGAAGCTGTCGGCGCCAAACTCGTCCTGCGCCCTGACGTATTCGTCCTCGCTCAGGAGCTGGCGGTCCTTGAGCGGCGTCAATCCCGGCTCGAGCACCACGTAGTACTCGAAATAGAGGATGCGCTCGAGGTCCTTGAGCGTCATGTCGAGCAGGAGCCCGATCCGGCTCGGCAGCGATTTCAGGAACCAGATGTGCGCGACCGGCGCGGCGAGCTCGATATGGCCCATGCGCTCGCGCCGCACGCGCGACAGCGTCACCTCGACCGAGCACTTCTCGCAGATGATCCCCTTGTACTTCATGCGCTTGTACTTGCCGCACAAGCACTCGTAATCCTTGATCGGCCCGAAAATGCGCGCGCAGAACAAGCCGTCGCGCTCGGGCTTGAAGGTGCGGTAGTTGATGGTCTCGGGCTTTTTGATCTCGCCGTAGGACCAGGACAGAATCTTTTCCGGGCTCGCGATCGAAATCCGGATCTGGTCGAAGACCTGAGCCGGCACCTGCGGGCTGAAAAGATTCATGATCTCTTGGTTCATCGTCTTCTCCGCTTGCCGACCATGTCGGCCGCTAAATCAATTCTGTTTCGTCCGTCATTTCCGGGCTTGACCCGGGCACCCATGCGGCCTCGCCGCCGCGTGGATGGCCGGGCCAGGCCCGGCCATGACGATGCGATCCGTTACTCCGCCGCCTCGGCGGCCATGCCGTCGCCGCCGCCGCGCTGCTGCTTGGAATTGTGCAAGTCGACATTGAGGCCGAGCGAGCGCATTTCCTTGACCAGCACGTTGAAAGATTCCGGAATGCCGGCTTCGAAGGTGTCGTCGCCGCGCACGATCGCCTCATACACCTTGGTGCGGCCGGCGACGTCGTCCGATTTCACCGTCAGCATTTCCTGCAGCGTGTAGGCGGCGCCGTAGGCTTCAAGCGCCCACACCTCCATTTCGCCGAAGCGCTGGCCGCCGAACTGCGCCTTGCCGCCCAGCGGCTGCTGGGTGACTAGGCTGTAGGGACCGATCGAGCGGGCGTGGATCTTGTCGTCCACGAGGTGGTGCAGCTTCAGCATGTAAATGTGGCCGACGGTCACCTTGCGGTCGAACGAGTCGCCCGTGCGCCCATCGAACAACGTCACCTGCCCGGAATGGTCGAGGCCGGCGAGATCGAGCATGTGCTCGATGTCGGCCTCCTTCGCTCCGTCGAACACCGGCGTCGCAATCGGCACGCCGTGACGCAGATTGGTTCCGAGCTCGAGGAGGCCCTTCTCGTCGAGCGACTTGATGGTCTCCTCGTCGCCATAGACCTTGCGCAGCAGCTCCTTGAGCGGCTTGAGGTCCTTCTTGCCCTGATAGAGATCGACGGCGTGGCCGATCTTGAGGCCGAGACCGGCGCAGGCCCAACCGAGATGGGTCTCCAGGATCTGGCCGACATTCATGCGGCTCGGCACGCCGAGCGGATTGAGCACGATGTCGACCGAAGTGCCGTCGCCGAGGAACGGCATGTCCTCGAGCGGCACGATCTTCGAGACTACGCCCTTGTTGCCGTGGCGGCCGGCCATCTTGTCGCCGGGCTGGATCTTGCGCTTCACGGCGACGAAGACCTTGACCATCTTCATCACGCCGGGAGGCAATTCGTCGCCGCGCTGCAGCTTCTCGACCTTGTCGAGGAAGCGCTGCTCCAGCCGCTTCTTCGACTCGTCGTACTGTTTGCGGATGGCTTCGATCTCCGCCATCACCTTGTCGTTGGGCGAGGCGAACATCCACCATTGCGAGCGCGGATGCTCCTCGAGCACGGCGCGGGTGATCTTGGTGTCCTTCTTGAAGCCCTTCGGGCCGGCAATGCCCTGGCGGCCTTCGAGCAGCTCGGCGAGGCGGCCATAGACGTTGCGGTCGAGGATCGCCTGCTCGTCGTCGCGGTCCTTGGCAAGCCGCTCGATCTCTTCACGCTCGATGGCGAGCGCACGCTCGTCCTTGTCGACGCCGTGGCGGTTGAACACGCGCACTTCGACGACGGTGCCCTGCACGCCCGGCGGCACCCGCAGCGAGGTGTCGCGCACGTCGGAAGCCTTCTCGCCGAAAATGGCGCGCAGCAGCTTTTCTTCCGGCGTCATCGGGCTCTCGCCCTTCGGCGTGATCTTGCCGCACAAGATATCGCCGGCGCGAACTTCGGCGCCGATATAGACAATCCCGGCTTCGTCGAGATTCTTCAGCGTCTCTTCCGAGACGTTGGGAATGTCGCGGGTGATCTCCTCGGGGCCGAGCTTGGTGTCGCGCGCCATCACCTCGAATTCCTCGATGTGGATCGAGGTGAAGACGTCGTCCTTGACGATCCGCTCGGAAAGCAGGATCGAGTCCTCGAAGTTGTAGCCGTTCCACGGCATGAACGCGACGAGCACGTTCCTGCCGAGCGCCAGCTCACCAAGATCGGTCGAGGGACCGTCGGCGATGATGTCGCCCTTCTTGACCTGATCGCCGACCTTCACCAGCGGCCGCTGGTTGATGCAGGTGCTCTGGTTCGAGCGTTGGAATTTCTGCAGCCGGTAGATATCGACGCCGGGCTTGGTCGGATCCGGCTCGTCGGTGGCGCGGATCACGATACGGGTGGCGTCGACCTGGTCGACCATGCCGGTGCGGCGCGCGGCAATGGCCGCGCCCGAATCGCGCGCCACCACGCCTTCCATGCCGGTGCCGACGAACGGCGCCTCGGCATGCACGAGCGGCACCGCCTGGCGCTGCATGTTCGAGCCCATGAGCGCGCGGTTGGCGTCGTCGTTCTCGAGGAACGGGATCAACGCCGCGGCGACCGAGACGAGCTGCTTCGGCGACACGTCCATGAAATCCACCTTGTCGGGTGGAATGAGCTGCACGTCGCCGGCATGGCGCACGACCACGAGATCGTCGGTGAAGCGCCCGCGGCTGTCGATCGTGGAGTTGGCCTGCGCCACGGTGTAGCGCCCCTCCTCCATCGCCGAGAGATAGATCACCTCATCGGTGACGCGACCGTCCTTCACCTTGCGGTAGGGCGTCTCGACGAAGCCGTATTTGTTCACCCGCGCATAGGTGGCGAGCGAATTGATCAGGCCGATATTCGGCCCTTCCGGGGTCTCGATCGGACAGATGCGGCCGTAATGCGTCGGATGCACGTCGCGCACCTCGAAGCCGGCGCGCTCGCGCGTGAGCCCGCCGGGCCCGAGCGCGGAAAGACGCCGCTTGTGGGTGATCTCCGACAGCGGATTGGTCTGATCCATGAACTGCGAGAGCTGCGAGGAGCCGAAGAACTCGCGCACCGCCGCCGCCGCCGGCTTGGCGTTGATCAAGTCCTGCGGCATCACCGTGTCGATATCGACCGACGACATACGCTCCTTGATCGCGCGCTCCATGCGCAGCAGGCCGATGCGATACTGATTCTCCATGAGCTCGCCGACCGAGCGCACCCGGCGGTTGCCGAGATGGTCGATGTCGTCGATCTCGCCCTTGCCGTCGCGCAGGTCGACCAGCGTGCGGATCACCGCGATGATGTCTTCCTTGCGCAGGATGCGCACGGTGTCCTCGGCGTTGAGATCAAGCCGCATGTTCATCTTGACGCGGCCGACCGCGGAGAGGTCGTAGCGCTCTGAATCGAAGAACAGCGAGTTGAACATCGTCTGCGCCGTGTCGATCGTCGGCGGCTCGCCCGGGCGCATGACCCGGTAGATGTCGAACAGCGCGTCCTCGCGCGTCATGTTCTTGTCGATCGCCAGCGTGTTGCGGATGTAGGCGCCGACATTGACGTGATCGATGTTGAGGAGCGGCAGCTCCTTGTAGCCCTGCTCGTTGAGGACCTTGAGGTTCTTCTCGGTGATCTCCTCGCCGGCCTCGGCGTAGATTTCGCCGGTTTTCGGATTGACGAGGTCCTCGGCAATGTAATGGCCGATCAGCTCCTCATCGGACATTCGCAGGGCCTTGAGCCCTTTCTCGGCGAGCTGGCGCGCCTGGCGGACGGTGAGCTTCTTGCCGGCCTCGAGCACGATCTTGCCGCTATCGGCGTCGACCAGATCGTTGACCGCCTTGTAGCCGCGCAGCCGGTTGGCATCGAACGGCACGCGCCAGCCGTCCTTGGTGCGCTTGTAGGGCACCTGCTTGTAGAAGGTGTTGAGGATCTCCTCCCCGCTCATGCCGAGCGCATAGAGGAGCGAGGTGACCGGGATTTTCCGCCGCCGGTCGACGCGCGCATGGACGATGTCCTTGGCGTCGAACTCGATGTCGAGCCAGGACCCGCGATAGGGGATGATGCGCGCCGCGAACAGGAGCTTGCCCGAGGAGTGGGTCTTGCCCTTGTCGTGATCGAAGAACACGCCCGGCGAGCGATGCATCTGCGAGACGATGACCCGCTCGGTGCCGTTGACGATGAAAGTGCCGTTATTGGTCATGAGCGGAATGTCGCCCATGTAGACATCCTGCTCCTTGATGTCCTTGACCGACTTGGCGCCGGTCTCCTCGTCTACATCGAACACGATGAGGCGCAGCGTCACCTTGAGCGGCGCCGCATAGGTCATGCCGCGCTGGCGGCATTCATCGACGTCGTATTTGGGCGCTTCGAACTCGTACTTCACGAATTCGAGCATCGAGGTGCTGGAAAAATCGGAAATCGGGAACACCGATTTGAACACGGCCTGCAGGCCCTCGTTCGGCCGGCCGCCCTGCGGCTCCCGCACCAGTAGGAATTGGTCGTAGGACGCCTTCTGAACCTCAATGAGGTTCGGCATCTCCGCGACTTCCTCGATTTTTCCGAAAAACTTCCGTACGCGCTTCCGACCGATAAACGTCTGCGCCATTATGTCCTCTCGCTCAATCGATCCATCGGGCCCGGAGCGGGGCAAGCCGCATCCAAGCCGTTGATCCAAACCCGAAGGATTCGGATCGTCGTGGCGATCAAGACGACTCTCCGGAAGGCCGCAATCCATCGCGACCGTCGGGACAGGCGTCGAATCGTCCTATTTGCCGTGATTCGGCCGTTTGGCCGAATCGTCTCCATACGCCAGCCGCACTCTTTAGCGTCGTCATGGCCGGGGCTTTAGCCCGGGGCCATCTCCGTCATCAGCCTCGCGGGATCCCCGGTTCTCGCTCCGCTCGCCACCGGGGGATCCGCCTTAAGTAAGCATTACTTACTTAAGCTCAACCTTCGCCCCAACCTTTTCCAGCGTCGCCTTGATCTTGGCGGCTTCGTCCTTGTTGACGCCTTCCTTGACCGGCTTGGGAGCGCCCTCGACCAAGTCCTTGGCCTCCTTGAGGCCGAGGCCGGTGATGGCGCGAACTTCCTTGATCACCTCGATCTTCTTCTCGCCGGTGGCCGCGAGTATGACGGTGAACTCTGTCTGCTCCTCTGCGGCAGCGGCGCCTGCGCCTCCGGCGGCGGGAGCGGCCGCGACGGCGACCGCCGCGGCAGCCGAGACGCCCCACTTCTCTTCGAGCAATTTCGCAAGTTCCGCCGCCTCGAGCACGGTGAGGCCCGACAGGTCATCGACGATCTTCTGCAAGTTAGCCATTTCACTTGTCCTTCGGTTCTAACCTTAGAGATGAGGCGGCTATTCAGGCCGCCGCGCTTTCCCCGCTCTTGGCGGCATAGGCCTGGACCACACGGGCGACTTTCGCCGCAGGGGCAGTCACCACCTGCGCGATCTTGGTCGCCGGCGCCTGGATGAGGCCGACGATCCTCGCCCGCAGCTCGTCGAGCGAAGGCAAGGCCGCAAGTGCCTTGACCCCGTTCGGGTCGAGCGCGGTCTTGCCCATCGCTCCGCCGAGAATGACGAACCGTTCGTTCGTCTTGGCGAAGTCGACGGCGACCTTCGGCGCCGCTATCGGATCGCCGGAGAAGGCGATCAGGGCCGGCCCCTTGAGCAGGGGCGCGATCGAAGCGACGTCGCTGCCTTCAAGAGCGATCTTGGCGAGGCGATTCTTCGCGACCCGCACGCTCGCGCCCGCCTGCTTCATCTGCCGACGCAGATGCTGCATCTGAGCGACCGTGAGGCCCGAATAATGAGCGACGACGACGACCTTGGTGGCCTTGAAGACCTCGCCAAGGGCGGCGACGAGCTCACTTTTTCCCGCGCGATCCACCAGCTCTCTCCGGTTGGCGGTCCGATGTTGCGGAGCCGCCGGGTTGATGCCGGCCGTCCCGCGCAACGCCCCCTCCACTTGCGGAGGGTGGCACCGGGCAGGACGACATTTACACCCTGCCCCCCGGGAGAGCCTTCGCTATCCCGGGTCGTCGAGGTCAGAACCGAAGGGCAATTTGATTACCCTTGTCCTTCGCCCGTCTATGCTGGCTCGCGCTCTTTTGGAGGCCCGAATTAAGCCGTTGCCGGCGCCTGCAGTCTCGGACAGGAGTACGCTTAAGGATTGCCGCCAAGCTCCTCCGCCTCTTAGGAAAATCCGCACAGGATTGCCGCTAAGAGAAGGGTTCGCTCACCTGGTTTTCGAGAAGCGCACAAAGGCGCGCCGACAAACCGGGCCGGCACGCCCTCGACCGTTATTTAGACCCTCGCGCCGGCTTTGCCAAGCGGTTTCGCTGGGCGCCGGCGCGTGCCGGCAAGGCGCGTCAATGCGCCTGTTGCGAACCGGGGAACAGGCTTGCCGGCTCGACCTTCACGCCCGGACCCATCGTCGAAGAGATGGCGACACGATTGATGAAGTGCCCCTTGGCACCGGCCGGCCGCGATTTCTGCACGGCGTCGGCAAATGCCAGGATGTTCTCAACTAGTTTCTCGGCACTGAACGAGGCCTTGCCGATGCCGGCCTGCACGATGCCCGCCTTTTCGGCGCGGAACTCGACCGCGCCGCCCTTGGCCGCCTTGACGCCGGCGACCAGATCCATCGTCACCGTGCCGACCTTGGGATTGGGCATGAGACCGCGCGGACCCAGCACCTTGCCGAGCCGGCCGACCAGCGGCATCAGGTCGGGCGTGGCGATGACCCGGTCGAAGTCGATCGCGCCGCCCTGCACTTTCTCGACCAGATCCTCGGCGCCGACAATATCGGCGCCGGCGGCCTTAGCCTCGTCGGCTTTGACCCCGCGCGCGAACACCGCGACCCGCACGTTGCGGCCGGAGCCGTTCGGCAGATTGGCGACGCCGCGCACCATCTGATCAGCGTGCCGCGGATCGACGCCGAGATTCATCGCCACTTCGATGGTCTCGTCGAATTTCGATTTGGCGCGCTCCTTGACCATCTGCACCGCTTCGGTGAGCGGATAGAGCTTCTCGCGATCGATGCCTTCGCGTGCGCTGCGCGTGCGTTTTCCGAGTGCGCTCATGATTTCACCTCGTAGCCCATCGAGCGCGCCGAGCCTTCGATCATGCGCATGGCGGCCTCGATCGTGTCGCAGTTCAAATCCTTCATCTTCTGCTCGGCGATCTCGCGGACCTGCGCCTTGGTCACCGAGCCGGCGATCTCCCTTCCGGGCGTCTTCGAGCCGCTTTCGAGCTTGGCCGCCTTCTTGAGGAAGTGCGACACCGGCGGCGTGCGCAGTTCGAACGAGAACGAGCGGTCGGCATAGACCGTGATGGTGACCGGGATGGGAGCGCCCTTCTCCAGCTTCTGGGTTTGCGCGTTGAACGCCTTGCAGAATTCCATGATGTTGAGGCCGCGCTGGCCGAGCGCAGGCCCGATCGGCGGCGACGGATTGGCCGCCCCCGCCGGCACCTGCAGCTTGATGTATCCGGTGATCTTCTTCGCCATGCCTTGCTCCTGTCAGTGGTGCGGCTCTGGACGGCTGGCGACCGCCCTCGCCTCCCACGGGTTTTGCTTCCTCTCCTTCTCCCCGCGCGCGGGGAGAAGGTCGGGATGAGGGGGCCTATCCGCGAGGCTCAGAATCGCGGAGAGGCCCCTTCACCCGCCGCGCTTTGCGCGGACGACCTCTCCCTGCGCAGCGGGGAGAGGTCCATCATAATTTCTCCACCTGCCCGAATTCCAGCTCGACCGGCGTAGCGCGGCCGAAGATCGACACTGCGACCTTGAGCCGCGAACGCGCCTCGTCGACCTCTTCGACGGTGCCGTTGAAGGAGGCGAACGGGCCGTCGGAGACGCGCACCTGCTCGCCCACCTCGAAAGAAACCGAGGGCTTCGGCCGTTCGATGCCTTCCTGCACCTGATGGAGGATGCGCTGCGCCTCGGCTTCCGACAGCGGCATCGGCTTGTTGTCGGAGCCGAGGAAGCCGGTCACCTTGGGCGTGTTCTTGATCAGGTGATAGGCCTCATCCGTCATTTGCATCTTCACCAGGACATAGCCCGGGAAGAACTTCCGCTCGGCGTCGACCTTGCGGCCGCGCCGCACCTCGACGACCTTCTCCTTCGGTACCAGGATCTCCTCGAACAGGCTGGCGAGGCCGCGCTGCTTGGCCTGCTCGCGGATCGAGTCCGCGACCTTGTTCTCGAAGTTCGAATAGGCGTGGACCGCATACCACCGGTTGGTCATGTGACGAATTCCGGATTCATGGATGGTGAGGTCGCGAATTGGAAAACGCTCACGTGTTGATACCGAGCAGGAAACTGACGCCGAGCCGCATGATCTGATCGGCCAGCAGGAAGAAGATCGACGCGATGAACACCATCACGAACACCATGATCGTGGTGACGGTCGTCTCCTTGCGCGTCGGCCAAGTGACCTTCTGCCCCTCGGCCCGCACTTCCTGCAGAAACTTGAATGGGCTGATCTTCGCCATTGCTCGTCCAAATAGTCATTCCCCGCCCATTTTTCAGGAGGAGACCCACAAGCGGATCCTTTTTTGGGGAATGTTCGCCGCGGAAGTCCGTTGCCGGGCCGCTGACGATTTGAGCTTCCTACTGCCGGCCGATGATACCGTCAAGCTGGCTGGATCGGGTATCAGCGGTCGGGGATCGGGCATCAGGATTCAGGAACGACCAGCCGGCTGATGCCTGATGCCTGAACTGGCAGGAGTGGAGGGATTCGAACCCCCAACCCCCGGTTTTGGAGACCGGTGCTCTAGCCGTTGAGCTACACTCCTAGACCGCGGCGGCCCACGACACCCGATATACCTAATACATATAAGGTACGGACCGGCTGCCGTAGTTTCCCGCTATGGCCGGTCTCATGCCCTTTCATGCTCGGCAAGGCAAGGGTCGGCGGTCGCCGCGCAGGCCGCGCGTTTGCCGGGTACGCGACGCTCGCCATGGCGCGCCATACCGCGTGAGATCGAAGGACGCGATCAACGCGCACAATATGGTCGGGCGCCACCCGGTAAATCTCGTTTACCGCCCCGAAGGTTGGCTCTGTACCGGCAGTAGGCCGTTTGCTATCCCCCGCCTCACCCCACTGGCCGCTCACAGACGGTTATTAACGTATGCAGCTGCAGCGTCCGCGCATGGCTTGGCGCATGGCTTGGCCCACGGCTTGGATAGCCGGCCGCGGCTTCGCCGTAGCGATTTTTCTCGTCAGCATCGCTTGGCCACTCGTCGGAGCCTCAGCAGCGGACGAGGGTCTCGGAAGCGGCGGTTTAGTGGCACACTGGAAGTTCGAGGAAGGTTCCGGCAACGCGGTCAAAGACTCTTCTGGCAACGGCGACAACGGGATCATTATCCCTGCAAATGCGCCGGAGCCGAGATGGGGCACGGATAAATTTGCCGGCTCGATCGCCTTTGACGGCGGCACCATCGTCCGGATTCCCGCCTCGGAATCCCTCAACAGCCTTAAAAGACAAATCACCGTCATCGCGCATGTTTATCCGAGGAGCCTTTGGACTCCACCGACCATTTATCAACGCGTTTGGCGAAAGGCCGTCCACTCCGCCGAAAGGCTGCTCGGCATGGCGACCAACAATAAAGAAAAAGAAGCGGGGTTTATCGCGGTCGTTCAACGCCAATGGAGGGAGGCAGGCCACCCCGACTTGTTTTACCTCGGCTATGGACGGGAAAATAACGTTCTTCTTTATAAGTGGCACCTCGGCTTGACCGAAACGGAGGTGAGCCTTTATCGGCTTCCGAGCGGTCAAGCTGGGCCAGCAGTGGGCGAATGGGTGCATTTGGCGGGCACCTATGATGGGGAAACGGGAAAGATGTCGCTCTATGTCAATGGCAAGCTGATCGGCAGCCAGACGCACGCCGGAGAAATTCGGCTCGACTCGGAAAGCTTGAACAGGCCATTGGTGATCGGAGGCGAGCTCAACGGGTCCGATATCGATGACGCCAGCAATCGGTTCAATGGCTACGTTGATGACGTCCGCATCTACGATCGGGCTCTTTCGGGCGAAGAGATCGAGATCCTGGCCGAGGAGGCTGGAAAGCAAGCGACCAAGTGATCTTGGAAAGCCGATCCGCTCTCGGGTCGTATGCCTCACCGCTCAACTGCAAACCGCCGAAACAAACAGATGGAATACAAGAGCTTCTTAGATGCGCGTAAAATCGAATCGGAAACTGATATTGAAGCCGATCTCTGCGTCATCGGCGCTGGAGCGGCTGGCATAACCATTGCGCGGGAATTTGCC
>Ga0210394_10005908_pt1 | contig 13512 bp, 11 predicted proteins | sample IncBWC12MmetaG_FD_160121 | JGI IMG/M metagenome (GOLD analysis project Ga0210394, IMG submission 160121) | Forest soil microbial communities from Barre Woods Harvard Forest LTER site, Petersham, Massachusetts, United States - Inc-BW-C-12-M | ecosystem: Environmental > Terrestrial > Soil >...
CCGCTATTCAATGTTGTATTCGTCCCGTCGACTCCGATGAACGAAGACAGATTGTCGACGTCCGGATCTTCGAGAATGATCTTGCTCAGTCGCTGCTGTTGGCGCGACATCTCCGGGAACGACACGGACTGCGCCGCTTCGGAGACGCCCTGGATGACGCCCGTATCCTGAATTGGGAAGAATCCTTTAGGGATGACGTAGAACAGGAAGATGGTGAGACCGAGCGTCGCGGCCGCCACCAGAAGCGTCGCGATCTGCCAGCCCAGCACCCACCGCAACGTTCTCCCGTAATAATCGATGACGGAATTAAACGCGCGCTCTGAAGCGCGATAAAAGCGTCCCTGGCTCGCCTCTGGCTTGTGCTTTAACAACTTGGAGCACATCATGGGAGTCAGCGTAAGCGAGACAACGGCTGAGGCCAGAATGGTCACGCTGAGCGTCACGGCGAATTCACGAAACAGGCGGCCCACGATATCGGCCATGAATAACAGAGGGATCAGAACGGCGATCAGGGAGAGTCAACGAAACGATCGTGAAACCAATCTGCGCCGAGCCTTTCAGCGCTGCCGCCAGAGGAGCCTCGCCCGCCTCGATATAGCGAGTGATGTTCTCGATCATCACGATGGCGTCGTCCACAACGAAGCCGGTGGAGATCGTCAGGGCCATCAGCGTCAGGTTGTTCAAGCTGTAGCCAAGCAGATACATCACTCCGAACGTGGCGACCAATGACAGCGGAACGGCGATCCCGGGAATGATGGTCGCGGCGATGTTGCGCAGGAAAAGAAACATCACCATCACCACCAAGGCAACCGTGAGCATCAGTTCGAACTGGACGTCGCTTACGGAGGCGCGAATGGTGGTGGTCCGGTCGGTAAGGATACTCACTTTAATGGACGAGGGCAGCGACAACGTCAACTGCGGCAGCAGTAGTTTGATTCGATCGACCACCGAAATAATATTTGCGCCGGGCTGCCGTTGAATATTCAGGATGACCGCGGGTGTCTGATTCATCCAAGCGGCCTGGCGGACGTTTTCCACGTCGTCGAGAATCGTGGCTACGTCGGTCAATTTGATGGGAGCGCCTTTTTTGTACGCGATGATGAGCGCGGAGTAGTCGCCGCTGGTCAGCAACTGGTCGTTGGCTCCGATCTGGTACCCCTGGCGCGCTCCGTCGAAATTCCCCTTGGCCTGATTGACGTTGGCGGCGACGATGGCCGTCCGCAGATCCTCAAGATTCAATCCGTATGAAGCCATCGCGGTGGGATTCGCTTGAATCCGCACCGCCGGCTTTTGTCCGCCGCTGATGCTCACCAGACCCACTCCCGGCAACTGCGAGATCTTCGGCGACAGCCTCGTGTCCGCCAGGTCCTCGACTTTCGATAAGGGAAGATCCGTCGAGGTGAGGGCCAGCGTCAGGATCGGCGTATCGGCTGGATTCGTCTTGCTGTAAGCGGGAGGCGTCGGCAGGTCGGCGGGAAGGTACGTTCCCGAAGCATTGATCGATTGCTGCACTTCCTGCTCGGCGATATCGATACTCAGGCTGAGGTTGAATTGCAGCGTGATCACGGAGCTTCCGTCGGAACTGGTGGACGTCATCTGCTGGAGCCCGGGCAGTTGTCCGAACTGGCGTTCGAGCGGCGCGGTGACCGACGATGCCATCACGTCCGGGCTGGCGCCGGGATAGAATGTCGTGATTTGGATGATGGGATAATCCACCTCCGGCAACGCCGACACCGGTAGTTGCGTGTATCCCACCGCGCCCGCCAGCAGGATGCCCACCATCAGCATCGTGGTGGCCACGGGACGGAGAATGAAAATCCGGGACGGGTTCATTTGCCTTTTTTGGCTGTTGTGGGGGCCGTTGGCGCGGGCTTGGCGCCGGAGACTTGTGCGTTGACCTTAGTCCCTTCCTGCAGTTTGTCGACGCCGGTCATCACCACCACTTCTCCCGGGACAAGCCCCGAGGTGACTTCGGAGTCGTCGCCTTCGGACGTGCCGATGGTGATGTTCCGCACCGTTACCGCGGAATCCGGCTTCACTACGTATACATAGGTTGCCGAGGAATTGCGTTGCACCGCGGCCGTGGGCATCAGCGTGACTCCGCGCTTTTGCTCCACCAGCAATCGCGCATTCACGAACTGATTGGGAAACAACGTTCCTTGCGTGTTGACGAAGGTCGCTCTCAGTTTGAGCGTTCCGGTGGTGGGATCGATCTGATTATCGAGCGTGGTCAACGACCCCTGCGCCAGCTTGGTTTTGGCGGCGCGATCGTACGCGTCTACCACGAGCTTCTGCCCGCCGGCCATCTTCTTCAGCACCACTTGAAGCTGATCCTCGGAGATCGTGAAGATCGCGCTGATGGGATCCATCTGCGTGATGACCACCAATCCCGTCGTGTCGGCAGTCTGCACGACGTTTCCCGGATCCACTAGCCGCAACCCGATGCGTCCGGAAACGGGCGCCGCGATCTTGCAATATCCCAGGTTGACCGTTGCCGCTTCGACTTGCCCCTCATCCAGCTTCACGATTCCCTCGTCCTGGTGCACCAGCGCCTGCTGGGTAGCAAATTGTTGCTCAGGGATGGCCTGCTGCCCGGCCAGCACTTGATAGCGGGCCAGGTCGAGTCGCGCGTTCGCCAGCAGAGCCTGGTCCCGGATCAAGGCGCCCTGAGCCTGGGTCAATGCCGCCTGATACGGTCCGTCGTCGATCTCGACCAGAAGATCGCCCTTCTTGACGGTATCGCCCTCCCGGTAGCGAACACTCATCAATTGCCCGTCGACGCGGGTTTTCACCGTAACCGTGGCCAGCGGCGTCACCGCGCCCAGACCCGAGTAATAGACTCCGATGTCTCCCTTGCGCGCCGCCGCCGCCACTACGGGAACAGCGGACGGAGTGCCGCCGGTCTTCGACGCAGCAGTCGCCTTCGCGCCGGTAATTCTCGGCCACAGAAAATAGACTCCCGCGGCCAACACCACCAGGACCGCGATCCAAATCCACCACTTACTCGAAGGCGGAGGTTTTGTTGCGGCCTCAGGCGCCGCTATTAGCAGCGGTGGAGAATGTTGCTCAAGCTGAGTCGCCATACCTATGATGGAGCCACCATCGATTCCTCGTGTTTCAGGACGCGTGAATCGGGCGATACTCCGGCTGCCACATCGCATCCTCCACCTGTTGCACGATGTCGTCGAATCTGACTCTCGCCAGGCCCTCCGCATTCGCAGCCTCGATGACCGCCGCCGCTACCGTCACCGATACGCTGCGCAGGTCGTCAATGTGCGGCAACAGGGACGCTCCGGGCTGGCGCACCGTCACCAGGCTGGAGACGGCATTCGACGCGGCGGCGAACATGCCGTCGCTGATTCTGCTGGCCCGCGATACGATCGCGCCGAGGGCAAGCCCGGGGTACAGCATGGCGTTATTCACCTGGCCGATGACGTACGTTACTCCCTTGTAAGTCACCGGAGCGAACGAACTGCCGGTGGCCACCAGCGCGCGGCCATCCGTCCAGGAAATGAGATCGGACGGATCCGCCTCGGCCCGCGCCGGCGGATTGGAGAGCGCGAAGATGATCGGCCGCTGGGTGTGCGCGGCCATGTCCCTCACGATCTCTTCCGTGAAACTGCCGGCCACTGTCGACGCGCCGATCAGCATGGTCGGCTGCACCCGGCGCACCACTTCCGCCAAATCGACGCCGCTCCCGTGTCTCCAGCTTTTGCTTTCCGCGGCCGGCCGGGCGTACGCCACCTGATAGTCGCGCAGTCGAGTGGTCATGCCGTCGGTGAGTAAACCGTTGCGGTCCACGCACCAGATGCGTCTGACAGCATCTGCTTTGGAAAGTCCGTCGCGCACCATCATGTCCCGGATTTGGTCGGCGACTCCGACACCCGCCGTCCCGGCTCCAAAAATCACCACGCGTTGATTGCGCAGCGGCGTCCCGCAGACGCGCACAGAGGAGATCACCGCGGCCAGCGTAATCGCGCCGGTACCCTGCATGTCATCGCTAAACGTGCAGATCCGGTTGCGATACTTTTCCAGAATCCGCCGTCCGTTGCCCGGCGCGAAGTCCTCCCATTGCAGCAGCACGTGTGGAAACAGCTTGGTAACGGTTTTGACGTAAGCTTCGATGAACGCATCGTACGCCTCGCCGCGCACCCGGGGGTGCCGGTTCCCGATGTAGGTGGAATCCGCGAGCAGACTTTCGCGGTTGGTGCCGACATCGAGCATCACTGGAATAACGCGCGTAGGATCCACGCCGCCCGCCGCGGTGTAAATCGCCAGCTTGCCAATTGACACTTCAATGCCGCCGACGCCCCAATCACCCAGCCCCAGGATCTGCTCGGCGTCGGTCGCTATGATCAGGTCGATATCGCCTGGCCCCACGCCCAGATTGCTGAACGCCTCCTCAATCGTCTCCGGGTGGTCAATGGACAAATACACGCCTCGAGGACGACGGCACTCGTGATGGTAGTGCTCCACCGCCATGCCCACCGTGTGATCGTTGACGATGGGAATCATCTCCCGCAGATGCTCGGAGAACAGGCGGTAGAACAGCACCTCATTGCGATCGTGCATGGCGGTCAGATAGATGTTCTTGCTCAGCGCATCCGGTAACCGCTCATATTGGATGTATGCGCTCCGGACCTGCACCGCCAGAGTACTGATCTCGGTCGGAAGCAGCCCCGTCAGTCCCAGCGCGTTCCGTTCCTCAATCGAGAAAGCCGTGCCCTTATTCAATTGAGGTGAATTGAGCACGGCCAGCCCGCGGGCCTTCGTTTGATAGCCGCCGGCGTCCCCGTTATGCCTGCTCTTGATTACGGTTGCCATCGCGATACCCATTTGTCGCATGCTGCTACCTCCATCTTCGATTCGTGCTTTATTGCGGCCATGGGGTCTCGCCAGCTTCTACCGGGCGCGTTTTTCGATCATCCGCAGGGACAACGCGCCGCCCAGCGCGATCAGCCCCATCATCCCGATCAGCGGCAGTGTGCTCCCCGTGGCGGGCAGCGTATCCGCGACCGGCAGCTGGGTGGTAGCAACCGGCATAGGCTCGTCCGGAGGCGCAGTCACAACCGCGGCCAGTTGTACCTGTTCTCCCGACGGCTCCACCGCCATGATCGGCGCCCGCTTCATTTCCACTACCACGGGCGCATCCGCGGACTTGATCGCCTCGGTGACCTCAACCGCAATTTCGACCGGGGTAAACAGGACCGGCAGGTTGGTTGTCTTGGCGATCTCCATCGCTCGGGCTTTGGGGTAAACGAACTCGTCGCCCCAATTCTTGCCGGGATAGAACCAGGCGCGCAGCGCTTCCGGCTCACCAGCCGGCCGTTCGCTGAAGGTCATGACGGTTTTGTCGGTCGCTTTCAGACGGTAGTTCGGGATAGCGAGAATGGTCGCGTAAACGGTCTTTTGATCCTGGCTGAAAATCTGGACGATATGACGGTCGGACGTCGAATCGAGCAGTTTGAACACGTAAGTGCCCGCCGGCAGGATGCCGAAGCCGGTCAGATGTACCCCCGGAATCTCCACCGGACCGCTGAAGGTGATCACCGTCTTGTTGTTCCAGTCGTCGGCCTTGGCGGTCGGTGTGAATACTGCGCCCATCAGCGCGATACAACACATTGTCGTCGATACTTTGAATAGATTCATTTTTTTCCTTTGATTGGGGCAGATCCCGTGTCATTAAATAGGAGGCATTCCGGGGTCCGTCGGAAGCCACGTCGTTATTTGCTCTTGGACGGTGCCGAAAACTTGAGCCGATCGCTTCCTGCGGTCGCGGCTCGGAATCAGAGGCACATAAAATCAATTGCTTACTGAGCCGCGACCGCAGGGAGCGATCGTTATGATCCTTTTCTCAGCATCCTTCGAGAGATCCCCGATCCGGTAGGTTCTGAGAGGGATTGACCGCATGAGGTCGTTTGGCCAGATGTGGTCAATTCAGCTCATCGGCCAACTTTGAAATTGGTCACACTTCCCCACATTCCGGTGGCCTGTAACAGCCAGACGCACACGCCAACCACCACCACCACGTTCAGAATCGATTTGATGGCCGAAGCCATCGGGATATACCGGTTGATCAGGTATAAAGCGACCCCGACGATAATCAGAACGACGACCAGATTTACGAGCGGCATGTTGTTATACTCCTCAGAATGAGAGCAGGCAATCGCTCATCCAATTCCGTTCGCCGAAAATCCGTTCGCCATCTTGTGAACCGGGATCCCCTGCTCCTCCGCCGCGATCGTGAATGAGAAAGTCGATCCTGCCCCCGGCTCCGATTCAACCCAGATCTCGCCCCCCATTCCATCCACGATCTTCTTGCAGACCGCGAGCCCCAGCCCCGTTCCTGGAATCTCCCTGTTTGCCAGTCGCACGAAGGGCATGAATACCCGAGACTGGTCCTCCCGCGCGATACCGAGGCCGTTGTCCTCCACTCGGACGATCCAGTCCCGTCCCTGCCGCTGCGCCGCAAGATGAATTTCCGGCGCGTCCGGGCCCCGGTACTTCACCGCGTTGCCGATCAGGTTTTGGAACAGCCGGACCAGTTGAATTTCATTTCCGCGCACCATCGGCAGCCGGTCGAAGGTCACCCTCGCGCCATTCATCTTGATGTCCAGGTCCAGGTTCTGCGTGGCTTCGGCCACCGCATGCTCCAGGTCGACGCACCGCGGAGGTTCGTGCATCCCGGTGGCGGCAAAAGAAAGCAGATCGTCAATTAAGGTGGACATTCTGGCCGTGCCGTCGACAATGAATTTCGCCATCTGCGCGGCATTCTCGTCCATTTGTATTTCCTGGACCAGCAGCTCCGTGTACGCCGAGATCGCTCTCAAAGGCTCCCGCAAATCGTGCGCCGCGATGTAGGCGAACTCCTCCAGTCGCGCGTTCGACCGCGCCAGCTCATCGGCCTGTTTCTGCCGTTCCGCGTCCGCTTCTTTTCGCGCACGGATGTCTCGCTGATGGACCACGATCGCCTGTACTTCGGCTTCCAGCAACAGGCTCGAAACAGTACTCTCCACCCAGCAATAGTTGCCATCTTTATGAAGGATGCGCGCATCCCATCGGAACGGCCCAGGCTTGGCCAGCGCTTGTTTCAAAGCCTGGATCGAGTAGTCGCGATCGTCGGGATGAACCAGTTCCAGGCAGTTTCGTCCCACCAGTTCCTCCGGCCGATATCCGAAAATCCTGGTGGTCGATTTGCTTCCGTACAGAATTTCGCCCTGCGGGTCGATCACGGAGATCGCATCCGGGCTGTGTTCGATAAGCGATCGGAAGCCTTCAAACGATGCTGCCATCACTCAACTCGCAAGCACCTGATGGCCCGAAACGAATTGCGCTGTACATGTATCTAGTTAGCGGATAGGTAGGTTTATCCGAACTGCCCGCCGGGCGTCATTTGACCGGGCGCGGTCAGAGTGATAGGGCACCTTAGCCTCTCCATCCGACACGTACTACTGGACTTGTGGATAGGCGCCGGTAAGGAGAATCCGAGCCGCCCTGTAAGCCGATACAGTCTCGTACCTGCAACCAGGTGAACCGCCATGCGTGAGCATGCGGACAGACGCGAAAACTCCTCTAACACTCGTAAAAATCGTCACCTATGACCAATTATGGTCACAAAAAAAAACGCGTTCGATGGTATAGTTGAGACCAATCGTGATTTTCGGCTACTCCCCGTTCGGAGCAGGATCGGACCGGCGCGAAAGGGTAATAATACGTCCGCTCAACCTCAGACCAGTGGCTGGCTTTCTGAAAATGGTCCCAAAGAACTGGAGCAGTTGTTCCGGGCCGTCGTCTTCTATCCCTCTGCGCCCATCCTGCTTACCGACGACGCGCGCCAGCACCGCGAGGTCAGCATAGGCGCCAGCAAGCTGCTCGGTCTGCCCAGGGAAAAGATTATCGGCCGCATCCTGGACGATTTTACGGCCTCCGATTTCAAGCCGGTGATTTCGGAGCGCTGGAGTCAGTTTCTCAAGGAAGGCCAGCAGGAGGGAACCATTCCGCTGTTGGGTCCGGACGGAGAGCCTCGCGAGGTTGAGTACCTGGCCAAAGGCAACGTGCTGCCGGTACGGCATCTTCTTGTGCTGCGCGACAAGGACGGCAGGGCGGCGCAGCTCAAAACCACCGTTCCAGGCTGGGTGCAGGATTATGCTCTGTTCCTGCTGGATACGGAAGGAAAAATCGCCGCCTGGTACGCGGGTGCGGAACGGATTTACGGCTACAAGACCGATGAGATCTTCGGCCAGAACGCGGCGCTTTTTTATCCAGACCAGGACGCTTTCCAGAAGCTCCAGGAAGAACTGAAGAGGGCCCAGGCTGAAGGCCACGCCGGCTCCGAAGGCTGGCGCGTGAAGAAGGACGGGTCGCGCTTCTGGGCCAACGCCATCACCATGGCTCTGAAGGACGAGAACGAAGAGCCGCAGGGATTTGCCATCGTCGTCCGCGACTTCAGCGACCGTCACGAACGGGACGAAACGCTGCGCCGGGACCGGGGGCGCCTCCGGCAGATTCCAGCGAAACCAACCATCGCCGGCATCGTCTCCGGTGAATTCGACCGCATCCCCGAAGCCAACGACGCGTTTCTCGATCTGGTCGGATACACGCGCGAGGACCTGCATGCGGGCCGCCTGAACTGGGCCGATCTCACCGCGCCGGAATATGCGCCGCTCGATGAACTGGCGCATGAAGAAAGTCTGCGCTTCGGAGCCTGCACCCCTTTTGAAAAGGAGTTGATTCGGAAGGATGGAATCCGTGTCCCCGTCCTGATCGCCACCGCGGTGTTGAAACTCTGTCCCTTCCAGTGGATCTCCTTCGTGCAGGATCTTCGGGACAGGGACCGGTTGGAGAGCCTGGACGAAGACGTCGATCTTGAGCAGGGTCTTGAGGAAATCGTGGGCGCGAGCGGCGCGCTCCGGCGCGTTCAGAGGCAGGTGGAAGTGGTTGCTCCCACCGATGCCACCGTTTTGATCCTGGGAGAAACCGGCACCGGCAAAGAACTGATCGCGCGCGCCGTCCACCGCATGAGCCCTCGCCGAAACTGTCCGTTCGTCACCCTGAACTGCGCGGCGATTCCTACCGGCCTGCTCGAAAGCGAGTTGTTCGGCTACGAACGCGGCGCTTTCACCGGCGCTTTGTCGCAAAAAATCGGGCGCTTCGAGATGGCCCACCGTGGAACCCTGTTTCTCGACGAAGTGGGCGATATTCCATTAGAACTTCAGCCCAAGCTGCTCCGGGCTCTCCAGGAAAAATCATTCGAACGCTTGGGAGGAACCCGGACCATCCCCATCGATGTGCGGCTGCTGGCGGCGACCAACCGCAATCTGACGCAGATGATGGGCGATAAGCTTTTTCGAAGCGATCTTTATTACCGGCTGAAGGTATTCCCGATCACCACCCCGCCGCTGCGCGAGCATCCCGAAGATATACCCGTTCTGGCCCGCCATTTCATCAAGAAATTCGCCGCCCAGATGGATCGAAAGATCGAGAAAATTCCGGCCGAGACCATGCGCGCCCTGGTGACCTATCCCTGGCCTGGCAACGTTCGGGAGCTGGAGAACTTCATTGAACGGTCGGTGATCCTCTCCCGCGGCCCCAGTTTGCGGGCTCCCCTGGCGGAACTGCGCGCCGGAGAGGGCGCGGGCAACAGCGGCTCCACTCTAGAAGAAGTGGAGCGGAATTACATCCTGCGCGTTTTCCGCGAAACCGGCGGCGTCGTCAGCACCACCGCGTCGCGCCTGGGGATGCCGCGGACCACTTTGAACGCCATGATGAAGAAACTGGGAATTTCGCGGAGCGATCTTTGACCGCGAATCTGACGGCGAATGGTCACAGACGCCGAAGCTGCTCTGCAAATCGAGCGCAATAAACTCACTAACCCCAATAAATTCAGCCTGCTACCGCCGAAATTAGTATTGGCCTCTTACTTGCTGCACTAGATCCAACACTTCCAGTAGGGCGGTCGATTGCATTCGTTTGCGCAGGAATGCCTGCTCGATGATGCGTATCCAGTGGCGTTCGCAAAAACACGATCGGAGACTTGTAGTTATGAACCCTGATCAAATCGCCGCGTGGCGCGACTATTTAGCCGGACAAATGCATGAGCAGTACGGAGTTGAAAGGCAAGAGGCTCGGAAGACCGTGGCCCGGTGGCTGCGGTCGATGTTGGCGCGGAGCATCGCGCCGGAGGCCTACCAGGTTCCCGAAGCGGCGCGAGTCCGCAATGAGCGGCGCGGTTTGCGTGTCAGGCCGGCAGCAGGTCGAGTTCGATCGGCACGCGCCTAGTGGTCTGCGTCGCAAATCCTGAACGGTAACGCTCTAACGCGCAAAAGGGGGACTGGCTCGAATTTCGCCGGTTTTGCGAAACTTCGTGCCTGTACCCCTTTTGCCCAGTCCCGAATCATACTGTTCGAAATGAGCGACGCACTACACTAGCGGTAACGATCGCTTCCTGCGGTCGCGGCTCGGTAAGTAATTGGTTTTGCCTGCGGCCGATTCCGAGCCGCGACCGCAGGAAGCGATCTGCACCCTGGAAGCACGTGTAAGATATCGGCTAGTGACGACGAAAATCAATGTAGAGGATTTCCTCGTGCGGCCCGGCGAAAAGGTCAAACTCAAAGACCGGGCGACGATCGTGAAGCCATTCTTCGAATCGAAGAAGCAATATCAAAAACTCCTCGACGAACATGTTGCCCGGTTGAGCTCCCTGCAACGCCTCCTCTACGCGTCCAACCGCTATGCGCTGCTGCTGACGTTCCAGGGGATGGACGCGGCCGGCAAAGACGGCGCCATCAGGCACGTCATGTCCGGCATCAATCCGCAAGGCTGCCAGGTCTCGAGTTTCAAACAGCCCAGCGCCGCCGAGCTCGAACACGATTTTCTCTGGCGCACCACGGCCCGGCTTCCGGAACGGGGGCAGATCGGCATATTTAACCGCTCCTATTACGAGGAAGTGCTGGTGGTCCGGGTGCATCCGGAAGTTGAAGAACTGCGTGGCGAGAAAGCCATCTGGGCCGGACGTTATCGCTCCATCGTGGACCTGGAAAACCATCTCTATCTCAACGGAACGCGAACCCTAAAAATATTCCTCCATCTTTCGAAGGAAGAACAGCGCAAGCGATTCCTCGCCCGCATTGATGACCGTGACCACAACTGGAAGTTCAGCCTCTCGGACATTCACGAAAGGAAATACTGGAAGCAGTACAGGGAGGCTTATGAAGCTTGCCTGGAAGCCACCAGCACCCATCACGCACCCTGGTACGCGGTGCCCGCCGACGATAAGGAGAATGCCCGCCTGATTATTTCGCAGATCGTCCTCGATGCGCTGAGCGGTTTAAAGATGGAATATCCAAGAACCAGCGCAAAGCGTCGTCAAGAGTTGAAATCCATCCGCGGGCTGCTGGAGAGGGAGTCATAACGCGAAAAACGCACCCCGGCCGCCGGCATCCTGCGCGATGCGTGCATCCGCCTGGCAGGAATTGCCGGGTTGCCGCCAGACCGCACCGGTCAGCGCGCCGACACAACCGTTCTTGTGGGGCGGGCTGCCAGCCCGCAGCCGCCTACCAGGCGGCTCTTTGTTGACAAGCGACAAGCCCGCTGAAAGCAGGCTGCAACCAGGATTGGCCGCCCTACATGCACACCCAGCACCGAGGGGTTGGCCCACCCCGTGCTGACAAGTTTCGAAAGAGGCAAACCATGCATGATTTGCACAGAAGAGCGGCGGAGGAGCACGAACGGGCGGCGCACGCCCATCGCACTGCTGCCGAGCACAACGAACGAGGGGACGACGCGACCGGGAACTGGCATTCTGAGCGCGCGCTGGAGTTCGCGGATCGCGCCCATGAACTTGCCAAGGAAGCCCACACGAAGTCCGGGCAGATGGTGACGCTTTAGCTATGTCCACACGTTATAACGACGGGTCGCATTACGAAAATCACCAGCGGGCGGCGGAACTCCACGATGTTGCCGCGCACGCCCACCGCTCGGCTGACCAACAGCATGGGAAACAGGATCACCAGACCGGACAGGAGCATTCCCGGCAAACGCTGGAGCACTCCCGGAGCGCGCATGAACACACCATCGAGGTCCATGCCACGCGGACGCAACACGGCGTCGCAGCCTTCGGACACGACGAAATCGCAGCGCGCGCCCATGAACTGTGGCGGGCCAGGGGCTGCCCGGAAGGATCGCCTGAGGAGGATTGGTTTCGCGCGGCGGAAGAATTACGATCCCGTGCCTGACCATAGGCGGTCACCGTGGAACTGATTCTGAAGGAAAGGTCTCTATCATGTCGGCGCAATACGATCCCGTCATTACTGAAATCGCAGCCGACGTCGTCACCGAGGTGCGGCGGGAAGCGGCCCTGCTGAAAACCGGCGCCCTTCAGGACGCGATCTTTAACAGCGCCAATTTTTCCAGTATCGCCACCGACGAGAAAGGCGTCATCCAGCTTTTCAACGTCGGCGCCGAGCGCATGCTGGGCTACCGCGCCAGCGAGGTGGTGGACAAGATCACTCCTGCCGATATTTCCGATCCCCAGGAAGTGATCGCGCGCGCCAAAGCATTGAGCATGGAGCTGGCGACTCCGATCACCCCGGGCTTCGAGGCGCTGGTCTTCAAGGCCTCGCGAGGCATCGAAGACATTTACGAACTGACCTACATCCGTAAGGATGGCAGCCGCTTTCCGGCCGTCGTGTCCGTCACCGCGCTGCGCGACGCGCAGGGCGGAATCATCGGCTATCTGCTGATCGGCACCGACAATACCGCTCGCAAGCAGGTGGAAGCCGATCGGCAGCTGCTCGATCAGCGCTTGCGCGACCAGCAGTTCTACACCCGGTCTCTGATCGAATCCAACATCGATGCGTTGATGACCACCGATCCGCGCGGCATCATCACGGATGTCAATCAGCAGATGGAGGCGCTCACCGGCTGCACCCGCGACGAGCTGATCGGCGCGCCTTTCAAGAATTATTTCACCGATCCCGATCGGGCCGAGGCCGGAATCAAGCAGGTGCTCAGCGGCAGCAAAGTTACCGATTATGAATTGACCGCGTGCGCCCGGGACGGCAAGAAAACCGTGGTTTCCTACAACGCGACCACCTTCCACGATCGCGACCGGAAGCTGCAAGGAGTATTTGCCGCGGCCCGCGACGTGACCGAACGGAAACGCTTCGAGCGCGCGCTTCAGGAAAACAACATTGAGCTCGAAAGAGCCAAGGCCGCCGCAGAAAAAGCCAACCTCGCGAAATCTGATTTTCTCTCCAGCATGAGCCATGAGCTTCGCTCGCCGCTTAACGCGATCCTCGGTTTCGCCCAGCTCATCAACTCCGATTCCCCTCCACCGACCCCCTCCCAAACGGCGAGCATCGACCAGATTCTCCACGCCGGATGGTATTTGCTGGAGTTAATCAACGAGATTCTGGACTTGGCGCAGATCGAATCCGGCAAGCTGGCGCTGTCCCGGGAACCGACATCGCTCGCCGAAGTGATGCTCGAATGCCAGGCCATGATCGAGCCGCA
>Ga0210394_10005909_pt1 | contig 13510 bp, 14 predicted proteins | sample IncBWC12MmetaG_FD_160121 | JGI IMG/M metagenome (GOLD analysis project Ga0210394, IMG submission 160121) | Forest soil microbial communities from Barre Woods Harvard Forest LTER site, Petersham, Massachusetts, United States - Inc-BW-C-12-M | ecosystem: Environmental > Terrestrial > Soil >...
TCCGCTGACCGCCGGGCCGATCCCCTTGTGGCAATTGAGGACGATCGGCATTCGCAGGGGCGCCATCACACCACCCGCCCGGCGACGGCGCAGTCGACGCAGCGCTCGAGGCTCAAGAGGGTCGGGCGGTAGCCATAGCCGCCGATGATGTTGACGAGCTTGGCTGAATTGGTAGCGAGCCGCTTCCAGCCATTGGCTTCGGCCATCTCGCCGGCATAGCTCTGGTAGAAGCAGATGCCGGCGGCGACGATGGCGCCCGCTTCTTCAATGCGGGCGGTCAGCCCCATGCGGTCGGCGGCGTGCTTCACTTCGGGCGAAGTTGCGACGAGAAGCGTCGTCTGGGCATGCACCTGCCGGCCCCCGAGCGCCTCGGCGACCGCCGCCATCTCGACGAGCGAGAGTTGCGGCGCGGCGAAGACGACGACATCGACCTTGTCGCCGGTCGCGCCATAGGCCGCGACAAACGCCTCGATCTTGCTGCGGCCGATCGTTTTGGAGCGCGGCCGTCCCGGCCGCATGCGGGCCAGAGGCCCGCGGTCCCGTTCGGCCTCGTCGGCAGTGATCCCCGGCATGTGGAACAACGCGACCGAACCATAGCTCGCGAGCGCGGCGCCGAAATGCTTCAGCGCATCGGAGCCGGGCACCTCCTCAATGCCTTCCACCAGCGGCACCTCCCAATAGGAGCCGCAGGCCTGGCCGATGATGGCGCCGAGCGCGCCCCATTCGCTAAGGTCGCGCGGCCGCGCGTCGAGGCGGAAATGCCAGGTGGCGCGGCGGCATTGGTCGAGGTGATAGCCGTAGCGCGGGGTGCGCCCGGTCAGCGCCGCGGCGAGCGCCGACGGGCCGCCCTCAAAATTGCTGCGCGCGCCGAAGACGCTGTTCGAATAGATGACGACGCCGGTGTCGCCCATCGCGAGGTGTTCGCCACGCACCGGCGGCATGATCGTCTGGTAATTGATGCAGGTGTCGGTCATCAAGACGCCGAAGGCCCGGAGCGCGGCAATCGCGCGCGCTTCGAGGGCCCGCATCTCTTCGCTTTGCCCGAGCCGCTTATAGACCGCCACATCGAGCCCGCGCGGATCGGTGAGGGTCGGGACCCGCACCCGCCGCTCGGCCTCGGGCCGAGCGGCGAGGCTTTCCAGAAAGCCCACCCCGGATTGGCCGAGCGACTCGGTGTCGGCCATGATATGGGCCTGCGATATGGGCACGAGATCGGCGGCGTCGAAGAACTCGCCGACCGCGATCTGATGCAGGATCGCCCAGCGCCGCGGCTCGCCGAAGGCGCCCGCGCGCATCGCCTGCTCTTCCTCGGTGAGGCGCATGGCTGTTACCCGCGCGGCACCTCGACAAAGCCGTGCGGCCCCAAGGGCGGCGCGTAGAGGACGAGGCAATCGAGCGGCTCCTCGCCGGCCGTCACGACCTCGTGCATCAGCCCTTTCGGGATGCGAATGACCGTGCCGGGGCCGCACCGAAGCGGCGCCGCCTCGCCCAGCGCAATCAGCGCTTCGCCCTTGAGGATGTAGACGATCTGCGCCTCCTCGACGTGGTAATGCCGGCTCGCCTCGCCGCCCGGGGCGACTTGCCCGAGGATCATCTCAAAGCCGGCGCCGAACTCCTGCCCGACAAGGCGGCGGTTGACCGTGCCCGAATGCGCCGGCGGCGAATAGGTCGGCAACTCCGAGATGTGCTGGATCAGGGTGCTGTTTGCCCCGCTATCAGCCATTGCCGTCACCCTTTGTTCGCCGCCTGTCCGACCGCATGGTAGATTGAGCGGCATGAGCGAGGATCAAGCAAGCCAAACCGGTTGTGCCGAAATGATCGATGCAAACCTGCCGGCGCTGCGGGTGCTGTGCCGCCGCTTCGGCGTGCGTCGGCTCGACCTGTTCGGCTCGGCCGCGACCGGCCGGTTCGACCCCGCGCGCAGCGACCTCGATTTTCTGGTCGAGTTCGAGGAGCCGTCCACTGGCGGCTTCAGGGGCCCGTATTTCGGGCTACTAGAAGCGCTCGAGACGCTCCTCCAGCGAAAGGTCGACCTGTTGACCGAGCGGAGCCTCGAAAATCCGTACCGGCGCCGCCGGATCTTGGCCGAGAAGCGGACCTTGTACCAAGCACCGTCATGATATCGAACGAGGCTGCGGCTTTTCTGTGGGATGCCCAGCGTGCCGCGGAACGCATTGTCCGCTTTACCTCGGGCCGGAGCTCAGCCGGATTTGACCGGCGGCGCAGCGGTTCTGGCACCCGCGAGCCCGGCCAGCATCGGCTTGGCGCCATCGAATTCGATGTTGATCTCAAGGAGCGAGGTTTCGCCGGATTTACCGAGATTGACGCGGATCATGTCCTCGCGGATCTCGACATAGCGGCAGACGACGTCGATCAGCTCTCTTTGCAGCTTCGGCAAGAAATCCGGCGCGTGTCTTCCGGCCCGCTCATGCGCCAAGACGATCTTGAGGCGCTCCTTGGCGATCGCCGCGCTGTGGCGGTGCGGCGAGAAAAACAGATTGAGCAGGCCCATCACGCTTTACCGAACAGGACACGAAACAAGTTGCGGCGCTCGGGTTTGACAAAGCGCATCTCGCGCTGCTCGCCGAGAAACCGCGCGACCGCGTCGAGATAGGCGCGGCCCGCGAGGCTGTCGCTGTCGAAGGCGACCGGGGTCCCGGTGTTGGAGGCACGCAAGACCGATTCGGATTCGGGGATGACGCCCAAGAGCGGGATCGACAGGATCTCCTTGACGTCCTCGACCGTCAGCATCTCGCCCTTGGCGACCCGCCCGGGGTCGTAGCGGGTGAGGAGGAGGTTCAATTCGACCGGCGGCTCGTTGCGCTCGGCGCGGCGCGAGCGCGAGGCGAGAATGCCGATGATGCGGTCGCTGTCGCGCACCGAGGAGACTTCCGGGTTGGTCACGATAATGGCGCTGTCGGCGAAATAGAGCGCGGTAATCGCGCCGTGCTCGATTCCGGCCGGGCTGTCGCAGATGATGTAATCGAACTGCGTTTTCAGCTCCTCCAGCACACGGTCGACCCCTTCGCGCCGGAGCGCGTCCTTGTCGCGGGTTTGCGAGGTTGGAAAAATAAAGAGATTGTCGTTGCGCTTGTCCTTGATCAGTGCCTGGTTGAGGTTTGCATCGCCATTGATGACGTTGATGAAATCGAACACCACGCGGCGCTCGCACCCCATGATCAGGTCGAGGTTCCTGAGGCCCACATCGAAATCGATGACCACGGTCTTGTGCCCGCGCAGCGCGAGGCCGGCGGCAAACGCGGCGGCCGTCGTGGTCTTGCCGACCCCGCCCTTACCCGATGTGATGACCACGACCTTCGCCAAAACTTCTCCCCCTGGCCCGCGCGTTCGCCAACCGGCGGCCCGGTCCGGTCATTTTCCGGCGCGGGAAGACCGCCGCGCAACCCAAATCGCACCAAATCGCAAATGATCTGCCGTTAATTTCGGGTGACGGTCAACCGATCATCGACAAGCGCGATCTGCACCGCCAAACCCCGCTGCTCGGGCGGCAGCTGATCGCTGACGAGATAAGTCCCGGCAATGCTGACCAGCTCTGCTTCGAGCCGCGAGCAGAAGATTCGCGCTTCCGTGTCGCCGCTCGCCCCGGCGAGCGCGCGGCCGCGCAACGGGCCATAGACGTGGATGTTGCCGTCGGCGACCAGTTCGGCGCCCGGGCTCACCGACGCGGTCACCACGAGATCGGTGCCGCGGGCATAGATCTGCGTCCCCGAACGTACCGGCGTTGTGATGAGGCGCGCCGCAGCCCGCGGCGGCGGCGCTGGCGCCGCGGGCGCGACAGCGGCGCCAGCGCGCGGCGCGGCACGGCGGGCCGGCTGGGTCGCGCTCGGGGCAAAGCTCGCCAGCCCGGCCGCGGCGGCGGCACCCAGTTGCGCCGGCTCGGCGTTCTGCACCCCGATCAGCGCCAGCGTATGCGCGCGCAGCAATTCGCCCGCCTCGATGAACTCCTCGGGGGCGGCAAAGCCGTCGGCGCCCTTCAAATCGAGCACCACCGGCGCGTGCTGAAAAAACCGCGGGCTGCGCTCGACCTGCGTCGCCAGCTCATGGGTGAAGGCCGGGTCGCGCAGCATTCCCGCGCGAACCACCATCACGGTAAAGAGCGCGCCCTGTACAAGGTTGTCCGCCATCCGAACACCGGCGCCGCTGAAACACGCAAGACCCGGAACGGGGTAGCGCCAAATCGCTTCTACCGCAACGGCTTTCCAGGGAGACCCGGACGGCGGCGCCATCGTTGAAGCGTCTCATCCGGGGTGGATAGCAGTCGTCGGCCGAGCATTGAGTTCTCGGCTTGCCGTGAAGGACGCGGCTCTGCGAACATCCGATCGAATGCACAAAGGACAATAATCAGGATGATCTCGGGATGGCGGGAGAGCTAGCCTTCAAGGACGCGGCGGCGGCGGAGTACGACTGCGCCTTCGCGCACGTCACCGCGCATTTCATGCCCTTCCTGTTGCGCGCCGCCCACGTCGCACCAGGCATGCACGTCCTTGACATCGCGACGGGCACGGGGCTTTCGGCCGAGGCGGCCCTCGTCGCTGTCGGCTCGACCGGCCATGTCGTCGCCGCTGATGTCTCGCCGGCCATGGCTGATAAGGCGCGCGAGCGTCTCGGCAAGGCGCCAAATGCCTCGGTCTTTGTCGAGGATGGGCAGGCGCTTTCGTTCGCGGACCGCAGTTTCGATGCCGTAACGTGCAATCTTGGGCTGATGTTCTTTCCCGACCCGGTACGGGGCCTCTCAGAGTTTCGTCGCGTGCTTCGCCCCGGCGGTCGCGTGGCGGTTTCAGTGAATACCGTCGTCGAGCGTTCGTATAACCACCAGATCAACGTAATCATCGCACGACACATGCCGAGTTTGGCCGAGGCCGTCACCCGCACTTTCGCCCTCGGCGCAGCTTCGCGACTCCGGTCTCTCTTCAATGAGGCCGGTTTGACGGACATCCATACCCATACCGTAAGGCACACCTTCGTGCTGTCGTCGTTCGATGCCTATTACGGCCCCTTTGAGCGCGGTGGGGCATCCACCGGCCAGGCACTCGCAACACTGCCCGAGGAGATGCGCCGCGCCGTGCGGGAGGAAGTGCGGCGCGACCTCGCCGACACGGGCGGGCCTATCGAAGCGCACGCGGAGTATCGAATCGCCAGTGCGCGAAGATAGCGGGGTGTGCTGAAGCGGACCGCCGGCATCGGGCGCGGCCGGCGCCCTTCCCGATCGCCCGGGGTTTGGCTATCGTGTCCGGCGCAACCAAATCACCGCAGATCAGAGGCAAGAGCGTGGCAGAGGCGGCAGAGACATTCGACTTCATCGTCACCGGCGCCGGCTCGGCGGGCTGCCCGGTCGCGGCGCGGCTCAGCGAATCGGGGACCTATCGCGTGCTGCTCCTCGAAGCCGGCGGCGCGGACAGCAACCCCTGGATCCACATCCCGCTCGGCTACACCAAAACCTACACCGACCCCAGGGTCAATTGGATGTTCGAGAGCGAGCCCGAGGCCCAGCTCAACGGCCGCACCCTCTACCAGCCGCGCGGCAAGGTCCTGGGCGGCACCAGCTCGATCAACGGCATGGTCTATATGCGCGGCACGCCTTCGGATTACGACAATTGGCGCCAGCGCGGCTGCGAGGGCTGGGATTGGGAACACGTGCTGCCGTTTTTCAAGAAGGCGGAGAACCAGGAGCGCGGGCCCGACGAGTTCCACGGGGTCGGCGGGCCATTGCGGGTGTCGAACCCGGTCAAAACGCCACTGGGCGATGCGATGGTCGCCGCCGCGGTCGAGGCCGGCATTCCAGAGAACCCCGATTTCAACGGCGCGCGCCAAGAGGGCGTCGGCTATTACCAGACGACGACCGGCAACCGCCGGCGCTGGAGCGCGGCAAAGGCCTACCTGCGCCCGGCCAGGAACCGGGCCAACCTCGTGGTCGCCACCAGCGCCCACGCGACCCGGGTGCTGATCGAGGACGGCCGCGCGGTCGGCGTAGAATACCATACGCCGAAAGGCACGATGACCGCCCGGTGCCGCCGCGAGATCGTCGTCTCGGGCGGGGTCTACGGCTCGCCGCAACTCCTGCAACTATCCGGGCTCGGCCCCGCCGCGCTCCTACAGCAACTCGGCATCCCGGTGGTGCGCGACATGCCCGGGGTCGGCGCCGATCTGCACGACCACTTCAACACGTATCTGGTGTGGCGCTGCTCGCAAAAGGTCACGATCAACGATCTGGCGATGAGCGCGGTGCGCAAGGTGCAGGCGGCCGCGCAATACGCGGTCAGCCGCTCCGGCCATCTCTCGAACGCCGGGATTTATGCAGGCGCCCTCGTCAAGAGCGACCCGCGATTGGAGCAGCCCGATCTCCAGATCAACATGTTCGGCTGGAGCGCGCTGGAACGGCTGCGCACCGGCATCAAGCCGCACCCGTTTTCCGCCTTTACGCTCTCCCCGGTGCACCTGCGCCCGGAAGGCCGCGGTACGGTCCGCATCAAGAGCCCCGACCCGCTCGCCGCGCCGGCGATCCAGTTCAATTTTCTCGCGAGCGAGTATGATTTCCAGGCGCTGATCTACGGCACGAGGCTCAGCCGCAAGATCGCCGCGCAGCCGGCCCTCCGGCCTTTTATCGGCGAGGAAGTCATCCCCGGCCCGGGCGTCGAAAGCGACGCTGAGATCACCGAGGAGATCCGGCTGCGCGGCGTCTCCAATCTGCACCCCGTGGGCACCTGCCGGATGGGCCGCGAGGTCAACGCCGTCGTCGATCCGCGCCTCAGGGTCTACGGGGTCGCCGGCCTGCGCGTCGCCGACGCCTCGGTGATGCCGCAGGTCCCCGGCGGCAATACCAACGCCCCCTCGATCATGATCGGCGAGAAATGCGCCGCGATGATCCTCGAGGACGCGAGGGCGACATAAGAAGGCATGACCGGCAAGACCGGTCTCTCAGTGAGCGCCGCCGAGCCTTAGCACCGCTAAGGCGAGGCCCGTGGCGCCAATGAAAGTGGCTACGGTGAACGCAGCGAGCATGAAGACGAGCTGAAACGTCGTTGGGATATTTTGCAGCCGACCCTTTATCTCCGCCACGTCCAATCGGAGCGCCGTCATTTCAGCCCGGAGGGCTTGTAGCTCCTTACGGATTTCGTCGACGGTAACCTCGATCCCGCCAACGCGAGCCTCCAGCCCGGAGAGACGAGCCTCCGTGCCCTGGTCCCGGGGTGGGTCGCTGCCGCCGTGCACTTCGTCGGGCATCTCGCGTCATTAACGCAGATTCAGCGTCCTCAAGCGAGTCGCGCATAGCTTAGGCCCTCGCCATGCGACCTTGGCGGGTGTCCAACCGTGATAAACGGCGTAGTGTGTCAATGCGACAGCGTGCGACGGGAGGGACATGCCATGCAGTACCGCAGGATTTCGGCCGATTGCCATCTCGATCTGCCGTGGCTCCCGCCCGACCTCTTCACCTCGGGCGCCTCGCGCGAATTGCGCGACCGCATGCCCTATGTCGAGGACGGCGCCGACGGACCGAAATGGGTCACCAAGGCCGGCGTCACGATGGGCATTCCGGGCGCCGTCGGCTCGGTCGGCGCGCCGTTCGTCCCGGGCCAGAACTACCGGGTCGACAAGATGGCCGAAACCGGGCTCTACGACGCCGGCAAGCGCGGCGAGCGGCGGCCCGGCGACCCGCATCTGCGCATCAAGGAGATGGAGAAGGACGGCGTCGACGCCGAGATCATCTTCGGCATCCTGGGCGTCGCCTCGCGGGTGCGGGATCACGAGGCGGCCAACGAGATGCTGCGCATCTACAATGATTGGCTGAAGGATTTCTGCAGCCACTATCCCGACCGCCAGATCGGTCTCGCGTGCCTCCCCTATGGCGATATCGACGCGGCCGTCAAGGAGATCCACCGGGTCGCCAAACTCGGCCTCAAGGGGCTCGAGTTGTCGTGCTCCTGGGACATGGAGCCGATGTGGCACCCGGTCTGGGAACCCCTGTGGAAGGCGGTCAGCGACGTGCAGCTCCCGCTCCATTTCCACACCTTCCCGTCGACCCCGCGGAGCGTGCGCGAGCAGGCCCCGCAATCCTCGCGCCGCGCCGCGCAGTTCACCGGCGTCGCCGGCTTCCAGATGAACCTCATCAACATCATCGCCGCGATCATCGGGGCCGGCGTCCTCGAACGCTATCCAAACCTGCGGGTCGGCTTTGGCGAAAGCGGCATCGGCTGGATTCCCTATGCGCTCGACCGCATGGATTTCGAGTTCGAGGACCGCTTCCGCGACCTGATGAAGCTGAAGCCGAGCGAATATTGGCGGCGCCAGTGCCGGGCGACCTTCCAGTTCGACCGGATCGGCCCGAAATTGATCGACGAGATGGGGGTCGAGACCCTGATGTGGGGCTCCGATTACCCGCACCCCGACGGCGTCTGGCCGGAATCCTCGAAATACATCGAGGAGCAGTTCGCCGGCCTCCCCGCCGAGGTGGTCCACAAGATCACCTGCGAGAACGCCGGCAAGTTTTACGGATTAATAAATTGACCGCTTGAGCCCCTCTCCCGCATCTGCCCTTCCGTCATCCCCGGGCTTGACCCGGGGATCCACGTGGATGGCCGGGTCAAGCCCGGCCATGACGACTAGGTGGAAGCGGCCACACAACACCCTCCCTCTCCCGCGATGCCGGAGAGGGGAAATAAGGAGAACCAGATGGCCTATGACCTCTTGATCAAAAACGGGCGCGTTGTCGACGGTTCGGGCGGGCCTTCCTTCCGCGCCGATGTCGCGGTCAAGGACGGCAAGATCGTCGAGATTGGCAAATTATCGGGGCCGTCGGGCCGCACGATCGATGCTGCGGGCCTCGTCGTCGCGCCGGGCTTTATCGACAATCACTGCCATTACGACGCACAGGTCACCTGGGACCCCTTGTGCTCCTACTCCTGCGACCACGGCGCGACCTCGGTCATTTTCGGCAATTGCTCCTTGTCCTTGGCGCCGGTGAAGAGGGGGACGCAGCGGCGCCTGTCGGAATTCCTCTCCTATGTCGAGGCGATCCCGATGGAGGTGCTCGACACGCTTGAGATCACCTGGGAGACGGTGCCGGAATATCTCGACCAGATGGACCGCAATCTCGGGGTCAATGTCGGCAACTTCATCGGCCACACCGCGGTGCGCTACTACGTGATGGGCGACGATTGCCAGAAGCGCACCGCGACCGACGACGAGATCCGCCAGATGCAGGACCTCGTGCGCGACGGCATGAAGGCCGGCGCGCTCGGGCTCTCGGTGTCGCGCAACCAGGGCCATTTCGACCCGCAGGGCGTCCATATCCCGGCGATCTGGGCGGACGAAAAGGAGATCTTCGCGCTCGGCGACGTGCTGCGCGAGCTTGGCACCGGCCTCATCCAGTCCGGTGGTGGCAGCGCGGCGGAGATGAAGGACGCGCTGATGAGCCGGCTCTCGGAAGCGACCGGCCGCACCGTCGTTTACAACAATCTCGGCCAGACCATGCGCCGGCCCGGCCAGTGGCAACAGCACATGGCCCAGGTCGATCGGACGACGGCGAAGGGCATCCGCGCCTTCCCGATGTGCACGCCCAACCGCATCACCGACTTCTTCACGATGCGCAACACCCAGACCTTCCGCGGTCTGCCGGTGTGGCATCCGATCTGCCTCTCCGCGCCCGAAGATATGCTGAAGGCCTATGCCGACCCCGAAACGCGCCGGAAGCTCCACGACGAGGCGGTCGAGTTCAAGAGCGGCCCGGCGATCGGCATCTGCAGCACCTGGTGGGACTACATGGTCCTGCAGGTCGCGATGCTGCCGAAGAACAAGCAATATGAAGGGAAAACCGTCGGCCAGATCGCCAAGGCGCAAGGGAAGGGGATCATCGACTGCTTCCTCGACCTCGCGATCGAGGAAAATCTCGATACCGAGTGGCTCCACGGCGAGAACAATGTCGACGATGCCGCGGTGGCGCAGATCCTCAACTATCCGAACGCCATCATCGGCCTCTCGGATGGCGGCGCGCATGTCCAGTTCCAGAGCGGCTTCGGGTTCTCGACCCGCCTCCTCTCCGAATGGGTGCGCGACAAGGGGATCATGTCGTTGGAGACCGCGGTGCGCCGGCTGACGTTCGAATCAGCGTCGACCTTCGGGCTCTATGACCGCGGCCTATTGCGGCCCGGCATGGTCGCCGACATCGTGATCTTCGATCCCGACACGGTGAAGCCGCTGCCGCTAGAGGTCGTCCACGATTTCCCGACCGGCGCCAAGCGCATCAAGGAGCCGGCCCAGGGCATCCACATGACGATCGTCAACGGTCAGGTGCTGCTCGAGGACGGCAAGCACTCGGGCGCGTTGCCCGGTCGCGTGCTGCGCAACACCTACTACAAGGCCAACCACGCCTAGCGCCAACCACGCCTAGCGATAGCCCTCTCCCGCCATTTTTTGGACCCTCTCCCCCGCGTCGGGGGAGAGGGAAGGGTGAGGGGGAAGCCGCGTTCTCGAAACTGCACCCTCACCCTCCCACGCCTTCGGCGCGGGCCTCTCCCGCGATGCGGGAGAGGGGCTTTGGTGCTAGGATCGCGCGCCGAGTGATACCCGGAGGCGAGCGGTATGGAGCTGTGGAACCATTGCGAGAACCCCTACCCGTTCGTCCCCGCCGAGGTGCTCGACGACGCGCCATCGGTGCGCGCCAGCCTCCCCAACAAATATTGCGACCCCAAGATCGCCGCCCGGCTCTACGACGAGATCTTCGACGAATACCGGCTGTGTGACGATTTGGGGCTCCATATCGTCACCAACGAGCATCACTCCGGGATCAACAATCTGTGGGCGGCGAGCCCGGTCATCACCGGCGTGGTCGCGCGGATCACCCGGAATGTGCGCATCCTTTCCCTCGGCACGCTCGTGACGGTGCGCCCCGACCCGGTCCGCATCGCGGAAGAATACGCCACGATCGATGTCCTCTCGAAGGGCCGGCTCGAGATCGGCTTTGTCAAGTCGGGCGCCACCGAGATGGTCTCGGGCGATGCCAACCCGATGCGCATCCGCGAGCGCGAATGGGAGGCGATCGACCTCATCGAAAAGGCCCTCGTAACGCAGGACGGCCCCTTCAGCTGGGAAGGCAAATTCTTCACCCACCCGCATGTCAACATCTGGCCGCGGCCCTACCAGGAGCCGCGCCCGGAATTCTGGGCGGCGACGTCGGACCTGCCGACCTGCGCCGAACTCGGCCGGCGAAACATCGTCAACACGCTTCTGTTCGGCGGCTATGACCGCACCAGGCAGGCGTTCGAAGCCTACAAGGCGGCACGGGCCAAGGCCCTTCTGCCGGCGCCCGGCGAGGACCGGTTTTCCTACATGGCGTTCGCTTACGTCGGCGACACCGACGAAGAGGGCCTGCGCATCGGCCAGAAGATCGCCTGGTTCCTCACCGTCAGCATCAAGAGCGCGCCGCAATTCGCGAAGTTCCAGCCCGGCGCGGTCGCTCCCGAGATGGCGCCGCAGGCATGGAAGGCCGGCGTCACGCGACGCCCGCGCCCGACCAATCTCGACGCCGAGGTGCTGATCGGCCAGGGCCAGATGTTCGCCGGCAATCCCGACACCGTGGCCCGCCAGATCAAGGAATTCCGCCGCCGCGTCGGCGGCATCCACCACATCATCATGATGACGAGGCAGGGCCTCGTGACCCACGCCGAAGCCGAAAAGAGCTTCAACCTCGCCGCCAAGGAGGTCCTGCCGCAATTAAAGGACCTGCCGCCGATCGACGGGGACGAAGCCACCTGGCAGGCGCACCGCGCCGCTGCGAAATGAGCAAATCCCGCCCGTCGTCACCCCCGCGAAAGCGGGGGTCCAGGGTCAGCGACCTACCGTTTGCCCCTGGATTCCCGCTTGCGCGGGAATGACGGGATTAATCCGATGAGTTTGCGGGCCGGCGATATCGAGCTTGAAGTGCTGCGCCGCGGCAGCGGGCAAACCATCCTGCTCGTCCACGGCATCAACCCGGTCAGCCCTGACGCAGCGTTTCTCGATCCTCTCGCCGAGCACGGCGAAATCGTCGCGCCGTCCTCTCCCGGCTTCGGCAATTCGCCGCGGCCTGAGGATTTCGACACTATGTACGACCTCGTGCAGCTCTATCGCGAGGTGCTCGACGCGCTCTCGGGCAACGTCAGGATGATCGGGTTTTCGTTCGGCGGCTGGATCGCCGCCGAGATCGCGAGCGCCGGCCATCCGAAGCTCGACCGGCTGGTTCTCGTCGATCCGGTCGGCATCAAATTGGGCGGGCGCGAGGAGCGCGACATCGTCCATTTCTTCAATACTTCGCCCGCTGAGCTGACCCGCCTCGCCTGGCACGACCCGGCAACCCCGCCCGCCGGCGCCTACGGCCTCGGCTGGCAGGCGACGATCGACGATCGGATGAGCGACGAAGTGATGACCGAGCTCGCCCGCAACTGGGATGCGCTCTGCCTCTATGCCTGGCGTCCGCACATGTACAACCCTCAATTGAAGCACTGGCTGCGGCGGATTTCGGTTCCGAGCCTGGTGCTGTGGGGCGTGAGCGACCGCATCGTCACGCCGGATTACGGCCGCGCCTACAGCGCCCTGATCCCGGGCGCCCAGTTCGCGGCGATCGAGGAGGCCGGGCACCACCCCGAACTGGAGCAGCCGCGCGCTTTTGTCGAACATGTCGTGCGCTTCCTCGAAGAGCCGTCGCCATGATGTTTATTGTGCGCAGCGCCGGCGAGCGGCCGGAGACGCCCGGTATTCAGGTCAAACTCAGCCGCGTAACCCCGGCGAACCTGACGGACGCGACCGGCAAGACCGATTTCTTCTGCGTCGGCGAGGCGGACGTGATGGCGGGCTTGCGCACGGCTGGCTGGACCATCGTCGAGCTGCATGACGGCTATTACGAGGATGGTTTGGGCGGTGGGGTCGGGATCTGGGGCCACGGCAGGTACTGGGAGATCCGCGACACCCCGTTCACCGTCAAGGAAGCCGTCGGGCCGACCGCAGCGGCCCAACCCGGCACCGCCGATGGCGAAGAGGTCAACGTCCGCGGCGCGATCTTCGGGGTGTAGCCGCCACCAACCTAACCGCATTCCCGGCGAAAGCCGGGACCCACCGCGCCAAGTGCGAGATGTTGAAAAGTGGATCCCGGCTTTCGCCGGGAATGCGGTCTGGGAGGGCGGCGCTTGACGCGCGCTCCTAAAGGAAGATTCTGCGCCCCTGATCCGTTGGGAGTCCCGCATGAGCGACGCCGCGTTCCACGAGCTTTTCCCCCTGGGCAAGGATGAGGCGCCCTATAAGAAGCTGACCGGCGATCATGTGTCGCTCGCATCGTTCGAGGGCGAGCGCATCGTCAAGGTCGCGCCGGAGGCGTTGACGCTGCTCGCTGCCCAAGCGTTTTTCGATAGCGCGCACCTCCTACGCCCGGGGCACCTGGCGCAATTGCGCGCGATCCTCGACGACCCCGAAGCGTCGTCGAACGACCGCTTCGTCGCGTTCGACCTCCTGAAAAACGCCAACA
>Ga0210394_10005910_pt1 | contig 13508 bp, 11 predicted proteins | sample IncBWC12MmetaG_FD_160121 | JGI IMG/M metagenome (GOLD analysis project Ga0210394, IMG submission 160121) | Forest soil microbial communities from Barre Woods Harvard Forest LTER site, Petersham, Massachusetts, United States - Inc-BW-C-12-M | ecosystem: Environmental > Terrestrial > Soil >...
CCTCCCGCCGTGCCTGAAGTTCCGGGCCAGTTCTGGAAGGATTTCATCCGCGACACCGCGCCGGTTTTCCGCCGGTCGACCCGAGAGCAGCTCGAAGGGTTCATCGTGCCCACCTGGCAAGCGCTCGTAGACGGCGCGCGTTACGTCGATCCCAGGCTGACTGAGATCTTCGACGAGCTCGGGCCTGACGTCATCGTCGAGGACAACGTGGTCGGCTTTCCCGCTATCGCCGCCAGCGGCCGGCCCTGGGTGCGCATCGCGTCGTGCAACCCGCTCGAGCTCAAGGATCCTGACCTGCCACCTGTGTTCTCCGGGTATGCGATCGACGACCGTTCAGGGTGGGCGGACTTCCGCGATGAATACCTCAGGCGAGTGGGGCAGATGCAGTCGGAGTTCTCCGAGTTCTTCGCCGAGCAAGGCGCACCGCGCTTGCCTGAGCTCGAGTTCATCGACGAGTCGCCCTGGCTCAACCTGTACCTGTACCCGGCGGAGCTCGACTACCCGCGCAGCCGGCCCCTGCCGCCGACCTGGCACAACCTGGAAACCAGCGTTCGCTCCACCGATGCGCCGTGGGAGCGCCCGATCCGTGACGACCGCCGCCTGATTTATGTCAGCCTCGGCTCTCTCGGCTCGGCCGATGTCGCCCTGATGAAACGTCTCGTGGATGTCCTGTCGCAAACCCCGCATCGATACGTCGTGAGCAAGGGTCCGCAACATGACACCTATGAGCTCGCCGACAACATGGTGGGAGCGGAGTTTCTCCCGCAGACGTCGATACTTCCGCATGTCGACCTCGTCATCACGCACGGCGGCAACAACACGACCACCGAGTGCATGTACTTCGGCAAGCCGATGGTCGTGCTGCCTATCTTTTGGGACCAGCACGACAATGCCCAACGCGTTCACGAGACATCACATGGCGTGCACGTGCCCACCTACTCGTTCGAGGAGCGAGACCTCACATCGGCGATTGACCGCCTCCTCGGCGACGAATCGCTGCGGCAGCGGATGCGAGGTGTCTCATCACGGCTGCAGGCACGACCCGGAACACGACGAGCGGCCGACTTGATCGAAGAGGTCGCCGAGGCGTGAGCCTGGCCTAGGCTGGCTGCGGCCGGTCGGTGGCGTCAGGAGTCGCCACATTTTTTGGCGAGATCTCCCCGTCGAGAAACGCCCGGCCTCGGCCGCCTACTCGGGAGCAGGAGATTGGACTCGACACAGCGGCCGCGCCTTAAACTGCCAGCGGCCATGACGCACCAGCCAGCCGAGCGCGCGACCGGCGTCAGCCCTTTTCGGACCGACTGGTTCGAGGTCGCGAAGATGGAGGCCGGGGTGTATGTGGTCTCCGAACCGGGCCACGTCAACTCGTGGCTCATCGAGGGGACCAAGAGTGCGGTCCTTTTCGACACCGGCCTCGGCGTGGCCAACATCCGCAAGGTCGCCGAGGAGATCACGCCGCACAAGCTGCTGGTCGTCAACTCGCACTATCACTTCGACCACAGTGGTGGCAACCGGTTCTTCGATGAGTTCGCGATTCACAGGGCGGGAGGGGACCTCGTATCAAAGCCGTCGCCACCTGAGCTGGCTGAGGGCTACATGGCCTACACGAAACGTCTCCTCGAGGCCTGGGGTCCTTACCGGGAGGCGGACGACCTGTACTTCCACATGCTCACTGCGGAGCGGATGATCAGGAGTCTGCCCGAAGGTTTCGATCCGAGCCGGTATGAGGTGCTGCCATCAATCCCCACGCGACTGCTCGACGAGGGCGACGTCCTCGACCTCGGGGGTCGTCAGCTGAAGGTCCTGCACACGCCGGGCCACTCGCCTGACTGCATCTGCCTGCTCGACGAAGCCAATGGGCTGCTTTTCGGCGGCGACACCATCAACACGGGTCCGATATACGCTCAGATGGAGGATTCGGATCTCGAGAAGTTCGGACGATCCACGGCCCGGCTCGCGCAGATGGCGGACGGCTACCGCCGCGTCTTCGTCTGCCACTTCCTCCGGTTCGACGAACCGTCGGTCCTGGTCAAGGAGATCGCGGCCGGTTTCGAAACCCTGCTGGCGGGCCACGCGTTCGTTCGCGACAACGTCGACTGCTTCAACCAGCCCGTGAAGGAGGCGTGCTTCGAGCACTTCTCGGTCTTCATCCCCGCGGGAGCGCCGACCAGGCTTTAGAAGGGTCGACGGTTTAGACCGCTGTTTTCAGCTCTTTCTCCACCCTCGCGATGGCCTTGTCGAGCACGAAGACGATTCTGTCGATCTGCCTGTCGGTGATGACAAACGGCGGCGACATCGCCAGCACATCGCCGGTCAACGGCCTGACGATCACGCCATCTTCGAGCGCCGCCAGCCAGACGCGCCGGGCGGCGCCGGCTGAGGTCGCGAACAGCTCTTTGGTGGCGCGATCGCGCACGAGCTCGATCGCGGCGACCAGGCCGAGGCCGCGCACGTCGCCGACGATTTCGTGCGAGCGCAGATCCTGGAGCCGTTGCAAAAGGTAAGCGCCCTGTGCGGCGGCTCGTTCCACGAGATGCTCGTCCTCCAGGATCTGCAGGTTCCGCAAGGCGACGGCGCAAGCAGTCGGGTGGCCGCTGTATGTGAACCCATGCTGGAACGGCCCTTTGGCAGTTTTCAACGTGTCGTGGACCACACCGGTCAGCATCACGCCTGAAAGCGGCAGGTAGCCGCTGGTCACGCCCTTGGCGAACACCATGAGGTCGGCCTGGACCTGCCAGTGCTCCATCCCAAACCAGCGCCCGGTCCTGCCGAAACCGGTGATGACCTCATCTGCGATCAGCAGCAATCCGTACTTGTCGCAGACCTGGCGCAGCAAGGGGAAGTAATCCGGCGGCGGCACGATGACGCCGCCCGCGCCCTGCACCGGCTCCGCGACCACGGCGGCCACGGTGTCGGCTCCGGCCGTCAGCACGATTTCCTCCAGCGCCTTGACGTAAGCCTCGCCGGCAGAGCCGGTGCCCGAGTAGCGGTACGGGTCCGGCGATGGCGCATGCAGGAAACCCGGGGCAAGCGGCTCGAAGCCCTTCCAGAAGTTGGCCAGCCCCGTCGCGCTGGTGGCGCCGTAAGTCAGACCGTGGTAGTCCCGAAGCCTCGAGACGATGTTCACCCGCCCTGGCTCACCGCGAAGCTTCCAGTAGAGTCGCGCGACCTTATATGCGGTGTCGTTGGCCTCGGCGCCGCCTGAGGCGAAGTAAGTGACTTCGAGATCGCCTGGCGCCAGCTCGGCCAGTTTTGCCGCCAGCTCGATGGCGGGCTTCGTGCTGAATCCACCGTAAGCGGAGCTGAACGCCAGCACCTTCATCTGAGTGGCGGCGGCCTCGGCCAGCTCAGCGCGCCCGTACCCGACGTTCACGTTCCAGAGCGAGGCCATGCCGTCTACGTACTCGCGCCCTTCGACATCGGTGAGGGTGGCTCCACTGCCGCTGGCGAAGATCAGCTGCGGAATCGTGCCTGGAGCGGCGTCCAGATCACCCTGCGGATGCAGCCAGTGAGTCCGGTCGAGCTCGTAGAGCCGGCTCGCCTCCCCCGCCGAGAATCCATCGCTCATCAGTAGTGCCTGAGCGTAGGACCCACGGCGCTGTGCCGTCAAGGACAGCCCACCATGCATTTGGATGGTTAGTGGGCCCTGACTCAACATGGCGACTTTGGGAGTGGGGCGGCGTAAACCATGAAGGGTGGGAATTCAGGTCGGGACAGCCGCTGCGGCCCGGGTCGAAGATCGCCAGCACGCAGCGCCGCCGGCGCTGGTTTCGGTGGTTCAGCCAAGGGTGCTGGTCGGTGGCAATGACGAGAAGCGCCGCCGCCGGTTTCCCAATGTCTCCGCCTGGTTGGGGTCCCGCCGCCCGTCCACGTTCGTGGCGCTGCTGGCGATCGCCACGATGGGGCCGCTGGCGTTGCTTTCGACTTTGAGCGTGAACTCCGTGTACTCGACGCTGACCGCCGCTTCGCAGCAGAGGCTGACCGATTCGAACGCGCTGGCTGCAGTCTATGTCGCCACGCAGATGAAAGCGCTGACGACGCTTGAAGACTCGTATGCGCACCGGCTCTCACTGGTCGCCGCCCTCAAGGACGGCAACCATCTCAATTACGATGGGCCGGCGATCCTGACCAACTTGCAGGATCTGCGGTCCGTGCAGCCAGACACCAAGTTTGCCGCCATCATCGACCCGGCGGGCTTCTTCTGGCTCAACCAGGACCCTGCGCAACCGCAATCTTCGTACGGCAAGACCGCCATCACCAAGGACTGGTACATCGGAGTGACCAGGGTCGGCAAGGCTTACGTCTCGTCTGCCTATCTCTCAGGTTCGGCCGGCGCGCCGCTCGTGATCGCGATCGCGGATCCGATCTGGGCTGACGGGCGTTATGCGCCAAAAGGCACGAGGATTGGAGTTCTCGTCGTCGGTTATGACATGACCGCCGCACAGAGTCTCTTCTCCGGCTTGGCTCGAACCCAAGGGGTTCAGATGGAAGTCACCGACCAGAAAGGAGTGACAATTGCGCAGAGCGGCTCGATACCGACAACGATCGTTTATGACAAGAGCGCCGGCGTAGCGTCGGCGCTTGCGGGCCGCAGCTCCTTCGGACGCGTAGCCATTCAGGGCCGGGATTCGTTTACGGCCTACTCTCCCGTCGCCGGCATCGGCTGGACGGTGGTCACGAGCCTGCCGGCTGCGGTCGCGCTTGCCGACGCCAACCGCCTGCGGTCGTTGGTCGTGGTCATCACCATCGTTCTTCTGGCGATCCTAGCTCTCGCCAAGGCCATCCTCTATGTGGTCTCACGCGACAGGCAGGACGCGCAGGCAGCGCTCGCCGGATCGAACCTCAGGCTGGAGCAGAGGGTGACGGCACGCACCGCAGAGCTCGAGTCCAGCAATCGCGACCTCGAGGCTTTCAGCTACAGCGTCTCACACGACCTGCGTTCCCCACTGCGAAGCATCGACGGCTTCTCGCGGATGGTCCTCGAAGAGAACGAGGGCCGTCTCGCGCCTGACAGCGTTCGAAAGCTCGGGATCATCACCGCCGGCGCCCAGCAGATGGGAATGCTGATCGACGACTTGCTCAGCTTCTCACGCCTGGGGCGCGTGGAGCTCAAGAAGCGACGCGTCTTCACGGATGGCGTGGTCGCCGAGGTGATCGCCGAGCTCAAGCAAGAGAATCCTGGTCGGCAGATCGATTTTGTGGTCCAGGATCTTCCCGCCTGTCACGCCGATCCGATCCTCATCCGGCAGGTGTTCCGAAACCTCCTCGGCAACGCCGTTAAATTCAGCCGCCAGCGACCGGTGGCGCGAATCGAAGTCGGAACGGTCCCTGCCGCCTCCCCGGCCGGTCACACCGTCACGTTCTTCGTCAAGGACAACGGCGCCGGCTTCGACATGCGGTATGTCGACAAGCTCTTTGGCGTCTTCCAGCGGCTCCACCGGATGGAGGACTTTCCTGGCACTGGCGTCGGCCTGGCGTTGGTCAGGCGAATCGTCGAGCGTCACGGCGGCAAGGTCTGGGCCGAAGCCGCCGTCGACGCGGGCGCCACCTTCTATCTCACCCTGGAGGACGCAAGTGCGAGAACCTGAGGCGGTCGAGATCCTGCTGGTTGAGGACAACCCCAACGACGTCGAGCTGACTCTCCACGCGCTCAGGACGAGCCATCTCGCGAACGACATCAAGGTGGTTCGGGACGGCGAGGAGGCCCTGGATTTCATCATGTGCCGAGGCCCGTATGGGGACCGAGACATCGACAGTGGCCCGAGGGTGATCCTGCTCGACCTGAAGCTCCCCAAGGTGGATGGCATCGAGGTCCTTCGCCAGGTCAAGGGCGACCCGCGCACGCACATGATCCCGATCGTGATCCTGACCTCGTCCACGCAAGAACGGGACATCGTCGAGAGCTACAAGCTCGGCGTGAACAGCTATATGCAAAAACCAGTCGACTTCCAACAGTTCACCGAGGCGGTGCACCAGCTCGGCCTGGATTGGCTGGGCTACAACCAGCCGCCGCACAAGGTCTGAGCGTGCCGGGTCCGCTGCGCGCTTTGATAGTCGAGGATGTGCCGAACGACGCCGAGCTGGTGCTCGCTCAGCTGCATCGTGACGGGCGCACGGTCGATTGGTCGCGAGTGGACAACGAGGTTGAGTTCCGAGCCGCCCTGAAACCGGCCATCGACGTGATCCTCAGCGACTGCAACCTTCCGACTTTCAGCGCCTCTCGAGCCCTCGAGATCCTGCGCGAATCAGGTATGGACATTCCCCTGATCATCGTCTCGGGCACTATCGGAGAAGAAGTGGCCACCGAGCTGATGCGCGATGGGGCGTCAGATTACGTGTCCAAGGACAGACCAGGGCGCCTCAGCATGGCCATCTCGCGGGCGATGGCCGAGTCGAAGTCGCGACGGGATCGTGAAGACGACCTGGACAAGCTCCGCCAGGCGAAATCGCAGCTGGAGGAGGCAATTAGCCAGCTCAAGAAGACCCAGGACTCGGTGATTGCGGAAGAACGTCTCCACGCTCTGGGCCAGATGGCAGCGGGGATCGCGCACGACTTCAACAACTACTTGAGCCCCATCATCGGCTTGAGCGAGCTGATACTCACACGGCCGCAGCTCATGAAAGAGCCCGAGAAAGTCCTCAAATACATGCGCGCGGTGCACCAGGCAGGCCTGGATGCGGCGCTGGTGGTGAGACGCCTTCGCGAGTATTACCGCGCCGCCGATGCCGATGACGAGATGAAGGTGATAGACCTCAAGCTGGTGGTGGAGCAGACGATTGAGCTCACCCAATCGAGGTGGGGCGATCAGTCACTGTCGAAGGGTACGAAGTACCGGATCGCCACCAAGCTGGACGATGCGGGGGTCCCCGGTCGCGCCTCCGAGCTCCGCCAGATGCTCGTCAACCTGATCTTCAACGCGCTTGACGCGATGCCGCACGGTGGAGAGCTCAGCTTGACCATCCAGAGCGACGCCGAGCGGCCCGGAATCGTCAATCTCGAGGTCAGCGACACCGGCGAGGGCATGACCCTGGAAGTCCGCAAGCGGTGCCTCGAGCCGTTCTTCACGACCAAAGGTGCGGCCGGCACCGGCCTTGGACTGGCGACCGCCTACGGCATCATCAAGCGACACCACGGCGAGATCCAGATCGAGAGTGAGCCAGGAAAGGGGACGCGCATCATCATCGCCTTGCCCTCGGTTCCAATCCATGTCGCTCCAACGGCACCAAGAGATCGAAGGCAGCTCCCACCGATGGACATCCTGCTCATCGACGATGAAGAGATGGTGCGCAACGTGATCGCCGAGTACCTGCGCGCCGACGGGCACCGCGTCGATGTGGCGGATGGGCCGACCGTCGGGCTCCATAAGATCAATGACGGCCAGTACGACCTGATCATCACAGATCGGTCGATGCCCGACATGAGCGGGGACCAGCTAGCGGCCAAGGCCAAGCACATCGCTCCCCACGTCCCCATCCTCATGCTTACGGGATTCGGCGACTTGATGATCGCGCGTGGCGACCAACCAAATGGCGTCGATCTCCTGATCAGCAAGCCGATCACGATGGACGGGCTGCGCGACGCGATCGCGGACGTCACCAGCCGGTCGACTCCCGAGGTGGTCGCGCCTGCCGTTTAGCCCTGTTTCGTCAGTGCGAGAGCCACCCCCGCGGCCCTGTCGCCCCTCAGGTAGGGCCCAATTTGCCCTCGTAACAGCTGCCGTAACAGGAAATCGGCCCGTTCGTCGTTAAACCATTCGTGTTCCCTGCCGTATTGCGCCCAATCGTGGAGTTCAGCGGAGTCACCCGAGCCTATGGCTCCCGAGTGGCCCTCGACGACGTCAGCCTGGCCCTGGAGCCAGGAGAGCTGACGTTTCTGGTCGGCCCCAGCGGGGCCGGCAAGACCACCTTGCTGAAGCTGATCAACCGCGAGCTTCGCCCCACCAAAGGCGAGGTCTGGGTCGACGGCATCGCCGCCCACTCGCTGAAGGCCTCGCGTGTCGCCGATCTCCGCCGGCGGGTCGGGGTCGTCTTCCAGGATTACAAGCTCCTGCCTCGCCTGACCGCGAAAGAGAACGTCGCTTTCGGGCTGCAGGTCGGCGACCTGCGAATCTCTAACGGCGAGGCCATGGATCGCGCGCTTGACGCGCTCGAGGCGGTGGGCCTAGGCGACCGCGGTGACAGCTTCCCGAACCAGCTGTCCGGGGGCCAGCAGCAACGCGTCGCCGTGGCGCGGGCGATGATCAGCCAACCCAGGGTTCTGATCGCCGACGAGCCGACGGGCAACCTCGACATGGAAATCGCCTGGCAGATCATGGCGCTGCTCGAGAACATCGCGACCTTCGGCACCACCGTGCTCGTCGCCACGCACAACGTCGAGATCGTCAGGCGTCTGCAGCGCCGCATCCTGACCCTGGTCGAGGGTCGCCTCGTGCGCGACCAGCCGGCGGGCGGGATCGGCAGGATGGCATGGCTCGCCTCGGCATCGTCGTGAAGGGCGCGCTGCCAAGGGCGGCCATGGCACGGACGGTGGTCGGGAACACGATCCGCTACCTGTTGTTCGGCGCTGCTCGCAACTGGTTCCGGAACATTGGCAGCATCGCGCCGGCACTTGGCTCGATGACGCTCCTCCTACTGATGGCTGGGGTGGCCGGACTGGCCGGCTTCGCGATCAGCAACCTCGAGCATGTCGAATCCGCCCAGGCCTCCTTGCTCCACGTCTACATCAGCGACGGCGCGTCCAGCGGCCAGATCACCTCGTTGTGGGATCGGCTTGCCGCCGACCCGCGCGTCGCGAGTGTCGTCATCGTGACCAAGCAAGAGGCCCTGCAGCGGGCCGAGTCCATCCCCGGTCTCCCGCAGATCGCCTCTGCCAGCGACAGCAATCCCTTTCCTGCCAGCCTGGACGTGCAGGTCAAGACCATCAACGACATGGCGGCAATCGCGACCATGGTCCGCACCGACGCCGCGGTCGATCCCGTGAACCCGTCGTCCTATGACCAGGGCGCCTACCAGCGCATCCAAACCGTGATCTTTGGCATCGCATTGGCCGGGCTCGTCTTCCTGGCGGTGCTCGCCTTCGTGGCGGTGGCGGTAACCATCAACAGCGTCAGGGCAGCGATCCATTCGCGCCACGACGAGGTCACGATCATGCAGCTGGTGGGGGCGCCACGCTGGATGGTGCGTGGACCATTTGTTGTCGAAGGCGCCATCACCGGAGCGCTCGCCGGAGCCGTCGCCGGACTGGCGACGTTTGGTCTGGCCATGGCCGGGATCTCGGCCGGCGCCGGCACCTTTACAAGCTTTGCCCCGGGGGTAACGGTCAGCGTCGCGGCAATCGCCGCCGTGATCGTGCTGGCGACCGGCGTCGGCCTTGGCTCGGGGTCCTCGCTGGTCAGCGTACGCAGACACCTGGAGTCGTGAGAAGGCTTCTCGTCGCTGTTTGCCTGGCGTTGGTTTTGCTCGGGCCAACCGGGGTCGCCGCGGCGCCGCCCGCTCCGGATCCAGCGGCCGAGAAGGCCGTCATCGATCAGATTCGCGCCCAGCTGGGCAGCAACCTGGCCGACGCGATGGCCGCTCAGCAACAGCTCAAGCAATCGCTGATCGACAACACGGCGCAGCAGCAGAACGTCCAGGGCCAGATTGCGGATGCCCAGCAGAAGATCGACGATCTCAACACGAACATCGCCGCGGCCCAGCTCCAAGAGGCGATCCTGGGTATGCGAATTGACGATGAGCGCGCTCAGCTGAGCGCGCTCGCACGGGCGATGTACACGGCCCCGACCTCGATCCTCGTGATCCTGGGTGAGGCCCAGAGCCTCAGCGACCTGCTGACGCGCATCTCCGACCTGAACGCTGCCGGCTCAAACGCGGCCGCGGTGAAGCAGCAGCTTGGGCTCGACCTCACTCAGCAGACGGATGACCGCGTGCAGGAGCAGGCGGACCGCGATGTGCAGGTCATGCTCCAAAACCAGCTCGCCTCCGAATTGGTACAGCTTCGCAAGCTGCACCAGCAGCAGGTGAAGTCGATGGCCGAGCTCCAGGCGAAGATCGCCGAGACGCAGTGGGAGCTGGCCTTGCTCAGGTCGCAATCGGCGAAGCTGGCGCAGGCGGTGACCGACATGCTCCAGCAGCAGGAGGACGCCATCATCGCGGCGGCGATGCAGTCGGTGTGGACGCAGGTGCAGCTGTGGACTCAGGCCAACAACGTCGGGACGATCCCGACCAGCGCCGGGCATTCGACCAAGTACCGCTTCATCTGGCCAGAGCCACACGCCGTGATCTCGCAGGGATTTGGCCCGAGCAAGCTCGTGCTCGAGCCGCCTTACGACGGCTACCCGCACTTTCACACCGGCATCGACCTGGTCGAGCCGTTCGGGTCTCCGGTCTACGCCGCGGACGACGGGGTGATAGCGCTCGTGGGCGTCTCCAGCCAGGGCTATGGAAGGTACATCGTCATCGCCCACTCGGGTGGGCTCGACACCCTGTACGGCCACCTCTCCGCATCACTGGTGAAGGTCGGGCAGCTGGTCACGCAGGGCCAGACGATCGGGCTTGAAGGATCAACCGGCAACTCCACTGGCCCGCATCTTCACTTCGAGCTCCGCATCAAGCAGCAACCGATTGACCCGACGCCCTACTTGCCGCCGGGCGCGCCCTCGACCTACAACGCCTGACGCGGTCTCCAGCACAGCTCGTGGGCTTTGACGAAAGACTCGCGGTGGTCGTCAATCGATCACACGGCAAGGGCGCGCGCGACCTGAGCCGCGATTCGCGCATTGTTGATGACCAGGTCGACGTTGAGGTCGAGAGAACGCCCGCCTGACAATTCCGCGACGCGCGCGAGCAGGCGAGGCGTTGCCGTCGGGCCGTGGACGTCGGCCAGCTCGCCAGTGGCTCGCAGCACGATGGCCTCAGCGTCCTCGAGCTCGCCGGGAGGCGGGATGGTCACCAGCACGCCACGCGAGCCGCTGGCCCACGCGGCGCTCAGCACGGCGGCCGTCTCTTCCGGACCGTCGACTCGCGTCGGGACCGGGCAGCCGCTGTGCCGGGTGTAAAAGGCCGGGAGCTCGTCGCACCCATAACCGAGCACCGGCACCGAGAGGCTCTCCAGCCGCTCGAGCGTGAGCGGCAGATCCAGGATCATCTTGGCCCCCGCGCAGAAGACGGCAACGGCAGTCCGTCCAAGCTCCTCGAGGTCTGCCGACTGGTCTTCGGGGTGGCCGCGATGCACGCCGCCGATCCCGCCTGTGGCAAAGCAGCGGATGCCGGCCATCGCGGCAGCGCGCATCGTCGCAGCGACGGTGGTCGCGCCGACCGCGCCACCGGCCAACGCGGGACCAAGGTCGCGTGAGCTCACCTTGCTCGCCCCGGCGCCGATGCGTTCGAGCTCGTGCTCGCTGAGACCGATCGCTATCCGACCATCCAGCACCGCGATCGTCGCAGGCACCGCGCCTTCCGCCCTGATAGCTGCCTCGCACCCGTGCGCAGCGCGCAGGTTGTGAGGTGCGGGCAGGCCCTGACCCACGATCGAAGTCTCGAGCGCGACCACCGGGCGGTGGCTCCCAAGCGCCTCAGCCACCTCGGCCGACACTCTGAGCAGCTCGCTCAACTGGGCCGGCCTCCCGCCCTGGTCACCGCCCCCGAAGCCACGACGACGGCTTTCTCGGCGGCCTCGACTGGTGTGGCGCCGTCCAGGTAGCTGACGCAGAAAGCCGCCGCGAGCGCGTCGCCGGCGCCGGTCGCGTCAACCTCCTGAACGTGAGGCGCAGGGATGAGACGGCCCCCGACCCGGCACCCGGAGGCCCCCAGCTTGAGCACCGGAACTTTGGCCAGGTCCTCCATCGGCACGCCAAGCGTTTCAGATTCGGCCGCGGTCGCGAACAGCACGTCAGGCTTCAGCTGGGCGAGCTCGGCGGCAAAACGTGCGGGGCCGTAGTCCTTCAGCCCTGCGACTGAGGACAGGTCGATCGACACCAGCCCGCCATCGTGGCGCACGAGCTCGATCGCGAGCCGTGCCGATGCAGCGAGTGGCTCAGTGAAAAGTGAATAGGAGGGCACGTGGATCAGGTTGACCCCGCGGAACCACGGCTTGCGGAGGTCATTGGGCCTGAGGCCGGCGCTGGCGCCACGCTGCGTCGCCATCGTGCGCTCGCCGTTGTGGCCGACCAGGACTGCGATCATGCCGGTGGGGTCGGGGCCGGAGACCGCGAACACCTCGACGCCGAGCTCCTCCACCTCTCTCACCAGCCGCCGGCCGCGATCGTCGTCGCCGACGCGGGTGACGAGCCGGACCGGCGAGCCGAGAGCTGCCACCCACGCGCAGAAGTTGGCCGCCTGGCCGCCGCCGCCCACACGGATGACCGCGGGGTTGTCGTCATTGGGCCGCAACCGACCGTCCGGCACGATGGTGATGTCGAGGACGAGGTCGCCGATCGAAAGGATCATGGGTGACCCGAGGATAGCCGCGTCGTACCTAACGCATCGAGCCTCTTACCGTTCTGCTGACGGTCTAGCCGCCGGTCGTGGTCCCGCCGCCCGGTCTGGTTCCACCGCCAAATCCGCCGCCAAATCCGCCGCCAAATCCGCGGCCGCCACCACCGGTCGTGCAGGTGCCTGAGGGCCCCGCGGGCGTGATTGTCACCGCCGTCGCCTGCACGTTGCCGGTACTGTCCTTGGCGCCGTTAGCGAGAAGGCACTGGCCGTTCTGGAGGGCGGCAGCGGTCACGGTTGCGGTGTCGGTGATCGTCGCCACCGAAGCCACCGAGAAGGTTTGGCTGGCGCCCGCCGCCGTCTTGACGGTGATCGAAGGTCCGCTCACGGCTGTGACTTCACCCGTGACGAACGCCAGGTTCGCCAGGCCGCTGGGGGTGGGACGTGGCGAGCGGGCGGGACGGGGTGTCGCGTTGGCGGGCGGGCTGAAGCCGCCCGGATTCGTTCCCGGCCCGAAACCTGCGGTCGTGCAACCGGCAGCTGTCTTGGGCGAGATGCGCACGGTGGTGGCGGTGATCGCGCCGGACGTCGGGTCCTTCTGACCGGTCCCGACGATGCACATGCCTTTGATGATGTCGGCCAGCGAGCCGATCGAGGTCTTGGTGTACGTGGTGGCGGCTGTGACGGTCACGGTGGTATCTCCGCTCGGCCCGGTGAGGATGAGCATCTGACCGTTGATCTGCACCAGCTGGCCCGAAGCGCCGTTGCGGAACGCGCTGGCGCCCGACGGGCTGGGCGAGGGCTTCGCCGCCGACGCCACGCTGCCGCATGCGGCCAGCACGAACGCGGCGACGGCGATAAGGGGGAGGAAGCGACTCATGAACGTATCTCCTTCACTGCGCGCGAAGCGCCTCGATTGGCGCCAGCCTTGCGGCTCTCAGCGCCGGGTAAACCCCAAACACAAGGCCGACGGCGACGGCGACGGCCACCGCTATCAGCACGGGCAGCGGCGTGATGGTGACCGCGATGTTGGCGGCGCGCGGAACGATGTAGCCGGCAGCCAGGCCGGTTCCAACTCC
>Ga0210394_10005911_pt1 | contig 13506 bp, 13 predicted proteins | sample IncBWC12MmetaG_FD_160121 | JGI IMG/M metagenome (GOLD analysis project Ga0210394, IMG submission 160121) | Forest soil microbial communities from Barre Woods Harvard Forest LTER site, Petersham, Massachusetts, United States - Inc-BW-C-12-M | ecosystem: Environmental > Terrestrial > Soil >...
GCCACAGATTCAGTGAACCGTAGGCGTCACCTCACAAATTTCGTACTTGGGCTGTAGCACCACCGCGGTAGAACCAAAACTCAAATCGAAGTAGGTAACATCATGATCACCGTAAGTAATGCTGCGTTTGAAGAAATGACCAAGACCATCGAGGAGCTTGAGGTCCTCACCGGCAAGGCTAATTTGAATGCACAGGAGACGCGGCGTCATTCGTTTCTCTTGGCCAAGTTGTCTGCATTGAAAGCGGGCGCTTCACCGTCCCAACTTCGTGAACACGAACGGGAAACTTTGCTCAAGCAGGCCGGCCTATCGCGCATGCCTGAGCAACCGCGCACGAGAATGGCGGAGGACATTCAGCAGGAGTACAGAGATTTTCTCTCGGGCAAATCCGTTCGCACGGGAAGAGTTCCATCGGACCAGGAGGTTCGCGCGAACGAGGCCGGAACTCAAGCGCTTAGCTATACCGAAAAGACCGTTGGAGGCGCATTCGTTCCGACCGGGTTCTGGGACAGATTTAGTGCGGTACTAAAACAAGCGGATGATGTTTTCCAGCCTTGGGCCTCAAATTATTTGGAAACTGAAACGGGAAGTACCTGCCCCTTGCCGATTGTCGACGACACGAGCAACTCCAGCTCTCTCGTGAGCGAGACGACTCAAAGCACGGAAGCTGACGTTGCGAACTTTGCCCAACAGCAATTGAATGCTTGGACGTTCCGAAGCGGATATGTAGCTCTATCTTTGGAACTCATTCAGGACAGCGCCTTCCCCCTAGGACCGGTGATCGATTCACTCATGGCCCAGCGGCACGCTCGCGGGGTAGGGGCGAAACTCATCGGCGGAACCGGCATCGACCAGCCGACCGGCTTGCTCACGGCGGTTGCGGCATCCGGCGTCTCGCCCGTGATCGCGAACGGGTCGTCCTCCAATGACGGCTCCGCCAACACGGGATCAAACTCCATCGGCACACAGGACCTCAACAAGGCCTTCTTCGGGATCAACGCGATGTATCGTCGTGGGGCGATTTGGTACATGTCGGACAGTACGTTGTCCTCAATCGCCGGCCTCCTTGATAAGGTGGGACACCCTCTGGTGAACATCGTGACGGGGGTGGACTTCGTGACCGACGCGGTTAAGGATTTTTATTTCCTGATGGGACACAGGGTGGCCATTTGCCCATCGATGCCTTCACTCGGTAGCGCAACCAGCCCAATCGTCTTCGGTAATCCGCAGTATTTCGTGTTTCGAAGCGTGCCCTCGAGCGCGTACCTTCGCATGTTCAAGGAAGCGGGCAACGGTACCATCGAGTTCATTCTGAAAGGTTTGGTCGCGGTGGAATCATTTTTCCGCGCGGACTCAAACGCATTAATCGCGAACAGCCAGCAGTCTCCATTTTCCTGGATTCAGTGCCACTCGTAAGCCGAGACCCACTGGTCAGTGCCGATCAGGGGACTCGCACGCGGCACGGGGCATCTTCCCCTCATTGCCGTGCGGGTCAGGGCGGTGAGCGTAGACCCTCACCGCCAAGCTTTCACCGCCTCACACTTCCAAGACAGGACCCATTATGTTGAACCCAACTGAGCGCGCATTTCGAATTTCCAAGCTGGACCCAATTTGTTCCCGAGCACTCAATGCTCTGTCAGCTACCCCGAAGTCTCTAGCCGCTCTGGCCACGGCCTTTGGCCTTAATCAAGACGTGCTAGAGAAAAATCTATCGCTCCTGGTCGATGAGGGCCTCTGCGCCCGCACGATCGGGGACCGGATTACCGCGACGTACAAGTTGGCGTGAGCCGATGGCTCGCACCTCCACCTATCATCCCCGACGAGGCAACGGCCCACTCTTCGCACGGTACGAGAAGATGTTGGGTAAATGCGGCCTCCACGTAAACATCGAGCACGGAAATACCCAGTGGGTCATCGTCCCATCCGATCAGACACCACCCCTGCACCGTAACCGTCGCGCTCCCCTGGAGGTACAAGATAAGTACGGGATCATCGACGGAATGAGGTCTGTGCCGATTTGCATTCGCGAGCGCGAGGTCCCTCACTGGACGCTCAATGACCGGCTCGTTCGAGAATTCATTCGGCACCGATTTCCCCAAGCCTTTCGGAAGAGACCGTCCCGGCACTTCCGGCATCGCGCCGCCGAGCTAGCTGCGATTCTCTATATGACCTACCGTCTGCTGTGGCCGTACGAGCTGATCGGCCAGGAGCTTCGCATCGAACCGGCGCGGGCACTGCGGATCGCCCACGACGCCCGAGAACACGGAAAGATATTCTTTGACTTCAGCAGCCCCTACCCGTGCTGCCGGAACTACTGGTTCAGCCATCTGCGCCCCGGGGACCTAGGATTTGACACCACATCTCACACCGGCTACGTGGAAAACCCCTTGAATCCCATGACAAGTCCTTCGATGGCCATTCAAATGGTGCCGTTCCGGGCCTTGCGGTGCCGTTTCGGACTTTAATGCTGAGCCCCCGTGCAAAAGTAAAGAGCAATTCCGAAATCGAACGCCCGAAAAAGCTACCAAGAATACCTTATGGGCAACTCCGTGGTCGCGCTGTTAAATGCTAGATGTGAAGGCGGCGCGCTGGATTCCATGCTGAAAGGCTGGTAATATCTATATGAACACCTGTCAAAGCTGCGCGTGCACTAATTTGAGTTGATTTCGGACCATTGTGTCACTATGATGCCACTCGCGCGTGGGGGAGCACCGGTGACGGGATGGTTGATCCTCGCAAAGCTGCGTCCCTTAAAGACTTCCACGCATCCAACTGAGGGCGTCCGAACAAGGTGGTTTGGGCAACGAATTGCACATGCTTCTGGTGTCTTAGTGTCGGCCCAGAGCGGGTGGGGAGCTACACGTCGTCAACAACGGTGATTTGAATATGCGCTTCCCATCTTTTCTTACGGAGTTTGACTTCCATGGCTAAATCTTCATCAAAGAAATCACGTAGCAAAGGGGCTCGCGCTCCCAAAACCATAGTTCTGAGTCCCTGGTTGGGGCAATTGGGAGCAAGTTCTGGCGGCAAGCTCCGGGTCAAGGCAACCAGTGCGCGCGTCTCGCTAGCATCTGGTTCATTCATTGCCGCCGCCGCGAGAGCAACCGAACGGTGATACCCTGCCTTTAGGAACAAGCGACCACCCACTTCAGCCACTGAGACGTAGCCGTCGGCTTGTTGAATGCGGAAAGCTCCGTCCGGCTGGAAAAGGATTAGATGTTCCGAATGAGGTAAGTTAAACTTTATTACCCCGTTCTCCATTCGTCCTGGTAGGTTCGGCGCTGGACGGTCGATAACTAGAAATTTTCTTGCCCATGTTCCGGGCTGTACAGCATGGTGGTCGCATCGGTCAGTTACGACATATTTCTGATACGCAATTAATTCCAACGGGTTGATGTTTATTACGTCCAACACCTCTGGGCCTCGAAAGCGCGCCAAGAATTGATTGGTCAAGTGCCTTTGAGCTTGTGGGATAGGTAATCGCTGCGGTGCTTGGTAAACTCGTTCTGGAAGTGCCAGCATGCGCTCCCGGTATGGTGCCCAGATCTCTTCTGCTTCTTGATCTGTGAGTTCATGGTCGAAACAACAGTTTTTGCACAACCAAAGCAGCGCTTCGTCTCTTTCCATCCAAGCAAGTAGTAAAATCCCATCAACAGTCGCAGGCACAGACACACCTCCACTCGATTTGACAAGTGGATCACTACGGTATAAGGTGAGGGTGTAGAGGGGGCCTCACAGTATCCGCAATCTTATAGAGTCGCCCCAAGCGCCAGAGCCGATGCCAGTCGGCTCTTTTGCTTTTTAGGGCGACCCAAAATCCGCTTTGTCTTGCCGCGAGATCGACAGCAGGCGGGGCCAGCAGGTGGACACGGGCTGTGGCTTCCGTCGCCGGATCGGAGATCGTTGTCCCGTAAGGGGCGTGCAACCGACCTTAATGCGACGTGTAAAAGGCTACTTCAAATTAATCTAGCAGTCAATCCCCGTGACTGCTACTTCTTGTCTGCGAGTCCAACTTCTACAACTTTCGCGTGGTGGATTTGGAGAACTGGCTCAAGCGGTCAAATGGCCCGCCGCGCGAGGTGACGATCAGGAACAACATCCGCCACAAGGCCAGGTGCAAAGGTAGCCCTCCCGCCGAAATTGGTTCCTCCTTCGCTTTCTTTTCAGTCTTCCAGAAGCATGTTAGACTTGTGTAACCTACAGGGATTTTGCGTCACCCCTCTGGGAACGCGCAGGGGAACGGTTGGCCTAAGAGATGACAACTTTTGAGACTTACTCCAAGCGTCAGAAACGGCTTGCCAACGCCGGCAAGCAGGACGTGTATCAATACGATGTATTACCGCCCGCCTTCCGCGTCCAAGTAATCCACATCTGGAACGATGCTCTCGGTCAATACCATGGGCGGAGCATAAGATCTCCAACCTCCGAGCACTGGGACGTTATTCATGACACTCTAGCAAGAGAGGTCGGGCTCCCCTCGCTGCCGGGGGGATATGCCGACGATCCAAGTCAAAGATGCAAGGAATATCTGACTAACGCGGCCACCGGCGGTGCGCTCGACATAATCGAGCTGTCATTCCGTGTGATTGATAGGGGTATCCGGGGGATGTACGGATATGACCTTGCTACCGCTTTCGTCAAGCTTGCTCCCGACGAAGCGATCGAGGAACTCAACGCTCGATTTCGGGAGCATGGAATCGGATTCCAGTACTTGGGCGGGGAGTTGGTCCGGCTGGATTCGCAATTCGCCCACGCCGAGATCGTCAAACCGGCTCTGTCTCTCCTAAACGCAACGGGATTCGATGGTCCGGCAGAGGAGTTCTTGGCCGCATTCGAGCACTATCGCTACGGACGGAACAAGGATGCAGTCTCTGAGGCCCTCAAAGCGTTTGAGAGCACTATGAAGTCGATCTGCGCAGCACGCAAATGGTCGCATCCGTCCAATGCCACCGCGGTTCCGTTGATTAAAATCCTTCTCGACAACGGCCTAATTCCGGCAGAGATGCAAAGCCACTTCCTTTCCCTTCGTTCCGCGATGGAATCCGGACTGCCGACGCTCAGCAATAAGACGAGCCGCCACGGGCAGGGGCCTGTGCCGACTCAAGTTCCGGCGCACTTCGTTGGTTATGCCCTGCATCTTGCAGCGTCGAATATCATTTTCCTCGTCGAGGCGCACAAAACCCTGAAGTAAGCAGATTCTCACTGGAAAGTCCCAACGATTGGTAAAACTGAGGTAAAACCGGCAGTGACGCCTGAAGCTTCGCCTCCATAATACCGCGTTTTGTAAGGGATTTTGGTGGACGTGAGCGGGTTCGAACCGCCGACCCCCTGCTTGCAAAGCAGGTGCTCTCCCAGCTGAGCTACACGCCCACATTTGAAGTCACATTCATTCTAAAGTATTTCCCGCCGTTCCAAAAACCAAATCCTCCCCTTTCAGCCGTTACTGTGTCAGAACTGTGTCAGAATCCCCGTTTGAACGGCGTATTCTGGCACAGCGTGCCGGTCATTTCGTTGGCCTGACGGTTGAGTTTTGCCAGGGCTTCCCGTTTCATCTGCAACTTCATTTGCGAATACTTCTTGAAGACCTGGGAATCACCTTGTCGAAGCATCTGTGTGACCCACTCGTCCACCACACCCCCGGCGCTTAACCGGGTAGCGTATGTGGACCGGAGATCGTAGATTCTGAAGTAGGGAATCCCTGCTCTCCGGAGAGTATTCCTCCATGCCGTTTTCACAGAATTTAAATGTTGAGTTTGCGATTCATCGCTGGGAAAAAGAAAGTCTCCATTTCCAGAGATGGCGATTTGGTTTCGAAATGCGTCCAAGGCGAGCTTCGTCAATGGAAGTTCAGAAATCCCATTCGGTGTTTTCGAATCGGGTATCCAAACAACCGAATTGACGAAGTCCACCTGGTCCTTTTTCATCGGAAGCAGTTCTTTGTTAATGCGCAGACCTGTCTCCGTGATGATGCGAACGATGTTCCCCAAATGTGCGGGAGCGTGGAATTCGATCTGCTGCTGCTCTGACCATGACACGTAACGCGGTCGGAACAGCCCCTTGACTGCCACCGGGAATTCCACATTCGCACATGGGTTCGAGGGAAGCAGCTTTTTTCGAACAGCCACGTTCAAGATCCGTCGAAGCACCCTCAATTCTTGGTGGACCGTAGTTGGTTTTGATTTTCCCCGTTCAACATAGCCTGAGGAAGTTTTGAAACGGACGGGCTGACGAAGCCGGTCACGAAGATAGTGCTCGATCTCATCTGCCGTCACATCAATTAGCCGGCGAGTGGCAAACGCCTTTTTCAGGTGGTTCGCTGCTCGCAGATTGGCCGCGTGTGTTTTCGGTTCACGAACGGGTGGCTTGGAATAGTCTTCTAAGAACACATCCGTCCAATCCCCGAAGATTAAGTTTTCGCCCATTCGGACGACTGGCAATATGTTGCCGTCCCTGGCCCGAAGCCGTTCTCTGAGTTTCTTGTTAGCTTCATCCCGGTCTTCGGTGAGAGTGGATTCTCTTCTGCGAACGCCATCGCGGTCCCAATATGACATCTGCAAGAACCGAGTCCCTTTTCTGCCGTTGACAGCACCATCGTGCTTTCTCGGTCTACTCATTCTCCATCTCCTGTTTGAATGACGCGCGGAATGCGTCCAACTCCGGTTTCAGAAACCGGATATTGCGACCCATCACGCGGAGATGGGGAATCTGCTTTCGCTCGACCCAAGCGTATACCGTCTGTGGACTCACACCAAGAAATTTAGCCGCATCCTTGACGGTTAGAGGAAATTCGTCAGCAGCCGCCGAGGCTTGTGAATCACCCGAAGCAGTTGTTTCTTGGCTCATGGAATTCCCGCTGGTGCTGGGCATAGGTATTGCACCAAGGAGGGTACGAAAGGCTCAATCGTCGTCACTGGATTCAGCAGCCTTCTTGGATTTCCTGGTTCGCTCTGACGCTGTGAACTTGGCCAAGTCCCGCATACTGCGGCGTTCCTTTTCCAGTTTCCTTGCATGCTTTCCTTTCTCGGCTCTGAGCGCGAGCTCCTCATATTTTGCCGCCATTAGCCACGCCGCCAGTTTTTCCATCTCTTGCCCGCCGATGCCAAAGCTCAATGCGTCCGGACAAGACTCGATAGAAATTGTTAGGCCTGTGCTGGGCGTACCCATCCCATAGGCATCCAAAGCAAAGATGATCACATCGCCTTCTTCGGATTGGATTTCGGTACGGCTAACTTCCTCGTGCCAATCGAGCAGGGACTTTGGCCACTGCTTAGTGCGATCGGTTCTTCCGGTAGCTATTGCCATTTTTGGTGATCCTCCTTGTTGTCGTCCTGAATTCCTTGATTTCACAGATCTTGCTGCGAATTGGTTCTTACAAACTGAATTATCCCACGGAGGGTGGTTGAAACTCGGAATGCGAAAGGCGGGATCAGTTCTAAATTACTGATTTTCTTATGCTTGTGGCGGGGTGAGAAATTCTTAACTTAAGAGAAGCAACTTAAGTCAGGGCTTGCCAACCTTTAGAAGATATTTCCGGGCAATCTGGCTCTTCAGCACATAGAACTGACCTCGATCTTGAAATTGGAACTCCATATACGATTTCCAGCGAGGGTTGCGCGGTTTGAGTCCAGCAGCGTCCAACGCCCTGGCCAACCGAGGATTTGACCAATCCTCATTGATTGCCTGGACCATGATTTTCTCGCGGAGAGTCTTAGGTGTGGCGTTCACAATCCGGCGGATGCTCCCGCTTGAAACTCGCAAACCCAAAATGCCAAAGATGCCCTTTCTACGGTCGAGGAGTTCGTCAAACAGTGACCGTACAGCTGGAAGAAAAGGCTCCATAGTGGTCGCGAGTTTTTGTTCGTCTTGGTCGAGAGGAGTCTCAACCGGCGGAAAATGATGGCGTAGATATTTCTGCACCGCATCGCTCAGCACCCGATCCCGAATTTGCACATTACCGCGAATGTCTCGAATTTGATCCAACAGGACGGCGGCGATCCACGCCTCCGGCGGAGTCTGTTCTAGCAGCGGATTTCCCCGCCGTTCGATTTGAAAGAGGTTTTCGATTTCGACTACACGTGTACTGATACCGTAATCTAGGGGAACGGCATTGACACAATTTGCCCTCTCAAGGATTTCCTTCCGCCTCAGCATCAAAAGAACCCCTGATGAGAATTCTGCATCGTGAAGTGTTTCGATAAACATCAGGCCTCCTGGACTTGCCCCAAAATAAAAAGCCTCCAGAAAAAGAATGTTCTGGAGGCGGCCGCTTTACAACCGGGCTCTGCCAAAGCCCCTAAATTTCCCAAACCGTGAAATTGAGAATTACGCCTAGTTCTACGAAAGGTCAAGGAGAAAAACAACGCCGCCAACCGAGGCGGATCGTTCGCGGGTTGGCATCCGGGCCCTCATTCCAAGACTGGAGAATTTTATAGATTTGCGAGGGACGTCCAGAACCGGCGGGGTCCCCACGATCATCTGCTAGAAAACGGCGAAGCCTAAACGGGGTGATCTCAATGACACTGCTCATTTCGACTAAACGAGGTGGCGTGCTCATAGAAATGAAATGTGATAGCCTTCTATTTATCCCGGGAGACATAAGAAATTAATTATCGAGGTCGCAAAATGCCACGAGAATTTTCGCTACGCGTCAGCTGTGCGGACATAGACGACAGTAGGCTACTAAGTTTGACGCAAGATCTGACGAAGAGTCTGCGAGAACAGAACTTAGGAACCATCCACGCGCCTAAACAGCCATCACAGGCAGGAGAGAAGGGTGATCCCATATCGATAGGGAATATCGTTCTGGCGCTTATTAGTAGCGGCGGTGTCGCTGTCTCTCTTGTTCAAGTGCTAAAGACGTATGCCGAGCGAAAGCGCTCAATCCACTTTGAAATCACCCGTTCAGACGGAGGCAAACTTGCATTGAGCGGGGAGAACCTACGGCACGAAGAACTGCGTGAGACATCTTTAGCTGTCGAAAAGTTCCTAAAAAGCTAGCTATGCCAGGTCAACGCTACGCCGTATTGATTGGGAATGGCCTCTTCTCGGAAGACGAACTCTATCTTAGACACCTGCGCTGCCCCGCCAACGACGTTGACGGTCTGAAATCACTTCTATCAACAGAGCAGTACGGTTCTTACGTGATTACCACGATTATAGATGGAACGCACGATGTTGGGCGGCGAGCCATTTACGAATGTCTGACGAAAGCCAAGGCCGACGATCTTGTGCTGATCTACTATTCTGGTCACGGAAAGTTGGACGAGGAAGGCAATCTGTATCTAGTGTCGAAGGATACCGTGATAGATGCACTTCCACCGACTTCTATCCCGATCGAAGATGTCAAGAAATATACCCGAGAGACGCGCGCATCCGCGGTTGTCGTGATACTCGATTGTTGTTTCAGCGGCGCGGTCAAGAAGATGTTTAAAGGAGAGGTTTCAGATCAAGCGTCCCACGCAATCCGCGATCTACAAGGGCAAGGAACATTCTACCTAACCGCGAGCACCGATATCCAGGTTGCCGAAGAGAAGGAAGGAGATGATTACAGTCTTCTAACAAAATACATGATCCAAGGTATCCGCGAAGGAACCGCTGACTCGAACGATGACGGCAAGATCTCATTCCAAGAGCTTTGTTCCTTTGTTCAAAAAAGCGTCGCACCCGAAGGCAAACAGAGGCCAAAAGCATGGGCCCTTGATACTGCTGGGGAAGTCATCATCGCATTCACCGGCAAGCCAGCATCTGATATGCGGAGGAAGGCGGTTACCAAAAAACTGTACGATCTTGCGGCGCAGGATCTGCTAACGGACGAGATCGTCGGGGACTTACTGGCGATTATCAACCAACCTTCTCCTACCCGCATTGCTCCTGGCCTTGGCGTCAAAGACTTGATCGATTCCCTCTATCATAAGATCGAGAGTACGGGCGAATTCGTAAATGAGGTATTTAAGTGGATTCACCAACTCAAACACTCACCTGCAGCGGTGGAAGGGTTCCAGCTCGCCGGAGCGAGCACTTCAAACGAAGTTGAAATGAAAAAACGACGGACGCGAATTCGCGATTTCGTAGCGAGCTTTCTAACAACCGTGAGAGGTACTTCTGTCAGCTTAAAGATTGTGTTCTGGATAATTCTAGGGTCGGTCGCTGGCTTCAGCGTTTTCTTGAGTCTCCAAAAAACGACCGGCCCTCGAACGAGTTCTCCCGTAGAGAACATGATTATCAGATGCGATCCCGCATGCACGACAGATACCAATTTTGCCCTAAGCGTTAGCAATACTGGACCCACGAACCCGTCAATGCAGTCTCCTGGAGTCGCAATGCTTGGAGTATTGCTTCCTGAGCCGACCTCGCTACGTTCCTGGGAATTGACTTCGGATGGCAATCTACCAGTTTATTCTGGAGAAGGGGTGCCAGACTACACCTCCGGCGATGTGTTCTCCCTGGTACGTGTGGAGGGTAATCATCCCATCGATTTTAATAGCTTTCGACGTTTAAGTGGGGACGTTGGCGTGAAGGTGACCAGTTATAATGTATTCGCCTTTGGGCTCGGAAGCTTCAACAGCAGCGGCGAGTCAATCCAGCCGATTTCATTCTCAAGGTTCAGCGGAGCACAAGGCTTTCCTGCCGGAACCATATTCTTCGCGTTTCTTGTGGACGACAACGGAAAGGGCCGTATTGTCAACCAGACTCCCCTGAATAGGCAGGTAGTGGTGACTCCCACACACTAGGGCGGTTGCTTATGTTCGTGAAGCGATAGGATTCAGTAATGCCAGCCGCCGTGGTCCGTTCATCGCGATCGTAAGTTTCTCGCATATGAAAGCCCGAACGGTTCCGGGCGGACAAGACGCGCCGGATGCCGATATGAGTATGGCGAAGGAGTAGCAAAGGACACAGCCCGTGCGTTGTCACTTTTTCAAAAGGCCTTCCAAATGGGTATGAAAGAGGCGTGCGACAGAACGAATCCCTCGAGCAAACCTATAATAGGATGTATCAGGGAATTTCGCCACTTCTCAGATTCCCACTAATCATAATCTTGACGAGTATGTCAAAGAACTTTACAAGTGGGCGAACCTCAAGGGAATACCTCCGGCAACAGATTCATGTTCTTGCGGTGTGGCAGCACCAGCTTGTGGCCACTTTTGGCGGACCCAAGCACAGGGAGTCGAGAGTCCGAGTCCTATTCGTTGGCTTGGATCAAGGGAAGGGCGTAGACGAAAGCGGACACCGCTCTTGGAACACCAAGGACAACCAGGATGTATTCCGGGGTAGCCATGCGGCAATATTGCACGCGCTGGATACGAACACCGCGATTCGCGAGGGGGGGAAGATGAAGGTAAACATTCAAATTCGAGCCGACATTCTGAAAGCGCTCATGCTGGAGGATCGGCAGGAAGTCCGAACAATTCGATCAATGATCTACAACGTAGTATCGGCCTTGGCCATCTCGTCGTTCGCGTTGAGTTCGTATTTGTTGAAGCCAAGCCCGAGCCCAGCTTCCACGCGCATGGCGACGGATATTTTGATTGTGGTGTTTATATGGGCGGTCTTCGGTCAACTGAAACGTGACTTGTACCATTCTCGCCAAGGTCTGGTAGTGCGGCAGGAGTTGATAAAGAGACTGGACGAAGGCGACAAGCGCGATTTCGACCCATTTGCGGACGCAAGAACTGTCATCCCCGACATCACGGATGCCGATCTTTGGTGGATTCCCATAGCCGCCACGGCTATGAGCCTCTTGAAGGCGCTGGCGCTTCTGATATGGCGCGTCTGAATCACTCTGTACGAAACCTTTCTGACAGCATGCCAAACGGATCATCTGCAATCGTTTAAAAAACTCTGGAATTATTGCAGCGTTCTTCGCGATGACGGCCTCTCGTATGGGCACTACGTCGAGCAATTGACGTTTTTGCTTTTCTTGAAGATGGCCGGTGATCAGATGAAGCCGCCATACAATTTTGCACGGCTCGTATCAAAGGACCTGGATTGGGTTAGCTTTCGAGCTTTTCCTCATAGACGTTCTCCACGACTAATTAACATCTAAGAATAAACTTGACTTGGTTTACGTTCTCATTATAAGTAAACATATATGTAATCGATTCGCATTAGACCCCCTTTGGTGGCAAATTCGTTCCGTTAAGGTGAGAAGAAGCGTACGACGCGACCGGTGGCCCGAATTTGAGATCGGGATGAAGGCCGGAATTGAAGAAAACGCGCCGGGGGCTGCGCGTAGCATGGCAGGCCCAGTCCTAATTCGGAGAGTGATTGATGAAACGTAAACTTCTTGGCCTCGTAAAAATAGTGTGCATCTTGGGAATATCGTCAGTGCCCGTGGCTGGCCAGAAAGGCGGCCAGTCAGGAGGCCAAGGTGGCCAACAGAGCGGCCAGGGAAACCAGGCCAGTCAGAGCAGTGGACCTGGTGGCAGCCAAGCATTACCGGGGCTGTCGTATTCCCCTGCAGAGTGGCTTCAGTTGCGCCTACCTGACGTGAAGGGTCCAGCACCGACGTTCAAGGATGGACGAACAGTGCTGTGTTTCAGGGTTGCCAAAGCCAACAACTCCGCACAACCGTTCGTCCTGGAACGACTGCAGCAGAACGAATTTAAAGGAAGCGGGTTCTACAGGCCGTGTGGACATAATAGGAAAGGAGAGACTGACACTGAAGGAAAGCGGCGATGCCAAGAGAAGGAGGCGAAGTCCACCAATCATTGGAGCGCTTGCTCGTCGTTAAGGGGTCCTATGCTCGGTGGCCAGGTGCTCGTGGTCGGAATTGACGTCTCCGATCTTGGCGAAATGGGAGTAAATATTGACCAACTGAAGTTGCTCAATATCAATGTGACAGACCAGCAGGGTGTCGCTTTAAATCCATCACCGATCCGGGCGAGTTTCCCGGCCCCCGCTGCCGCCGGAGCTGGCGGTGGTCAAGCAGGTTCGCCCGGAGGTATGGACGACACCCTTGGAAAGGGAAATTGGTGGATCCCCGTCGGGACACAAGCGCCAGGGGGAACTAATCCCCGAGAATGGGAACCAAATCACTTTTATCTTAAAGGAAGCGTTGTAACCGATTCGTTAAATACACACTTCTATATCGCGAACGGCGATTTTACATCGGGCCCCAAACCGGCCGACCCATTTCCTCCGCAGCCGCGCGTCGAAAGGATCGCGGACGGCGAGGTAATTTGGCAAGAAATGAACAATCCGGGCAAGGATGTCGAATCACAGATCTGGACTGCGCAATGGCCTTACAAGAAGGGCGCCATCGTATGCGTTCCAAGAGGTGCGAGCATGGTGGACGATACGCAGCATCTTGTACGGGTGCCGCAACGTTCATATCTTGTCGCAAGTTTGTCGCGACTTACAGACATTTTCACACAATTCTTTCAAGTTACAGATGTTAGCGCCAGTTCCGCCAGCCCTGCGACGCCAAGCCCCTGTCAAGAGGAAGTGGACCGCTTGGAAGGCCAGGTGCCGTTCTATAGACAACAGGCGGGAGTGCTGAAGGATCTG
>Ga0210394_10005912_pt1 | contig 13503 bp, 13 predicted proteins | sample IncBWC12MmetaG_FD_160121 | JGI IMG/M metagenome (GOLD analysis project Ga0210394, IMG submission 160121) | Forest soil microbial communities from Barre Woods Harvard Forest LTER site, Petersham, Massachusetts, United States - Inc-BW-C-12-M | ecosystem: Environmental > Terrestrial > Soil >...
GCGGAAGGCGCTGGATACAAACGCCGGTTATTTCCGGGCGCTCGATAATTTCTCGCCGGCGCAGATACTGGAAGACCGGCTGGCTGCAGTGATGGCTGAAAACGAGGCCGCTCGTGTATCGGCGTAGTTTGCGCCCGAAATTAAATTCTGAGCAGGCTGCCGGTAGCGCCCGCTCACGCAACGCTCTTGGGAGGTTCCTGACCATGATTCGCAGATTCGCGGTGCTGCTCACTGTTCTTGCGGCCTGGTGCGCGGTGACGCCGGCGGCTCGCGCCGGCACGCTCGGCACAGACGTGCTCAGCATGTTCCCCAAGGAGGTCGGCGAGTTCTCTTACGCGGACCTGCGCCAGGCTCGCACGCAGCCATGGTTTCCGCAACTCGAACAGCAGATGCTGCCCGCTCGCTTCCAGCAGTTTGAGAAGCTGCTGGCGTCCGCCGGCATCGATCCCAACGCACAAGTGGAAGAGCTCGCCTGGGCGCTGGTGCCTGTGATGGGAGCGGACGCGAACGCCGTGCCCACCAGCGAACAGGTGGTCGGCGTCGCCCTCGGATCGTTTCGCCCGGAAGTGGCCCAGCGATATTTTCAGGCGCAACAACTCCCGGTGGTGAAGGTAAAGACCTTTTCGCTGTACGCCTTCGCCAACGCTACAGGATCCGGCGATCTCTTTTTCTTTTTTGTCGACTCCAATACGGCCGCCTTCGGCCAGCGCAGCGAACTGGAAAAACTGATCGCCGTGCGCTCCGGCGAAGCTCCGGGACTCCTCACCAACACGCAGATGTCTCCGTTGATCACGGCGGCGAATGGCAGCGCCACGGTCTGGTCGGTGATGAACGCCGGCTACACGCGCCTGGCGATGCAGCAGCTCGTGCCGGAGACTGCGCAGTTCCCGCAGGCGCAGCAGCTCACCGCCAGGCTGCGCGCCCTCACGATGAAAATTGTCGTCCGCACAGACGTGCAGGCAAGCTTCCAGGCCGTTTGCGCGACGCCGGACGACGCCAATACCTTTGCCGCCTTGCTGCAAGCGGGCCTGATGTACCGCCGCTATCAGGCCGGCAGCGCCCACCCGGAAATGGCCGCGCTGCTTGACCAAACCAGAGTCGCTCCCGCCGGCGATCGCCTGGACCTCAGCCTCACGCTCACAACGGCGCAAGTACAAGCGCTAATCGCTCAGAACACGTTTTCGATCGGAATGTAAATCGCGCAGAAACTTAGATTTGGGCGGCGCGTCAGGGTCGGGGTCCACTCAGACTCGCGACGCTAGTCTCGCAGGCTTCGCGGCACTCCGGGCAATAGTAAAGCCCGTCCATGCACAGGCGGATGTTTTCCATTCCTTTGCAGATGCAGCAGTACTTTTCACATTTGCAGTCGGATTCCTGGCGTTCGCACTGCGCGCAGACGACGGGTCCCATACTCGAATTATGAAAGAACCTTGCGGCCTACGGCAACATCGCGCTGAGCGGCCGGCGCTGTAACAGCAACCCCCAGCGCCGGCTCAGCGCTCAGATCTAAACCACTCCTGCCCCACTTGCGGGGCCGTCGCCCAAGTGCCTCAGTAGGTCGCGCCCGCCGGCACCCAGATGATGTCGATGTGCCGGTTGGCAGCGCCCGCGCCGGCTTGACCGCTGCCGGTTCGCGTGCTCACGCGCGACCGATCCACATTACGCGAGGTCGCCAGGTAGTTGACCGCGTTGGTCGCCCGCGTGCCCGCCAACGTATCCGGCCGACGCTCTCTCGGATCCGCGTAGCCGACGATGACCACCTTGGCCTGCGGATCGTTCTGCAGGCGTAGCGCCACGTCGTCCAGCACCCGCTTGCAGACGTTATCCACGCGCGCGCTGTTCACGGCGCGGAAATCGCACTGGCTGATCTTGCTGGACATGGGCGCTGGAGGCGGCGCCGTCACCTGTATCGAGGCCGAGGCATCCGCCGCGCCTCCTCTGTTGTCTTCGCAACGCACCGTCACCACGTACGTGCCGGGATTCAGACCCGTCGTGTCGAGTTGGACGTTGGGCCCGTTGCCGATAATCCGGCCGGCGTTGGTGCTCCAGCGTAGGGTAACTGGATCTCCATCCGGATCCGTGCAGGTTGCTGTAAAGCCGTCGCGTTCTCCCGCGATCACCGTCGGGCGATCTGACCGCAACGTAACCGTCGGCGGTCGGTTCGGCGGAATCGGGCGAGCAGCGACTGTGACCGCCGCCGAGCAAGAAGCCGTTCCGCCGTGGCCATCGTTCACCTGCGCGGTAGCGTTGTAACTCCCTGGGTTCTGCCCGGCCAGGTCCCAACGAGCGTTAGTTCCTGTGCCGGCAATCGTTCCGCCCGTGGCACTGTAGCTATACGTGAGCGTATCGCCATCCGGATCTGATCCATTCGCAGTGAGCATCACTACGGTGTTTGCTCCGATGGTCACAGCATTGGGATTCACGGAGCAAGCCGCCGTTGGAACCTGATTGATCGCCACCGGCTTATAGCCCCAGCGGACTACCAACCCGCTGGATGTTCGCATGTTATTTTGATGGGTCGGAATCCCAACGATTCCTGTGTCGAACCGAGTCAGGAAATACTCCACTTGAAACAGGCGAATGGCAAACCGGCGGTTCACTCCGACATCCAGGCCGCCACCCGTAGTCATGGCAAACCCGTTCTTGGAAGTCGGCAGGATACCCGAACCGACATGAGCCCCGCCCAGCAGCACTTGCGCGAAAGGCGTCAAACGGGAATTGTTCCGGTACGAAAGACGGGGGCCGAAAAGATACGAGAAAACATTATTACTGATACTGGCGCCCGCATAGTCTCCTGCGTGATAGCCCCCAAGATCTCCCGCCAACCCGAAAAATCGATTGAAGTTATAGGCGAAAGAACCGCTTCCGCCATTGAAGTCCGCCTTCGAAAGTCCGCCCCCGGGGGAAACGTGGACATACGAATAGCCCAGGAAGAGTTCTTCATGGGGAAAGTCCGTTCCCGGCTTTATATGCGTTTTGTTCGCCTTAGCGGTCTGCGCGGGGGCAGCCGCACTTGCCGGCGCGGGGGGAAGAAGCGTCGTCTGGGTGTCCGATGTCGATTGAGCAAATCCTGGGGACAATGCCAGGAGCCAGATGCCGAGGAGCACTGAGCCGCGCAGCATGAGCTTCACCGCAACCTTCGCAAACGGTGCGTTCTTCATCATGATTTATCCTCCATTCCCGGAGCTGACAGGACGCAAAGCCATCAATTTCCCTGCCCTGAGTCCGAAGGGATAGAGATGATAACTCTTCCTCCAATGGATGCCTAGCCCAAGCCGAGTCAAGCCGGCGTTTGCAAAGGCTCGCGCGATTCCGCTAAAATCGCTGGCTGACCCCGCGACATGACTGATTCCAGCGCCAAGCAACGGATCGTTTTAGGCGCCGACCACGCCGGCTTCCGGCTGAAGGAAACTGTTAAGCGATACCTCCAGTCTGCCGGCCACGTGGTCGACGACGTCGGCACGGAATCGGAAGAATCGGTGGATTACCCGGATTTCGCCGCCGGCGCCGCCCGCCGCGTGGCCGCCGGGCAGGACGATCTGGGCATCCTGGTCTGCGGAACCGGAGTGGGCATGACCATTGCCGCCAACAAAATTCCCGGCATCCGCGCGGCCTTGATTTGCGATCCGGCCACGGCTCGGCTGGCGCGCGAGCACAATAATGCCAATATGCTGGCGCTGGCCGGCCGCGCGCTAAGCGATGAAAAAGCCACGGAAATCGTGAAAGAATTTTTGGCCGCGAAATTTGCCGGCGGACGCCACGAGCGGCGCATCGAGAAAATTATGGAACTCGACGCGGAGCGGGAGCGCAAACAATGAGCCAACCCAAGGAAGCATACGTGCGCATGAATCGCCCGCTCCGGGAAGTCGATCCGGACATCGCCGAAATCATCGACCTCGAAACGCGGCGCCAGGCCACTGGCCTGGAACTGATCCCGTCGGAAAATCTCGTCTCCGAAGCCGTGCTCGAAGCCATGGGTTCGGTGCTCACCAACAAATACGCGGAGGGCTATCCCGGCAAGCGTTATTACGGCGGCTGTGAATTCGTCGATCGCGCCGAGCAACTGGCCATTGATCGCGCCAAACAACTCTTCGGCGCCGACCATGCCAACGTGCAGCCCCATTCCGGCACGCAGGCCAATATCGCCGTGTACATGACTGCCCTTCAGCCCGGCGACGTCGTGCTCGGCATGAACCTGGCGCACGGCGGTCATTTGACGCACGGCCATCCGCTCAATTTTTCCGGCAAGATGTACAAATTCATCGCCTACGGCGTGCGCAAGGATACCGAACAGATCGATTACGACGAAATCGAGCGCCTGGCGTCGGAATACAAACCGAAGATGATTGTCGCGGGCGCGAGCGCCTATTCACGCATCATCGATTTCGAGCGCATGGCCAAAATTGCCGCCGCCTGCGGCGCGGTTTTGTTCGTGGACATGGCGCACATCGCCGGCCTCGTCGCCACCGGACTGCATCCGAGCCCTGTGCCGCACGCTGATTTTGTTTCGACGACGACGCATAAAACTCTGCGCGGACCGCGAGCCGGCCTGGTTCTGTGCCGGCAGAAATGGGCCAAGGACCTCGACCGCATCACTTTCCCCGGCACGCAGGGCGGCCCGCTGATGCATACCATCGCCGCCAAAGCCGTTTGCCTGAAAGAAGCGATGCAGCCGGACTTCCGCGAATATCAGAAGCAGGTGGTAACCAATACGCGCGCGCTGGCGGAGGGCGTGGCCAAGAGAGGCTTCCGCATCGTCACCGGCGGCACGGACAATCATCTGTTTCTGGTGGACGTGTATTCGCGCGGCATCACCGGAAAAGACGCGCAGGCTGCGCTCGATCGCGCCGCCATCACCTTGAACAAGAATGCCATTCCCTTCGACCCCACGCCGCCCATGACCGCGGGCGGCATTCGCCTGGGCGCGCCTTCGGTGACCACGCGCGGAATGCGCGAGACGGAAATGGAACGCATCGCCGGATGGATCGCCGAAATTCTCGGCCACCTGGGCGACGCCTCCATCGAACAACGCGTTCGCGGCGAGGTCGCCGAACTCGCCGGCCAATTTCCGCTGTACACAAGGCGGCTTCGCTCCTGAGCGCGCCCACGGCGATGCGCGTGGCCATCGATATTCGCCGAGCCGGCGATTACGGGTTTGGCACCTACATCCGCAACATCGTCAACCAACTGGGACGCCTCGATCACACGACAAATTATTTGCTGATCGGCCGGCCGAAACATCTGGAACAGTTCGAGCCGCTGCCCGAGAATTTCCGTCTCCTCGAGTACTCTCACGATCCTGGAACTCTTTACACGCACCTTCATCTGCCCTGGATTCTGCGGAAGCAAGGAGTGGACATCCTGCACATGCCCTGGTTTTACGCGCCGGCCATGGTGCCGATGCGGCTGGTGATGACCATCCACGACCTCAGTGACGTGCTGTCGCCTGAGAGCGGCACCACGCCCGTCGTGCAAGCGGGCAGGATGTTTTTCGCGCGGCGAGCGGTGCGGCGCGCCAATCACATTTTCGCGGTGTCCCATTCCTCCAAGCGCGAACTCGCCCGCAGCTTCCACATCTCTGAATCCAGAATCAGCGTGTGCTACAACGCCGTGAACGAGCGGTTTCTGAACGAGCCGTTGCCGGCCGATGCCGACCGAATCCTCGAGCGCCATGCCGTCACCGGACCCTACGTGCTGTACGCCGGAGCGATCAAGCCGCAAAAAAATCTGCCGCGGCTGATCGATGCGTTCGCCGTGGCCAAGGCGGAATTGGCGAATCATCCCCAATTCGCGCAACTGAAATTGCTGGTGATCGGCGAGGCGCCGGCGCGCCACGCCGAACTCCGCAGCGCCGTAGTCCGCGCGCGCGTGCGCGAGGACGTGCGTTTTCTGGGCTTCGTGCCCGAGCCGGTGCTGCGCGTATTTTATGCGCGCGCGCAGGCCTTCCTGTTCCCTTCCCTGTACGAAGGATTCGGATTGCCGCCGCTTGAGGCCATGGCGCACGGAGTTCCGGTGCTGACCTCGAATGTATCGTCGCTGCCGGAAGTGTTTCGCGATGCCGCTTTGCTGGTGAATCCCGACAACGTATTCGACATCGCCCGCGGCATCCGTCAAATCCTCACCGAAACCGCGTTGCGCGAAAACCTGATTCGCTGTGGCTTCGTGCGGGCGCGAAGTCTGTCTTGGCGCCATGCCGCCGAGCACGTGCGCGACACCTATCAACAACTGCTCGCGCGCGACCCAACCTCATGACCGCGACCTCCGGGAGCCGCCGGTGACAAACAACGCCACTCTGCTCGTCGAATGTCCCGACCGAAAAGGGATTGTCGCGGCCATTGCGGCTTTTGTCCTGCGCTACGACGGAAATATCTTGCACGCCGACCAGCATCAGTCGCCTGAGCTGGGACTTTTTCTTTGCCGCGTCCAGTGGGACCTCGAAGGATTTCGCGTGGACCTGGACAAGTTTCCGACCTTGTTTGCGCCGGTAGCCAAGGAATTTCGCATGCGCTGGAGACTGGCGCTTTCGGAGCCCCGACAGCGCGTGGCGGTGCTGGTCTCGAAGCACGATCACTGCCTGGCCGACCTGCTCTACCGCTGGCATGAGGGAGAGCTGGCCTGCGAGATTCCGCTGATCCTGAGCAATCACGCCGACGCGCAGCGCCAGGCGGAATTCTACGGCATTCCGTTTCACGAGATTACCGTGACCGGCCACAACAAAGCGGAGGCGGAACGCAAACAGATCGAATTGCTGCGCGGGAACAAGATCGACCTCGTCGTGCTGGCGCGCTACATGCAAATTCTCTCGGCGGATTTCATCAAGCATTTTCCGCAGCGAATCATCAACATCCACCATTCGTTTCTGCCCGCGTTTGCCGGCGCCAAGCCGCACCAGCAGGCGTTCAGCCGCGGCGTGAAGCTGATCGGAGCAACGGCGCACTACGTGACCGAACAACTGGACGACGGCCCGATCATCGAACAGGACGTCGCGCGAATCTCCCATCGCGATACTGTCGAGGACCTGATCAACAAGGGCCGGGACCTGGAAAAAATAGTGTTGTCGCGCGCGGTGCGCTGGCACATCGAAAATCGCGTTCTCATTTGTGGCCGCAAGACCGTCGTCTTCGATTAGGCCATTTCAATCGACAATTCGTCGGCCCTGCCGTTGGCGATGTGGAAAGCGCGAACAGGACGCGCTGCATCTGGCCGCGGCGATACGATGAAATATGCGACGTCGGGATAGTAGGCGCGTTCGATATCGGCCGGCGAGGGCGTATTGTCGGTATCCGGATGCGAGTGGTAAATGCCGACGTGGTCGAGCTTTTGTTCGCGGATGCGACGGAAAAGAGCGAACAATTCAGCCGGAGCGATCTCGTAGGCGGTGGCGGTATCCAGCGCATTGCGCGCGAGCAGAACGACGGAGATCGTTCCGTCGCGGCCAGCGAGAAGTCCGCAGCATTCGGTTTTTGGCGTGATGCGCGCGTGGACCAGCAAATCGTCCAGCACGTGAGTTTCGACTCGAATCACGCCCAACATTTGGGTAACGGAACTCATCCTCTGGAACTCTGTGTCGCCCCTCCGGGGCTTTGCCTGTTTTTCTCACCGTTTCCCAGGGCTACCGCCCTGGGCTACGTTCTGCCGTCCCTCCGGGACTTACGGCGGGGTGCCGAGAGCACCATAACAGCACATTTTCTCTCGATCATGGAGCCACCGGTTCCGGTGCGAGGGCTGCGGCTGACCCCGTGGCCGCCAATCGTTTGAGTTCACGGCGCTGCAGCCAGGCAAAGGCCAGCGCCTGGACCACCAGTAGAACGAGGGAAGTAATCCACTGCGACTGGCGCGCGGCCCAGCTGGCGGCGTCCACTCCCAAACCGGCAGACGGAATGAAAATGGCCGCGATGGAGCCTGACGCGGAATCAAACATGTGGAGCGTAGACAAAACGACGGTCACGCACGCGTAAAACACAACCCAGTAAAGGCACGCCGCAATCAGGGGACGGCGCGCGCGCCGCAGATTCATCCACTGCAGATAGAGAAAGTCGCGCGCCAGCCAGGCCGCGCCGAAAGCAGCGTGCAACGCGCCCAGCCCCAGATTCCACTGCGAATCGTTGGGAAGCTTCGACTGAATCATGGCCATCTGCGCAACTCCGCAAAGGGCGATTCCGGCAACCAGGTAGGGCGCGGGCCAGATAGCGGCGAGCCAGTCCGCGGAAGAACTGCCGAATTCGCGCAGGAAGCGGCGGGCCCGCTCGCGGTTGCGGAGCAGGGTCATCCCGAGAAACAGGAAGATGGCCAGGCTGAAGACCAGCAAGGTACTTTCGGCAGCTTGTGCGGCAACGGGATGAAACTGCCAAGTGCCGCTACCGCCGAAACGCGGCTGCGGTTGGTTGTAAGTTCCTACCATCCAACGGTAGAAACCGAGGACCAGAAAATTGAGATACAACGCGAGCGCAAAAGCCTGTACAGGGCGATAGATTTCGTAGACCGAAGGATCGCGCTTGATATTTCTGGCCAGAGCTAGAAGAAACCACGCCGCCAACGTCGTATAGAGAACCAGCAGGACAGCCACGTGAGGCACGCGGATCCCAAAGAATAGGTCGGTGGTTGGGCCATTCACAAAAGGAAGGTCGGGCGGAGGCGTCGGTGGAAACCCGGCGGATGAATTCACCAAGTTGTAGGGCCAGAAAGGGCCGATGCCATGTATGGCCAGAGAGCCGCCGTAAAAGTTGGCATTGTCGATGGAGGTCAACCCGATGGCCCACAGGAAGAAAAACATGGCGCCGGCTGAAGTGCCTTTTTGCAGAACCATGGAAACCAGCACGGCAAAACAGTGGAAGACGACGGCGCCCAGGAGAAGAACCACATACATTTCCAGGATCGTGAGCACACCGACGCGCTCCACAAACGCGGCCCAGAGCGCCAGCGGCATCAGGCAGAGGACAACAAAATAGGTGAGGACGGGCGCTCCCAGCACCTTGCCGGTGGCCAGCTCGAAGGGCGTCAGGCGAGTGATGCGCTGAAAATCAAAGGTGTTCTGGTCTTTCTCCCGCTGCACAGATTGCAGACAGTAGATGCATCCGCCAATCACCAAAACCGCCGCCTGGATGAGAAAAATCATCCCAAGCAATCCCTGGGGATTGATCGCTCCCGAAGATCTGTAGACAGCTACAAACGTCAGGGAGACCGCGGCGCAAATCGCGGCAGCGGCGAGCATGCGCCCGGGACGCAATTGGATGCGGGTGTTGCGGAACAGTTCGGGATTGAAGGCCATGGCACTCACATCACTTCTCCGCTGGAAATGCGCGAATAGAAATGTTCAAGCGTTTCGGTAACTTCCTGGACGCCGCACAGGGGCGCCCCCGCCATCACCATCGCGCGGATGAGTTCCGCCAACTCCGCGTCGGCGCCTGCAAACGCGAACTGCACGACTGCATCCGTGGTCACCACGCCGCTGACTCCAATCCTCCCTGCGAGCCAGCTTTCGGCGGCGAATCCGGGCGAGGCCAGGCGTACGCGAATCTGCCGCAAGGTTGCGCCTTCGCGCATGACTTCTTCGAGGCGGCCGACGCGCAAGAGGCGCCCTTTTTCAAGAATGCCGATGGAGGTGCAGAGCTCTTCGAGGTCGGAAAGAATGTGCGAGGTGATGAAGATCGTTTTGCCGGCGCGATGGAGGTCGCGCAGGAGTTCTTTCAATTCGACGCGAGCCTTGGGATCGAGTCCGCCGGTGGGCTCATCGAGCACCAGAAGCGGCGGATCGTGAATGATGGCGCGGCCGATGCCCACGCGCTGCTTCATGCCGCGCGAAAGGCCGGCAATCATGGCGTCGCGTTTGGATTCGAGGCCGAGCTTGGCGATGACTTCGTCGATGCGCGCGGGGATCGCGCTTTCGTTCATTTTGTAAGCGTGGGCAAAGTAATTGAGGTATTCCGAGACTTTCAGATCGTCATAGAGAGAGAAAAAGTCGGCGAGATAACCGATGTTGCGCTGGGCCTGTTCGGGTTGCTGCTCGACGTCAATGTCATTCACCATGACGCGGCCGGAAGTGGGAACGGACAGGCCGCAAATCATCTTGAGCGTGGTGGTCTTGCCGGATCCGTTGGGGCCGACCAGACCGAAGACTTCCCCGGCGGGAATGTGCAGATTCAGGCGGTTGGTGGCGATGACCACGCCGTTTGGCCCTGAGGCGGTGTCGAATTCTTTGGTGAGGTCTTCGAGTTGGATCATAACGTTACACCGCGACGATTAGTTGGGGTCCCCACCCCCCGGTGTTTGCAAAAGAGCGCGCAAGCGATTGAGAACGCTGAAGTTGTGTAGAGTTCTGCACTGCTTGTGTGCCAAAGAGTACGCAAGGATATGAAACGAAAGAGGTTGCTGGTTGCGGGACTGTATATCCGCCGCCTTTCCGGCGGAGGCAATTTGTAAGTTTTTGAAAACAAAGGGACAGCAAAGGAACGCTTTAGCAGAGATGCGGAGCCTGGTCCACAAGACAAGCCGACCAAAGCGGTGCCCGATAGATCGCCTGGAAATTCCATTACGTATTACTCACCAGAACTACTTTGGGATGTGCCGAAGCCCGACCGAAGATCACAACCATTATAACATCGAGGTCAAATTTGGCCGGTCGCTGGGTACTGGGCCAGTTTCCGGTAAGCCGACTGATCGGGGAGTTGAGATTGGGCGGCCAGAGCCGAGTGCCAGGAGCGGGTAATTTTGCCAGTGGACTGTCGGTAGGCTGAAGTCGACCATGGCTCGCGCGGACCATCCGGACTATGGACCATTTGCCCAAGGAGGATACCCGTGAGAGCTAAGGTGCTATCCGTGCTGGTTTTGACGGCCGTCGGCCTCGGTTCCACCTGGACGCTTGTCCGAGCGACTCCACCAGCCCAAACGGCTACCAATTCTGAGTCAGCGCTTGACCAATATGTCCAGTTGCTCAGACGAGACATTCGCTCTCAGGTCAAGCAACTTATTGCCGCGAATTTGAAACTTACTGATACAGAGGCTACGAAGTTTTGGCCGGTCTACGACCGATATACGGCTGATCTGGTCAAGATCAACGACCAGAGATACGCGCTCATCAAGGAGTACGCCGACCACTGGGGTACGATGACCAACGATCAGGCATTGGGTCTGGCCAAGCGTTCCGGTGCGCTTGATGAGCAGATCGCACAATTGCGCACAATGTATCTGCCTACGTTCAACCAGGTTGTGCCTGGCACCAAGGTCGCCACATTCTTCCAGCTCGACCGCCGAATCCAAGAACTGATTGATTTGCAACTGGCTTCACAATTGCCCCTTGTCCAAGAGCAGTATTAGCGACATGAATGCGGGTTGTCGCAGGAACATCCCAGACAGAAGAACTACAGGGGGCCAAAGTCCCGAGTGACGGGCAACCCGGAAGTAACCCCCACCTGGACCGACCGGCGGCCGTGCCTGGTAAACGGAATTGCCGGAAACTCGGAGCCGGAGGACGTAGCTACGACATGCAGTTGCCTATAGGGATTGCAAATACGAAGCGAAGCAGTCGTTGAAGAGGGCGCCGGGACGTCGGCCACGCAGCCTTTCGACGGCCTCGCAACCGGACATACCCAGTTGATTCAAAATCAACCCAGCTACGAGGGCGGACCGATTGAAGCCCAACCCGCAGTGACACAGAACGCAATGGTCCTGCCTGACGAGCGTTGCGCCGAGAGCTGCGACGGCACACAGTTTGGCGAGATTCGGCAGGTTTGTGTCGAGGATTGGGAAATAGATATAGAGCAAATGATTCGGCGCGGTCGGAATGCCGTCATCAAGTCCACCGTCGAGATCGATAACGATATCAACGTTGTGGTGATCCAGGATCCCCCAGTCCGTGATTGTCGGCGAGATGAAAAGAAGTCCCTCGTCGTCCACCTGAAACAGTTCCACTCGAGCTCCCGTCTTTCGTTCCCAAACCCGAGCGCGTGGGGGGGGCGAATCGAGAAACTAGGCCAGACTGATCGCACTCAACTGGCGCTTTCTTCTTATTTCTGCCGCGCCTGCTGGACCATCTCGACCAGCACGGTCCTAGCCTCGCTTGGACTGGTCACTTCGCGCAGGAATGCGATGCGAGCGCCGCGCATTCCATCTTGAATCTTCAAACGCACATGAAAGCCCAGGCGATCGACTGATGTCATTATCGCTTCCTGAGACTCGACGCCGCTCAATATACGGGCAAGCAAGATGAGCGCTTCGCTGTGATCGGTATTCATGTGCCGGATAATCTCGGCCGCACTGTCGGCAAGGGGATCAGGTCTTGCGCCATCGTAGTCCGCCGCGGCGACCCAGCCCATCACTCCGAAACCCCCGACGTAGTACACGTCTACTACGTCCATACGGAAGAAGGAGAAGTCCTCGAAATCCACCCAGTACTTGGCGTTGGCGTAACGGTCTAGGTAGAGAACCCGCGCTTCGCCAACTTCCGGCTGAGGTATAGCTGCGGCCGTTCCGACCAACGTCACTCTGGCCGCGCCGAGAGGATCACTAGTGGCATCGGGTGCCGTTACCAACAAACTGGCGCGAGGGTCCGCCTGCAGGTTCTGGGTGTGCATGGCCATGGTGCTGATCAGAAAAATAGGACGGCCGTTGTCGTCTAGTCCGTACGGCATGACTGATCCGAACGGGAAGCCTGTCTGTTTACGGGACAGTGTCGAGAGGCTACCCGTGCGACCCAAATGCACCAAGGTGCGCGCTCGCTCGGCGAAACTGGGCTCTGGGACCGCGGGCTGGTCAGTCGCTGTGCTAGGGCTCGCGTGTTTTCGTATCGAAGAAGACATTGATAATGCCCTGGCACGAGTCTACGGTCTGCTAGTGGTGGTATCAAGCGAATGGTGGGACAGCGGATAGGGACGGGGAAAATCGACCACCCTCGCGTGAATCTGATTGCCCAGCCCAATTAGGTATTCACAAACGCCGCGGGGGGTGGCGTGTCCGGCCTGCCCGCCGAAGATAGGCGAACGATGATCGAAAACCAGAGATTCAGGCCAGTTTCCGATAAGCCGTGCCGGTTCAACCGGTCGATGCAACACCCCTCTGGGCTAAATGTTCTTCTTCAAAGGTAGTATTTTCTTACCGATAGGAAACGGTCGGCTCTCCACAACGTAAAAAGCCCCATTGGGGGCGAGGGCCATACGATCATTCATTTAAAAGAGGTGTTGCACTGACCCATTGAAACCACCCGACTTATCAGGACTTGGCTGCAATATACGCCAGAGGATATATTGCCTGGGAAAGACCGACGTATCATTCGCATCAGCCGCATACGTCACGTGCGAGGAATTATCGGGACCGAGGCGCGGGCTTTCCGAGATTGGGTCACCCACAAGTACACGAAATGGCAGATTGGCAAATGCGAACAAAGCGACCACTCCGAGAACCGGTGCGCGAGGAAGCGGGGCCGACGCTCAAAAACTACATCACGCCCGCCGGGTTGCAGCGGCTGAAAGACGAGCATCGGTTCCTACTGAGTCGCGAGCGGCCCGCAGT
>Ga0210394_10005914_pt1 | contig 13501 bp, 11 predicted proteins | sample IncBWC12MmetaG_FD_160121 | JGI IMG/M metagenome (GOLD analysis project Ga0210394, IMG submission 160121) | Forest soil microbial communities from Barre Woods Harvard Forest LTER site, Petersham, Massachusetts, United States - Inc-BW-C-12-M | ecosystem: Environmental > Terrestrial > Soil >...
CCGCCGCCCCCACGACCACCGCCGCCACCACCACCGCCGCCTTCTCGAGGCGGACGCGCTTCGTTCACGACCACGTTGCGGCCCATGAAGTCGTGGCCGTTGAGTGCCTGTACCGCACGGCCGGCGTCTTCATCGTTGTTAACTTCGACGAAGCCGAAGCCCCGCGGTTGCCCTGAGAAACGGTCGCGCACCAGTGTCACATTGGCCGGCGTCACTCCCGCTTCTGTGAACCAATTGCCCACGTCTTCTTCCGTAGCCTGAAACGGCAGATTGCCCACATACAGTTTTTTCACGAACATGCTCCTTGGGCCCGCGGGGATGCTAATCCGCGGGCACGCGGCTGAAGGGACAATGCCGACTCCGTGGGCAGTCCGAATCAGTCAAGGCTACTCCGGCGCGAGGTTGGCACTTCAGCTCTCAGGGCGCATCATCCCGCCAAAAGCGGACGCCCGTCAACCGAAAGAAAAAAGGCACCAATTGCCGACCTGACTCTCGAACGGCTTGTTGGTAGCTCTTTCGGGTGACCGGGTGGGCCCTCAGGTCCTATAGCTGGCGTTGATATGGACGTAATCGCTGGTGAAGTCGCAGGTCCAGACGCGCGCGTGGCCGCGCCCCGCCCCGAGATCGACTCGGACGGGGACAAAGTCGCGCAACAACCGGCGGTGGGCGTCGCGCTCGCTGAAACGCTGCTCGGTCCCGTGCCGGCAGGTTAAAATCCCGGCGAGATAGATGTCCGTGCGATGGGGATCGAATTTCACGCCAGAGCGTCCGGCCGCCGCCAGGATGCGCCCCCAGTTTGGGTCGGCGCCTGCAAACATCGTCTTCACCAGGGGCGAGTGGGCAATGGTGCGCGCGACTCCATCTGCCGCGGCATCGTTCGGCGCGCCGCGCACTTCGATCTCGATCACGCGGCTCGCGCCCTCCCCATCGGCGACGATCTGAAGAGCGAGAGAATGGCAAACTTGCTCGAGCGCCGCAAGGAACCGCCGGTAGTCGCCGTCCGCTGCGGCGATCGTCCGATTCCCGGCTTTGCCGCTGGCCAGGAGCAGTACCGTGTCGTTCGTCGAAGTGTCGCCGTCCACCGTAATGGCGTTGAACGTCGGGCGAATGGCGGTTGAGAGCGCACGCTGGAGAAGCGACTGGCGAATCGCCGCGTCGGTCATCACATAGGACAGCATCGTCGCCATGTTGGGATGAATCATTCCGGCGCCTTTGGCGCAGCCGAGCAAGCGAGCCGTCCGGCCGCCGAGCCGGCAGCGCGCCGCGGCCCATTTCGGCCGCGTGTCCGTGGTCATGATGGCGCGCGTAAAACTGTCAAAGGCCCTGGCCGTTCGAGCCGTCCCGCTCGCCAGCCGCGGCACGGCCGCACAGATGCGTTCGGTGGGCATGGGCACACCGATGACGCCGGTCGAGCAGATGAATACCTGCGTGGCGGCGCAGCCGATGTTCCGAGCAACCTCCTGCGCGGTTGCCTCCGCCGCAAGCTTGCCCGCTGCACCCGTGGCGCAGTTTGCGTTGCGCGAATTGACGATGACGGCGCGCATGCGCGGCCCCGCCCGGCGCAAATGTTCGCGGCAAAGCACCACCGGCGCGGCCTGCACGAGATTTCGCGTAAAGACGCCGGCGGCCGCCACGGGCTCATCGGCAAGGATCAAGCCCAGATCGAGATTGGGCGGCTTTCTAAGCCCGCAGTTTACAGCGCCAAAGCGGAAGCCCGCCGGCAGCGCTCTTGTAGGAGCCGGCTTCATGTGCGGGCCTCCCACTCGGCGATACGGCTGCGGCATGCGGCCAGCGCCTCTCGGACGCGCCGGGGCGCAGTGCCTCCCGGAACGTCGCGGCTTTCCAGCGCCGCCTCCACGGACAGTGCGGCGTGTAGATCGGCCTCAAACAGCGGCGAGAACGTCTTGAGCTTCACGATAGGCAGCGCCATCCAGGACTCTCCACGGCGCTCGGCTTCGCGCACGATCTGGCCGACGATCTCATGGGCCTGGCGGAAGGGCAGGCCGCGCCGGACAAGATAATGGGCGGCCTCAGTGGCGAGCAGTGCTGGGTCTCCGGCTGCCGCCCGCAAGCGAACTTCGTTAAGCCGCGTGGCAGCGACGGCGCCGGCCGCGATGTGCGCCATGGCGATCGCCTGGTCGTGAGCGGCGAAGACGGGTTCCTTGTCTTCCTGCAGATCGCGCTGATAGCTCGACGGCAAGCCTTTCAGCGTGACCAGGAGCGAGACCAGCCCAGCCGTGATGCGTCCGGTCTTGCCGCGGAGCAATTCCCAGGCATCGGGATTCTTCTTCTGCGGCATCAGGCTGCTGCCGGTTGCGTATTCGTCCGGCAGGGCAATGAATGCGAACTCTTGTGAGGCGAACAGAACGAAATCTTCCGCCAAGCGCGAAAGATGAGTTGCAAACCCCGCGAGCGCGTACAGGTAATCGAGCGCGAAGTCACGGTCGCCGACCGCATCGAGGCTATTCGGCGTGATGCGGGCGAAGCCCAATTCCCGCGCCAGCGCCACGCGGTCCAGCGGAAATGGCGAGCCACCGAGCGCCCCGGAACCGAGCGGGCAAGCATCGGCCATGTGCGCGGCCGAGGCCAGCCGCTCGAGATCGCGCAAGAACGCCTCTGCGTGAGCAAGCAGAAAGTGCGAAAACAGCAGCGGCTGAGCATGTTGCAGGTGCGTCAGGCCCGGCATCGGCACGCCCATCGCGCGCTGCGCGAACTCCACGAGTGCTTTCGTGAGGCCGAGTATGCCGCGCTTCATCTCCTCCACGGCGTCTTTGACGAAGAGGCGGAAGTCCGCGGCGATCAGTTCGTTGCGGCTGCGCCCGGCGTGCAGCTTGAAGCCCAGGGGACCGAGCCGCTCGACGAGCGCCAGTTCCACGAAGTGGTGAACGTCCTCCGCCGGTGAGCCGTCGAGCCATCCCGGCTCGCCCGCGGCGCGGCGCGCGATGGAATCGAGAGCCGCAAGCGTTTGCTCGAGCTCCGTCGAGGTCAGAATGCCGGCCGGCTGCACGGCGCGGGCCCAAGCGCGATCCACCGCCAATTCGTAAGGCAGCAGGCGCCGGTCAAACGGAAACGAGCGCTGGAACTCATAGAACAGCTCGTTCGGCGGCTGCTCGAAACGTCCGCCCCAAAGCTTGCTTCCGCTCGCGGATTGTGAGGGCTCGCTCACGATGTGGAGTCGCACGGCGGAACGGTAACCGACAAGGCGAATAGGTTAATGAAGCCTTCCGCGTCCTTTGGGTTGTAGCGCGCCATCGAAAAACTCGCGAGATCGTTGCGATAAAGCGAATAGGCCGATTTGCGGTGCGTCACATTGACGTTGCCTTTATAGAGTCGCAGGCCGACCGTGCCGCTGACCCGCTGCTGTGCGCGCGAAAAGAAAGCGTCCAGTGACTCGCGCAACGCCGTGAACCACAAGCCGTAATAAACCAGTGCGGCATAACGCAGGGAGAGGATCTGCGCGTAGTGAGATGTCTCGCGGTCGACGCACAGCGCTTCGAGCTCGCGATGCGCCAGAACCAGCAGAGTACCTCCCGGAGTTTCGTACGCGCCGCGGGACTTCATTCCCACCAGCCGGTTCTCCACCAGATCGATCCGCCCAACGCCGTGCGCCGCGGCCAAAACGTTCAATTCTTCGATCAGCGCCACGGGCCCGAGTTTCTTGCCGTTCACCGCGACGGGCGTTCCGCCTTCAAAGCCGATCTCGACTTCGGCGGAGCTTTCCGGAGCGCGTTCCGGCGAGACGATCCACTGCCACATGGACTCTTCGGGCGCGTTGGCCGGGTCTTCGAGCACGCCCCCCTCATGGCTCAAATGCCAGATATTCCGGTCGCGACTGTAGATGTTGGACTTGGTCTGCTCGACCGGCACGCCGTGCGTCTGCGCGTAGGCGATGGCGTCTTCGCGCGATTCGATCTTCCATTCGCGCCAGGGCGCGATAATGTGGAGGCCCGGCGCGATGGCTTTGTAGGCCAATTCGAACCGCACCTGGTCGTTGCCCTTGCCCGTGCAACCGTGGGCCACCGCGTCCGCGCCGACGCGCAATGCGATTTCCGCCTGGCGCTTGGCCAGCACCGGCCGTGCAAACGAAGTGCCGAGCAAATATTTGTGCTCGTATACCGCGCCGGCGCGCAGCGTCGGCCAGATGTATCCCGTGATGAACTCCTCGCGCAGGTCTTCGATCGTGGCCGCCGAGGCGCCGGTGGCCAATGCCTTGCGCCGCGCGCCCTCGAGGTCTTCCTTTTGGCCGACGTCCCCGATCATGGCGATCACTTCGCAGCCGTAAGTTTCCTTCAGCCACGGAATAATGATTGATGTATCCAGCCCGCCCGAATAGGCGAGCACGACTTTGCGAGGCACTTAGGCTCCTTCGTTAGCTGAGTAGCATCAGCAGGATGGCTTTCTGGACATGCAGGCGATTTTCCGCCTGGTCAAACACGATCGATCGCGGCGAGTCCATCACCTCGTCGGTGACCTCACCGCCGCGATGAGCCGGCAGGCAGTGAAGAAAAACGGCGTCCGGCGCGGCGCGCTCCAGCAACTGCCGATTGACCTGATAGGGCTTGAATATTTTTTCGCGCGCTGTGGCTTCTCGTTCCTGGCCCATGCTTGCCCAAACGTCGGTGTAAACCGCCTGGACTCCCGAGACGGCGTCTTCCGGCGCAACGAAGAGTTCGACCTTGCCGCCGGTTGACGATGCGAAGTTGCGCGCCTCGGCCACGATTGCTGCGTCCGGCTCGTAGCCAATCGGGGTCGCCACGCGAACTTCGGCGCCCACGCGCGCGCCGATGGTCAGCAAGGAGTGGCAGACGTTATTTCCATCGCCGACGTACGCAAGCTTCAATCCGCGCAAATTGCCGAAGCGCTCTTCGAGCGTGAAGTAGTCGGCATACGCCTGGCAAGGGTGAAAACGATCGGAAAGCGCGTTGACTACCGGGATATTCGCATATTTGGCCAACAGCTCCAGTTCCAGTTGCTCAAAGACGCGCGCGACAATCCCCTGCACCCAGCGCGAAAGGTTCCGCGCCATGTCGGGAATCGACTCCCGCTCTCCCAAACGCGAGTCCGTATGGTCCAGGAAAATCGCCGTGCCACCCATGCTCCGCAGGCCGACCTCGAATGTGACCCGAGTCCGCAAGGAGGGCTTCTCCAGAATCAGCGCCAGAAATCGCCCGTCCAACGCGTTGCGATACTCGCTTGGACGCGCCTTCACGTCCGCCGCCAGTTGGTGGAGCGCCCGAACCGGCGCCGGGCCCCATTCGGTCCCGGTGAGCAGGTCGGTCGACAATGCGAGCGGTACGGGGATAACGGTCATGGCTATCTCGAAGCGGCAAGCGCGCGCGAGGAATCCGTCTCCTCTGCGACGGAAACGTAGCGAGCCGGCCGCTTGGTTTCGGCAAACACCGTTGTTAAGCGAGCTAGGCCATCGGCCACTTCGCGCTCGCTCACGATAAACGGCGGAAGCATCCGGAGAACGTGGTCGTGCGTGCAGTTCAGGATAAGCCCATGGCGCAACGCCGCTTCCACATAAGGGCGGCCCTCCACAGAAAGGTCCAGGCCCACGATGAGGCCCTCGCCGCGCACTTCGCGGATGAAATCGAATTGCGCCCCAAGCCGCGACAGCCCGGAACGCAACTGCGCGCCCCGCGCTCGAACGTTCTCCAGTAGGTCTTCTTCCTCGATCGTCGTCAAAAATTCCAGCGCGACTGCGCAAGTCAGCGGACCTCCGCCAAACGTCGACCCGTGCAGGCCCGGTGAAAACGCCTCCGCGAAACTTTCCTGCGCCAGAATCGCTCCCAGGGGCAGCCCGCCGGCCAAGGGCTTGGCGATGACCACGATGTCCGGTAGGCCCACGTGCCGCTGGAAGGCGAAAGGGCGGCCCGTGCGGCCCAGCCCGCATTGAATTTCGTCGGCGATCAAAGCCGCACCGTAGTGCGATGCGAGTTCGCGCGCGCGCGTCCAGAATTGGCCGCTCATCGGAAAGATGCCGCCTTCGCCCTGAATCGCTTCGACAACGATGGCGCATACCGAATCATCAAATTTCGCTTCGAGATCGGCCGTATCGTTCAGGCGCACGAATTCAACGCCGGGAACCAGCGGCTCGAAGGGCTCGCGGTAGTTCATCGAATGTGTGACCGAGAGTGCCCCGAACGTCCGGCCGTGGAAAGAGCGCTCGAGAGCCAAAACGCGCGTCTTTTCCGTGGCGCCGCGTTTCCGCGCCGCCGCCCGCGCCAGCTTCAGCGCGCCATCGACGGCCTCGCTGCCGCTGTTGGCGAAAAACACGCGGTCCATGCCGGACCACTCGGCGAGCTTGCGCGCCAGCGGCCCCTGATAAGGGTGGTGGAAAAGATTCGAGATATGAACGGCGCGCCCCGCTTGGCGGCGCATCACGCGCACCAGACGCGGATGAGCGTGCCCCAGCGCGTTCACGGCTATGCCGCCCAGGAAGTCGAGGTACTTCCTCCCTCGCTGGTCGAACAGGTGGCATCCCTGGCCGCGGACGAAAAGCAGCGGCGACCGCCGATAGGTATTCATCAAGTAGCGCTCGGCGTCGCGCAACGCCGAAACGCCTGCGGCGCGGCGCTTAGCGCGCCGCGGTTTAACCGCTGCCCTCACTGCCCGACTCCTGCCGGCGCCGGGAAGCTCGGCATTACGCGCGTCCCCGGACCCTTGGCGCCGTTCGCGGCGGAAAGCAGGCCGCGCTCGTTCGTGCCGCTGACGATGCGCACCTGGCTCACGCCGGCCGATAGCGCCCGCTTGCACGCCTCCAACTTGAGCACCATGCCGCCGGAAACTTTGTGCTGCCGGATCAGCTCTTCGACTTCCGCGCAGGAGACGGCCTTCAATACCTTCGACCCGTCGAGCACCCCCGCAACGTCTGTCATATAGATGAGCCGCTCGGCGTGAATGAATTCCGCGCAGGCCGCCGCCATGTGGTCCGCGTTGATGTTGTAGAGCTCGCCATCGGCACCCAGCCCCAGGCAGGGCGCCACGGGAACGATGCCGCTCCGCCACAAGGTCTCCAGGAATTCGAGGTTCACCCCCGTTAGATACCCGACGAATCCGAGCGAACCCAGCACTTCATCATGGGTCATCGGCTCCGCGAGAAAGCAGCCGGCATCTGACGCGCACAGCCCGACCGCGGGCTGGCCTGCCGCGGAGATAGCCCCGGCCATGCGCTTGTTCAGCAACCCGGCAAAAACCATCACCGCGACGTCGCGCGTTTCGCGATCGGTGACGCGCAGGCCGCCTACGAACCGGCTCTCCATGCCCATGCGTTGCAAAGTCGCCGTGAAAATCTTGCCGCCGCCGTGAACGATCAGCAGTTCGTGGCCTTGATGGGTCAACTGCGCGATCTGCCGCGCAAGCGACTGGACCGCCTTCCCATCGTCGAGTAAAGCTCCCGCAATCTTGACGACCATTCTCATTGGAGACCTGTTGCCTCCTTGAAACCCATCATCCCGTTCATGTTCTGAACCGCTTGACCCGCGGCGCCCTTGCCCAGGTTGTCCAGACAGCTCACGATCATCAGGCGTTCGCCCCGGGCGTCGAGCGCGAAACCGATGTCGCAGAAATTCGTGTGCGCGACGTGCTGCAACTCCGGCAAGCTCCCGGCCGGCCAGATACGCACCATCGGCCGGCCCGCATAGAATCGGCGGTAGAGCGCCTCCACCTCGGACGCTTCGCGCCGGCCGTTGAGCCAGATGTAGAGCGTCGAGAGAATTCCGCGCGCGAGCGGCAGAAGATGCGTGGAAAACATGACGTCGCCCGCTTCCAGATGCAAATGGTCGGTTACTTCCGGCGTATGGCGGTGCGTGAAAAGCCCGTAGGCGCGGAAATTCTCGTCCACTTCCACAAACTGCAGTTCGCGTTTGGGCTCCTTGCCGGCGCCTGACGCTCCCGACTTGCAATCGCATACAATGCCGCGATCCCGCGCGATCCAGCCGGCGTCCACGAGCGGCCGCAACCCCAGAATGACCGAAGTCGGATAGCACCCTGGATTGGCCACCAGCCGCGCGCTCGCCAGGGCATCGCCGTAGAGTTCCGGCAGACCGTAGACCGCCTCGGCCAGCAGAGCAGCGGGCGGCGCGGGCAGTTGATACCAGCGCGCGAAAGTCTCGGGATCGCGAAAACGGAACGCGCCGCTCAGGTCCACCACGCGGAGTCCTGCCGCCAGCAGCTTTGGCGCAAACTCGAGTGAGGCCTCGTGCGGCGTCGCCAGAAAGGCCAGCCCCGCGCCGCTTGCCGCGACGGCCTCGACCGAAAACGGACGGCACGGCGCTTCCCCCCAGCCGCGCAGCTGCGGGAAAATGTCCGTGAGACAGTTCACCGGTTTGGCGCTCTCCCGCAGGTAAAAGGTTGGTTTGGCAATTCCGGGATGCCGAAGCAGGAGTCGCGCCAGCTCGAAGCCTGCATAGCCGGTAGCTCCAACGACGGCGACCCGTTTCGGGTCGATCATCGGAGCAGAGCCTCCAATCGCTGCTGTACGGCCGTCCGCGCGGCGCGCGACGGAGTGATGACCAGCACCGTATCGTCGCCGCCGATGGTGCCGGCCACTTCGCGAAACCGCTCGCTATCCACCGCCGCAGCCAGAGGCTGCGCCCCTCCGGGCGGCGTCTTCAGCACCAGCAGATTGTCCGCCGGCCGCACGTCCAGCAGATACTCGCGCACGGCGCGAGCGAGCGGCGCCAGCGCGGGCGCCACTTCTTCCCCCGTCGGCTTGAGGGGCTTGTAGCCCGCCGCGGTCTTCACCAGCTTGAGCTCGGCGATGTCGCGCGAAAGCGTGGCTTGGGTGACCCGCAGCTTCATGTGCACCAGCCGCCGGCGCAAATCGTCTTGACTCGAAATGGCTTCGCTGGTGATCAATTTAAGGATTTGTCCTTGCCGGAATCGTTTGTGCTTGTTCAATCCTCTAACCCTGCCGTCCCCTATGCGTTCGATTGCATAATTATGCGGCCGAGGAATTTCCATGTCAACAGAAAAATGCGTCGCGGCACGCGCCCGGGCCGCGGCGCCCCGACGGATGGGTTGAGCGCCCGCAAACCGGGTGTTATTCTCGTTCGGTGAACAATCCAGCCGCTCGCATGGCCGCGGACGATTCGGCCGCGTCGCGCCCGCAAGCGCTGCTCGATGTGGCCGAATCCATCGCGCACCACCGGGACCTTGGCGAACTGTTTCATGACCTGGCCGCGCGGCTGCACCGGGTGGCTCGCTTCGACTACCTGAACCTGATTCTGCACGATCCCGAACGGCAGGTCATGCGCGTGCATATTCTGGAGACCCAGCAGCCCACTCGCATCCGGCCCGGTTCGGAAACGCCCGTGAGCGAGGCGCCCGCCGGCCGCGTCTTTGAAACCCAGCAGCCCCTCGTGGTCGACGATGTTTCCACCGAAACCTCCTATCCCAACGTCATGGAAATGCTGCGCGACGAGAAGGTCCGCTCCTTTTGCGTCGTGCCCCTCACCACGGCGCAGCGCCGCCTCGGCGCGCTCGGTTTCGGCAAGATCGAGCCTTATCACTACGCCCCGTCCGAGGTGGAATTCATGGAGCAGGTCGCGCGACAAGTCGCCGTCGCGGTCGACAATACGCTCAATTCCGAGAGAGCCGACGCCTATCAGCAACAACTGGCCCGCGAGCGCGACCGGCTCCGTCTTTTGCTCGAAGTCAACAACGCGGTTGTCTCCACGCTCGATCTGCGCCAGCTCTTTCAGGAGATCGCCAGCGGCCTCCGCCGGGTCATGCATCACGAGTACACCAGCCTGTCCCTGTTTGACGCGGCGACCCAAAAGCTGCGCCTGCTGGTGCTCGACTTCCCACAAGGACGCGGCCTGATCCATGAAGAAATCATGGCCTCCCTCGACAACACGCCGTCCGGTCGTGCGTTCTCCAGCCGTTCCGCGCAGCGCTTCACCCGTGTTGACCTCGAGGCCCTGGACTCGGATGTAGCCCGAATGCTGCTTGCTGAAGGAGTCGGGACCGTCTGCTGCATTCCTCTGATCACCCGGGCGCGCGTGCTCGGCACGCTCAACGTGGCCAGCTTGCGAGACTGCGCTTTCCGGCAGGAAGACATGGATCTGCTCACTCAAGTGGCCGCGCAGGTCGCCATTGCCGTCGAGAATGCCCTGGCGTTTGAGGAGATCGCCCGGCTCAGGAACAAGCTGGCGCAGGAGAAGCTCTACCTCGAGGATGAAATTCGGACCGAGTACAACTTTGAAGAAATCGTCGGCGAAAGTCCCGTGCTCCGGGCCCTCCTCAAACAGGTGCAAACCGTCGCGCCCACCGATTCGACGGTTTTGATCGGCGGCGAGACCGGCACAGGCAAGGAGTTAATCGCGCGCGCCATCCACAACCTCAGCGGCCGCAGCGACCGCACCTTTGTCAAAATCAACTGCGCGGCTATCCCCACAGGCTTGCTTGAATCCGAACTCTTTGGCCACGAGAAGGGAGCCTTCACCGGCGCCATCGCTCAGAAACTCGGGCGCTTCGAGTTGGCCGACCAAGGGACCATATTTCTCGACGAAGTAGGCGACATCCCGCTCGAGCTGCAGCCCAAGCTCCTGCGCGTGCTTCAAGAGCAGGAATTCGAGCGCCTCGGCAGCCCTAGCACGCTTCGCGTGGACGCTCGTGTCGTCGCCGCCACCAACCGCGATCTCACGCGCATGGTGGAGGAAGGTGCGTTCCGGCAGGACCTTTATTACCGCCTCAATGTTTTCCCGGTCGTGGTGCCTCCCCTTCGCGAGCGCCACGAAGACATTCCCATGCTGGTGCGCTATTTCGCCCAGAAATACGCCCGGCGAATGAAACGCAACATCGAGACGATCCCGGCGGACACTCTGGCCGCTCTGGAGCGCTACCGCTGGCCGGGGAACGTTCGCGAGCTCGAAAACCTGATCGAGCGCGCCGTGATTCTCTCCCCCGGCCGGGTTTTGCGGGTACCCCTGATCGAGTTCAAACCCCTGCGCGAAACGCGCACCGCCGGACTGTCCACGCTCGCCGAAGCCGAAAGGGAACACATTACGCGCGCCCTCGAAAACGCCAAGTGGCGTCTGGGAGGACCGCAAGGTGCCGCCTCTAAACTTGGCATGAAGCGCACGACGCTTCAATCCCGCATGCTCAAGCTCGGCATCGCCCGACCTCATTAGCGTGGCTCCGTAAGTCCCGTAACGAAGATTGCTCCGTACATCATCAGGAAACTTTTCCCTTTGATCTCCGAAAAATCTACGCGGCATCGCGCCGAGATTCCGGCACTCGCCCAAATATCGGCGCATTCCGCTAGGGACAATTACCTGCGCTGCGCCGGCTTTCGCGCATCCGATTGAATCCGTTAGAGATTTACCCTCCCATTTTCACCTGAGGCCGTATGGCAGCACGCGTGCACTTTTTTCGGGTGCTCATGCTGAAGGTTTCAGAGACCGGGACGCCGAATGACGTTGTCTTCGAAGTTGAGGGAAGCTTGGCTGGACCTTGGGTCTCCGAGCTCGAGCGCTGCTGGCACGACGGGCAGGCTCGGTCCGGCGCCCAGACGAGCCTGTCGGTTCGGCTTCGCAGCGTGACGTTTATCGACGATGCGGGCCAGGATTTGCTCGCGCGGATGTTTCGGAGTGGCGTGAGGCTTGAGGGTGCTGGTTGTTTGGTACGCGCGATCCTTGGCGAAATTACCAATGGCGAGCGGGGAGCTTGAAGGGGGCGAAATGCGCGAGGTAAGTGAATTACCCATGAACGGGCACCAGACGAAACCGGACGAAGCGGCGCTCTTGCGGCGCGCCATCGCAGGCGATCACACCGCGCAGGAGATGCTCTTTGCGCGGAACAACCGCGCCTTGTATCAGACGGCGCTCCGCCTTCTCGGCAATCCGGAAGATGCCGAGGACGCGCTCCAGGAAGGCATGATGGCCGCCTATCGCAATCTGCGGCATTTCGAGGGGCGCTCGCAGTTTTCGACCTGGCTCACGCGAATCGTCATCAATGCCGCACTGATGCGCCGCCGCAGCCGGCGGTCGCATCCCGCCGTTTCGCTCGACGACTGGGTCGGAGAAGAACAGGTCCCCGCAGCCGAGCGATTCGCCGACGATGGCCCCAGCCCGGAGGAGTTGTACGCGGGCAACGAGCTTGCCGAGCGTCTCCGCGAAAACCTTGACGGCCTCTCGCCCTTGTTGCGTCACGCCTTTGAGTTGCGCGAACTCGCCGGGTTCACCGCGGACGAAGCCGCCAAAGCCTTGGGAGTTTCCCGCAACACGCTGAAGGCCCGTTTGTGGCGGGCGCGACATCAGTTGGCGACACGTCTGGGCCACGTTTTGCGGGGCCGTACTGCATCGTCGCGTGGGCCGCGCGGTCTTTCCGGGTTCACGGCCGCCACCAGTCCGGCGGGTGCTGACTGAACTCGCGCAGTTCGGGCAACTCCGTCGCGCGACTCTGTCACGCAACTGCGAGAATGGCCGTTCGCTGCGGAACTTCGGTATAATCTGGACCCTCGCGTTCTGACGCATAGAGGGGTGATTTCATGCATGCTACTCCGGCCAAGCCGTCTTCTCCGTTTCCGCAACGCGCGCTCGGCAAGACTGGGCTCCACGTCTCGGCCCTGGGCCTCGGCTGCATGGGCATGTCGGAGTTTTACGGCACAACCGACGAAGCCGAATCGATAGCCACGATTCATCGTGCCCTGGACGTCGGGATGAATTTCCTGGACACGGCCGACGTCTATGGCCGCGGCCGCAACGAAGAGTTGGTCGGCAGAGCTTTGCGCGGTCGGCGCGATGAGGCCGTGCTGGCCACGAAGTTTGGGAACGTCCGCGCCGCGGATGACGGCCGATTCGTGGGCGTAAGCGGCCGCCCCGAATACGTCCTGCAGTGCTGCGACGCCAGCCTGCGCCGGCTGGGCGTTTCGCACATCGACCTCTATTACCAGCACCGCGTCGATCCCGATGTGCCCATCGAAGACACCGTGGGAGCGATGACGCGACTGGTTCGAGAAGGGAAGGTCCGCTACCTGGGACTTTCCGAAGCGGGCGTCTCTACGCTGCGCCGCGCTGCGGCCGTGCATCCGATCGCCGCCTTGCAGAGTGAATATTCCCTGTGGACTCGCGATCCCGAGAGCGAGGGCATTCTGGCGGCCTGCCGCGAATTGGGCATCGGATTCGTGGCTTATAGCCCGCTGGGCCGCGGGTTTCTCACCGGCCGCATCCGCAGCCAGGGCGACCTCGAAGCGGGCGACTTTCGCCGGAATTCGCCTCGCTTCCAGGGTGAGAATATCGACCGGAACCTCGCGCTCGTCGAGCGCATCGAGAAAATCGCCGCCGAAAAGCGCTGCACGCCCGGCCAACTCGCGCTGGCCTGGGTCCTGGCGCAGGGCCAGGACATCGTTCCTATTCCCGGAACCAAGCGCCGCAAGTACCTCGATGAAAACAACCTCGCGCTCGACGTAACCCTGACCGCGAGCGACTTGGCTCAACTCGATCAGGCCGCGCCTCCGGGAGCGACTGCAGGCCTGCGCTATGCGGCCGAGCAG
>Ga0210394_10005915_pt1 | contig 13497 bp, 15 predicted proteins | sample IncBWC12MmetaG_FD_160121 | JGI IMG/M metagenome (GOLD analysis project Ga0210394, IMG submission 160121) | Forest soil microbial communities from Barre Woods Harvard Forest LTER site, Petersham, Massachusetts, United States - Inc-BW-C-12-M | ecosystem: Environmental > Terrestrial > Soil >...
GAGCTGGGCCCGAGCTTTCCGATTATCGGTGTCGGCGGCATCGTGAATGCGGACAGCGCCCTTGGCATGCTGCGCGCGGGCGCAAATCTGCTGCAGGTCTACACGGGCTTTGCGTACCGGGGAGCCGCGCTGCTCGAGGAAATTCTGCGAGCGTTGCCGGCATGATCGACGATCAGTCAGTCGCAGCGTTTCAGCGCGACGGCGCGGTCTGCATCCGCCAGCTGTTTCGCCCTGAGGAGATGCAAACCTTGCGGCACGGCATCGATGCCAACCTCGCCGCCTTGAGCCTCCGCGCCAAAGTGGCGAGCGCAGCCGACGATCCGGGGTACTTCGTCGAGGACTTCTGCAACTGGCAGGAGAATGAGCATTACCGGCGTTTCATATTCGACTCGCCCCTGGCCGAGACCGCCGGCCGGCTGATGCAAAGCTCAACGGCACGGCTTTATCACGACCACATGCTCACCAAGGAGCCGGGCACGCGGCAGCCGACGCCCTGGCACCAGGATCAACCCTACTACAACATCGAGGGACGCCAGAATGTGAGTTTCTGGATTCCGGTCGATGCGGTGAACCGCGAATCCACGCTGGAATTCATCGCCGGCTCGCACTTGGGCCCGTGGCTGATGCCGCGCTCCTTCATGGACTCACAGGCCCGGTGGTTTCCGGAAGGCACGCTGGCCGATCTGCCCGATATCGAGGGCAACCGCGGCGCCTACCCGATTCTCGGCTGGGAATTGCAGCCGGGCGATGCCGTCGGCTTTCACATGCTGATGCTGCATGCCGCGCGCGGCGTCGGCGAACGCCGCCGCCGCGTGTTTTCCGTGCGATTCTTGGGCGATGACATCAGGCATGCGCCGCGCCGCTGGAAGACATCGCCGGAATTCCCCGGCCTGACGGATGAATTGGCCGCCGGCGCGCCGATGAGCCATCGTCTTTTTCCGCTGCTTTGGCAGGCGCAATGATGCAGAAAGCCGCGTGGACGGTGTTTGTTTTGCTGCTTGTCTTCGCGTTCCTGTTCGTGACGCGTACCAGCCCGGCGCTGCCGCCGCTGGTGGGTTCGCATTTCGATGCCGCAGGCTATCCCAACGCCTTCATGACTCTCGGCGGCTACACCGGGTTCGTGCTGTGTCTTGGCTTGGCGGCGCCGGTGTCGTTGGTGGCATTGCTGACCGTGGTCTATTCGCGTGCCAACGACCTCAAACTTCCCAACCGCGACTATTGGCTGGCGCCGGAGCGCATCGCCCGAACCCGCGCGCGGCTGGTCGTGCACGGCGTGTGGTTTGGGTCACTGCTCGTGACCATGGTGTGCTTCGTGCATTGGCTGGTGCTCGGCGCGTACCGTCGGGTGCCGCCGCAACTGTCCAACACAGCCATCGAAGCGGGCATGCTCGCGTTTGGTCTCATCAGCGGCGCATGGATCATCGCGCTGCTGATTGCCTTTCGCCGGCCCCGCGGCGAATAGCTTTCAGGGCGCATCAATAGCATAGCCGCGCGCGCGCAGTTCATCGAGAAAGCCGCCGGGCTCGATCAACATGTCCATATTCACGACCGCCAAGGTGACGCCGCCGCTGCGCAGGTGGCGCTCCATGTTCTCGAGCCAAGTGTGTTTGAGAAGCGCCAGGAGATCACCGGAACCTGCATCGACAGTGATTGCCGCGCGGCATGCGCCCACTTCGTCGGACTCCGGCAGGCCCTGAATGCGCTCGACGTTGCCGGTCGCCCACGCCTGCGCCCGGTCAATGAGGCGCGGCAGTCCGGTTTCAATGGTCGCCAGGCTGGCAGCCACGCACTTATTCTCAGTTGCCTGCGGCAACGTCTTCAGCGCGTCCAATACATCACGCAATCCCGCGAACTTGAACTCCTCGATGCGCACGCGATGTTTGCGCGCAAGAGTCCGCACCTCCTCGGCAAGATCCAGCCGGGTGGACAAACCCACCCGGTGCAGAGCGTCTTCCTCGAGAAATGCGGCCGCGATGATCGGCCTGAATTTCTCCCACTTGGCCGCATCCTTGGTGTACTTGGAGCGTTGCGCGGCGAAGCGCGCGTACAAATCCGCCGGCAGCACGTCCTTGAGCTTCTTGCCGTGGCCCAGCATCAGCAAATCCCGCTGGGTGACAAACAGCCAAAGAGCGCGGGCCACGCCGATCTCGAACGGCTTGGCGACCAGCAGTTGATCCGTGTGGTCGAGCAGCGTCTCGAGCTGCTTTGAGCGCCAAGTCATATCCTTGGGCAGCGGTGACACGGTGCCGAATATCCATAGCTGCGCCGTGCCGCGGTACACATGCCAAAGCCCAGGACCGGCGCGTTCGCCGGTGACGACGAGTTCCTCCACGGGAGCCGGCGGGTCATCGATCCGGACGGCTTTGACCGGCAATGCGACTGCGAGCAGCCAAGCGCCGGCCAGCAGACAAGAAGACCCAGTTCTCTTCATGCCGAAGGCAGCGGAATGAACTCGATGTCCCCGGGTACCGGGGGAAACTGACGACTAACCCAGCGATCTTTGGCGAGTTCGATCCGTTCTCGGGTGGACGCCACGAAATTCCACCAAATGTAGCGCGGCGTCGGAAAGCGTTCGCCCCCCAACAGCATCGCGCGAGTTTCGCCGGCCGCCCGCAACGGCGCCACGGTTCCCGGCTGCAGCACGGCGAGCTGGCCTTCGCCAACCTTGGCCGTGCCAACAGCGAGTTCGCCCCGCACTACATACACGGCCCGCTCGGGATGTTCGGGCGGCACCTCGAGCGTGGCGCCCGGCGCAAACTGCGCATGCACGTACAACGTCGGCCACAGCGTGGCAACCGGCGAACGCAGCCCGAATGCGTGTCCGGCAATGATCGACAGTTCGATGCCGTCGAATGCGCGCTGCGGCAAAGCGCTCGCCGGGTAATGAGCGAAACTCGGTTCGACCTCTTCCTGCCCATCCGGCAGCGCCACCCAGCTTTGGATGCCGTGTATCATCTCGCCCCGCGCGCGCGCCGGCTGCGGTGTTCGCTCCGAATGCGCAATACCGCTGCCGGCCGTCATCCAATTCACATCCCCGGGACGAATCTCGCGCACCGTTCCCAGACTATCGCGATGTTCGAGCGAACCCGCGAACAGATACGTCACCGTGGCGAGCGCGATATGCGGATGCGGCCGCACGTCGACGCCGTGACCCGGTTCGAACTGGACTGGGCCCATGTGATCGAAGAAGATGAAGGGACCCACCATCTGGCGCCCCTCGAAAGGCAGCACCCGGCGCACCACAAAACCACCCAAGTCGCGCTGCCGGGCATCGATCAATTGTAGAACTGCCATTTAGCGCCTGTGGGAATCTCAAGCCTGCCGCTATGGTCTCGCAGTCACTGCGGAAATAACAGCTGCACCAGCAATTCCAGGGTCCAATTGCCGGCGCCGGGCGGCGCGACCACGTTGTAGTAGGCGGTCGCCTGCAGGTTCACCGACTGCTTGCCAACCTTGCCGAGCTGGCCAAGGCCCAGCGAAATCGGCACCGTCCAACGGTTGCTGCCGCTCGCCTCCCAGTTGGCGGTGATCGTGGGAGAAAAACTCAGGTAGCGGTTGGCATTACCCTCGAATGTGTAATTGATCTCCGGCTGCAACTGCATCTGGTTGACGGCGGGTCGGCCGCTGCCGCCGGCAATCGACCAGATGTTGTTGAGCAACGCGCCGAATGTCCATTGAGCGCCGGACCACTGCGCCGCCGCGGCCGGCCCGGCCGCCCACTTGCCCTGGCCCAGGGCGTCATTGGTGGCGCTGGGGATCTGAAAAACAGGCCCGACGCCCCACACCAGCTTCCCGCTTCGGGCGGGCGATAAAAACGCCGCAAACTGGGTGTCGCCCAAACCGTTGGTCGCGCTCCCGCCGCGAGCCGGTGCCGGCTCCGAGATCAGTGGCAATACCGTTCGCGTGATCACGCTCCAGTTGGCATCCAGGGCGAAGGGAATCACGGGCTGAATGGTCAGGGTGTCCTGGACGTTTTTGTCCGGACCCACATTCAACAGGGCATCGTAGAAGAATTGCACATTGATGAGATTGGCGAGGGGGTTCTTCGCCTCCTTGACCAGCGACTGCGCGTCTTGCGCAGGTGCCGGCAGCGCCAGGGCGGCAACCAGCACCGCGACCCCCAAGCCAGTGCAGATGTGTTCGCGAGCGCTCCTCCGCATACGGCATACTTACACATCTGGCAAAGGGGCGCCGATGCTGACGCTGTACAGCACCGCGCTGTCCGCCAACGGACGAAAAGTCCTGGCGGTCAGCCGACATCTTGAACTCGACATCGATGTTCGCGTGGTGAATGTCTATCGCGGCGAGGGACGCCATGCCGGGTATCTTGCGATAAATCCGACCGGCAAGATTCCCACCTTGGTGGACGGGGATTTCACCCTGTACGAATCAAACGCGATATTGCTGTACTTGAGCGAGGCGCATGCAAACTTCCGGTTGTGGTCTCGCGACCCCAAGCTGCGCGGCCGAATGGCGCGCTGGCTGTTTTGGGAAAGCGCCCACTGGCAGCCGGCGCTGGCGGCGCTGTTGTCGGCCTGCGTCGGCCATCGCCTGTTGCCGCACCTGGTTGCGGCGCCGGCCGCGCAGCCGGATTGGAATGCGCCCACATTTGCACCGCTGCTGAACATGCTGGAGGCGACCTTGAGCGCTTCGTCCTTTTTGGTTGACGACGAGCTCTCGATTGCGGACTTCGCCGTCGCCGCGATGACCACCTATTTTGCCGCCGCGGATTTTCCGTTCAAAAAATATCCGGCCTTCGACGCATGGTACCGCCGGATCGAGACGCTCGATGCATGGCGCGCTACCCGGGAGCCGCTGTGGTCCGCATAGCGTTCGCCTAATCGTCCAATTTGGCCGCCAGGTCCAACGTCGAATCCGCGATGACATCGACCGCCGTCGTGGGAGCGCTTTCGCTTGAATTCGGGCGCTCTTCTGGCCGCGCGATGAATGCGGTTCGAAGACCATTGGCGGCGGCAGCCGCAAGATCACTGCTATGCGAGGCGCACATCATGCACTCGCGCGGCTGAAGATCCAAGGCATCGGCCGCCGCCAGATAGACCACAGGCTGCGGCTTGAAGGTGCGCGCCACATCGGCCCCCAGTATCGCGTCCCAGTGAAAATCATTCCTGCGCGCAAGATCGCACATGATCGCGGTGTTGCCATTGGACACCGGAGCGATGAGAAAGCGTTGTCTGAGAGCCGCAAGACCTGCCGGCACGTCCTGCCATGCATCGAGCCGATGCCATGCCAGCGTCAACCGCGCCAGGTGCGCTTCCCTCAAGGTTTCGACTCCAAAGCTCGCCAGGACGGTCTGCAGCGTCCGCCGATGAAGCGCGTCGAGCTTGGTATACGGGATGCGGCCGGAACGGACTTCTTCCATCGCCGGCTGGTATTGATCGCGCCAGGCATCGGCGAAGGCAATCCAATCCAGCGAAACCTTGAGCGGTTTCAGCACCGATTCCGCTTCGCGGGCGACTCCGCGCCGCCAGTCGACCAGCGTGCCGAACACATCGAAGAACAATGCCCTGACTCCCTGCATGCGCAATCTCCGGCGGCCGATTAACCCGCCGCAGTTGTCAGCGCCTTGAGGAACAGGTAGTAGAACTCGAGACCCTTGTAATACGAGTCGATTGCGACGCGCTCATCCTTGCCGTGCGCGCGTTCGTCGTCCCGGTCGATGGCGACGCCGCAGATTCCGTAGCTGGGAATCCCGGCATTCGACGTGTAGACGCTGTCGGATGCTCCCACTTCCATGATCGGTATCACCGGGGCCCCCGGCCATAGCTTTGCCGACACGCTGCGCAGCGCGTGCATGACATCGTCGCTCAGCGGCGCCGGTGCCATCGCCTTGCGATCCGTGCCCTCCGCGGCCACTTCTCCGGCGCTGTTTCTGGTTCGCACGCTGAGCTTTGGATCATTGAACAGCTTGACCAATTCCAGGCGAATTTGCTCCTGCGAAGTCCCTGGAAAGATGCGGCAATTGACATTCGCGTCGGCACGCTGCGGCAGGGCATTGAGCGCGTGACCGGCGCTAAACATCGTCGCGACGCAGGTGGTGCGCATGGTCGAGTTCCAGGCCGGATCCCGCGACAAGCGCGCGATGGCCGCCGGGTCGGGCGGCGTATTCAGGATGGCGCGCATGTCCGCGGCGACCTGGCCGGTCTCGATCGTGGCCATTTGTTTGAAATACTCGCGCGTCACCGCATTCAATTCGAACGGGAACGGCGACTTCTGCAGCACCGCGAGCGCGTCCGCGACGTGATAAATCGCATTGTCCGGTGTCGGCAAAGAACTGTGACCCCCGGGGCTGGTCGCGAGCACCTGATAGTCGGCATAGAGTTTCTCGGCCGCTTCGAATTCCACCGCCGGCGGCCTGTCGGTTCTGACCGTCCCGGAGTCCGGATTCAACGCATAGGCGGCATCGATCAAATCGCGATGATTCTTGAGCAGCCAATCGACGCCGTTGAATTTGCCGCCTTCTTCGTCCGCGGTCAGCGCGAGGATGATGTCGCGGTCGGGCACGAAGCCTTCCTTGCGCATGCGGATGAAATCGGCGACCGCGATGGCATCGCTGTCCTTCATATCCTGCGTGCCGCGGCCATAGTAGTAGCCGTCCTTCTCGACGAACTGGAACGGATCGGTGGTCCAGTCCTCGCGCCGCGCTTCCACGACGTCCAGATGCGCGATGATCAAGATCGGCTTGAGTGTCGATCCGGCCTTGCCGCGATAGCGCGCCACCATGTTGCCCTTGCGATCATTGGGGCCCAGCACGACGACGTCGGACTTGCCAAACCCCGCATCCAGCAGCCGCTGCGCCATGGCTTGCGCCGCCACGGTGGTGCTGCCGACGGAATCGGTGGTGTTTATCTCGATCAGCTGTTTGAAGATATCGTGCGCCAGGCTGCGCGTGGCGGCAGCGAAGTCGGTCGGTGCGGGCAGCGACGCTTGCGGCAAGAGCGCGCAAAGCAGCGCGGCGGCCAAGCCTGCGGCGGCGTGTTTGTTCATCGTGTCTCCCCATTGTTCTTGGAAATCTGTCGGCGCATCGCCATGCTATCTTATGTGGCTGCATGGTGCCCGCGATCTGGGGGTGAAAATGCCGAGGAAAAAGCCTCGCGCGGTGAGCCGCGCGGCCGCGGAAGCGGCGGTACAAACTCTGCTGCGCTGGGCGGGCGATGACCCTGCGCGCGAGGGTTTGTCGGCAACGCCCCGACGGGTCGTCAATGCTTATCAGGATTGGTTCTCAGGATATGCCGAGGACCCGGGAGCTTATCTGCGACGCACCTTCGAAGAAGTCGAAGGCTATGATGAAATGGTGGTGCTGCGTGATATCGCGTTCGAATCGTTCTGCGAACATCACATGGCGCCGATCATCGGCCGCGCCCACGTCGGCTATCTGCCCAGCGATCGCGTGGTGGGCATCAGCAAGCTGGCGCGCGTGGTCGATGGGTTTGCCCGCCGCTTCCAAGTGCAGGAAAAGCTCACCGCACAGATTGCCGGCTGCATCAATGATGTGCTCAAACCGCGCGGCGTCGGAGTCGTGATCGACGCGGTTCACCAGTGCATGACCACCCGCGGAGTGCACAAACGCGGGGTCTCGATGGTCACCAGCAAAATGCTCGGTGCCTTCCGCGCGAATGCCAGCACCCGGGCGGAGTTCCTGCGCTTCATCGCCATCGAGGGCGGCGAACGCTGATCAATTTCGCTTCTGGGTGGTGGGCGGGGCCCTCTGGGTGCCGGGTGGGACCTTCGAGGTGCTGGGCGGGACCTTCGGCGTGGTGCGAACCGGCATCAACTCCACCGAAAAACTGTATTGGTGCTTCTCGCCCGGCTGCAATGCACCGACGCCGACGACATTACGCGCGATCTTCTCGCCCTGGGCGTTGGTAATCGACACCACGACGCAGTATTCGCACTGTTCGCCGCGCCCGGCGTGATGTATCGAGCCCTCGATGCGCATCGCCGGAATCGCCTGGGTCTGCGGCTCGGCATTGACGGTGTTGAAGCGCAGGTGATGCTGGCATCCCGGGCATATGTTGGCGCTCTGCAAGACCGTTGCCTTGCAGTGCGGACAGACCCGGGTTGCCCCCACGGTGCTCGGGCGAGCCACGCTCATTGGGAGGCTCCTAGCTGCCGTTGCTCATCGAGCCCGTTTTAATCTTGCCTTTGTCATCATCCCAGCCGAACTCCACGTGGCCGCGCATGCGCGAACCCGCGGCGACCGTGATCGAACCTGCCTTCACGTCGCCGACAATGACGCCGCCCTCGAGCACGTCGACCCGTTTGGCGGACTCGATGTTGCCCTGCAGTTCACCGCCGACCACGACGATCCCCGCCAGCACCTGGCCGGTCAGATGTGCGCCCGCATCCATGCTGAAATTGCCGTCGATGCGTACGTCGCCCTTGAAGCGGCCGGCCATTCGCACATTTCCCGAACCCTCGATCTTCCCTTCGATCGAAAGTCCCGAGGCAATCACGGATTCACCGCCCTCGACTGCGGTTTTGGGGGTCGGGCGGCGCGGCGAAACAGCCAATCCCGAATCGCTGAGGCTGCGTTCCGGCGCGCCTCGATCCAGCGCCGTGCCCGCTGAGGGAACGGATGAACCCGCCGGAGCGGACGTGGGGGTTTCTTTCCATAAGGCCATAAATAATTCTCCCGCTAATGAGTGGCTTAAGCGTACACGCTAACGCCGGTATATGTCATCGGACACCTGTCTTCGAATGGAGACGACCGGGCCCTCGACGGCTGTCGTCTATAATGGCCCTCAAATCAATACAGGGGCATTAACTTTTGTTTCAACAACTTGAGCGCTTAAGCGCCGATTCGATTCTCGGACTGATGGCCAAGTATCGGGCCGATCCTACGCCCCAAAAAGTGGATCTTGGGGTGGGCGTGTACCGTGATCTTGAGGGCAATACCCCCGTTCTGCACTGCGTCCGCCGGGCGGAACAGGAGGTCTTTGCGGCGCAAACCACCAAGTCCTACGTGGGTGCCGCGGGCCGCGAGGAATTCAACAGCGCGGTACAGGAATTGGTGCTGGGCGCGGCGCACGCCGCGTGCCGCGACCGGCGCGCGATTACGGTACAGACGCCGGGCGGATGCGGCGCCTTGCGGCTGGGTGCGGAATTGATACGCGCAGCCGCCCCCGGCGCCGCTGTGCACTTGAGCGATCCGACCTGGGGCAACCACTCGCCGCTGCTGGGCAGCACCGGAATCAGGCTCGAGCGCTATCCTTACTACGATCCGCGCGCTCATGCGCTGCGCTTCGAGGCAATGATGCAGAAACTCAACCTCGCGCCTGCCGGCGACGTCGTGTTGATTCATGCCTGCTGCCACAATCCAACCGGCGCCGATCTTCAACCTGAGCACTGGCAAGCGGTGGCAGAACTGCTGCAGCGTCGCAGACTCGTTCCCTTCTTCGATCTTGCGTATCTGGGGTTTGCGGCATCGCTCGAAGATGACGCCGCCGCGGTGCGCATGCTTGCGCAGCGCCTACCCGAAGCGCTGATCGCGGTGTCGTTTTCCAAGAACCTGGGACTGTATCGCGAGCGCGTCGGCGCACTCATCGTGGTCAGCGAAAGCGCAACTCGCGCCGAGGCCGTGTTGAGCCATACCCTGCAGATCGCGCGCGGCATTTATTCGATGCCGCCCGACCATGGCGCGGCGATTGCCGCGCGGATTTTCTCGGACTCTCAGCTTACGCGGGATTGGATCCGGGAACTCGACTCCATGCGTACGCGGATCCAGGAAATGCGTGCCTTGTTGGCGCAGCGCCTGAAAAGCGCGACGGGCGACGGCTCGTTCGATTTCATACGAGGGCAGCGCGGCATGTTTTCCCTGCTCGGAGTGTCTGCGCCGGCGGTCGAGCGGCTGCGCGAGAGGCATCACATCTACATGACCGCGGATAGCCGCATGAATCTCGCCGGCATCATGCCGCACAACGTGGATTACGTCGCCGCGGCGTTCGCGGCGGAGCGCGCGAGCACGGCGGCGGGCGGGGACTAGCTGGCCAGGGCTTGGCTGAGCGCGGTGATTTCCGCGGCGGAATCCTGCATCACCGCCATTGTCTTCGATTCGGTCAAGCCAAGGCGCCACGCGGCTGGAAGATCTTGCAATTCGCGTTCGAGGCCGGCGATGTTGGTGCCGTACGACACCATCAAAACGGCGACGCCAACCACGTCGGTCAAATTCGGCGGGTCGCCGTCGGTTCGGGCAAAATCCTCCTGTCCCACCGCGTGCGCCATCGATTCGGCAAAATTCCAATTCTCCAGAATCGCCTTGCCGATGCTGGGATACCATTCGGCGATGATGTCGTTCAGCGCAGTCTCGCTGGAGAACAGCTCCGGGTGATCCACGGCGCGGGTCAATATGTAAAGCTTACCGATGCCGTGCATCATCCCGGTCAGCATCGCCTCGTCCGGATTGACCTTGGTGCAAGTCTTCGCCAGTACGAAAGCGTACGCGGCCACATAGGTGCTGCGCTCCCACAGATCGTTCAGGTGCGGCGCCAGGCTCGCCAGCTTGTTGGCCTGGCGGATCTGATTCATCGCGAAGGACATTGCCGCGCTGCGCACCATGTTGTAGCCGATGCGATTGATCGCGGTGCGCAGATCGTTGATGGCGCGCCCGCTGGGATTGACCGCGGCCGAATTGGCAATACGCACCAGCCGTGCCGCCAGTGCCGGCTCCGATCCGACCACCCGGCAAACCTGGTCCGTCGAGGACTTGGTGTCCTCCAGGACGCGCCTGACTTTGACGGCTATTTCGGGAAATGACGGAAGATCGACGTGGCCCCGCGACAAATCCGCGGCCAGGGTACGTACGAAATCAAATTCAGCTTGCGATGTGGCTTGCACAAGACCTGGATATCGACAGCACCAGGTGTTTCTTTAGGGCAATAATTTGGCTATCGCGCGGCCCGGGTCCTGAAGCGCTGCCGCACCTCGCCGCTCTGCGATCGCTCGGTATAGTGCCCGCCGCTGTAGCGGGCGATCACGTGACGCCAAAACGCCACTGAGCCGGGATGGCGCATATATTCGACGATTTCCCATTCACCCGCAAAGCGGTCGAATATCAAGGTCGCGGCGTCACGGCCGATGCCTGCCCGTCGATGCTGATTGCGGACGAAGAACTCCGACATCCTGTAGTTCGCGATCTTTTCGCCCGCCGGCGCAATACGCGGCCGCGTTACCAGCGCAAAGCCGACGGAGTCGCGCCCTTTGAGAATCAGCAGCGGGTGCGATTGATCGTTGGAAAACCAGTTCGCGAAGATCTCGTCCTGGTGGGGATTAGCCGTGCCAAGTACCGAGAACAATCCGGTGTTGAGGTCGGCTAAGGATTCAATGTATTCGCCGTAAACGCTCTGGATCCACTGGCGATCCTGCTTCGAACGTCCTACATCGCGAATACTGACCAACGAAACCGCATCCTCAGTACTTGAAAATACACAGCCCGGGCGGACGCACCTGATGGCAGTCCGCCCGGGCATGTGGGTTCAGCAGCGTGCGCGAATTACGGCTTCGCAGCTGATGCCGCACTGGCGGCTGCATCGCTAGCGGCGCTCGCAGCGGCAGCTGAATCAGCGGCAGGCGCAGCCGGCGCGGCGGCAGGAGGAGGAGTCGGTTCGGCGGCCGGGGCAGGAGCCTCGGTCTTGCTGCCGCAGGCACTCAGCACGAATGCAGCGACAAAGGCGCTTAAAGCAAATTTGGTCTTCATCTATCGATACCCCAGAAATTTTAAGGACAAATATTTAGGCCGAGAGTGTTGTTTTTGGGCCTTCACCCAAATGTCCCGACCGATTTTAGAGGGTTTTGCCTCACTTTCATACCTCTTTCGCGTCAGCTCACACTCCTTGACGTTCGGACCGCCGGCCGGGGTTAAACTTCTCGTCCTACACACGGAGGACATGTGAACGATTCCAGACTCGATCAGCTATATGCAGCGCATTTGACGACGCTCATGCAGCGTACGGACCGGTCCCTGGCGGCAACAGGCTTCGATGCATTGGTCATCCCTGCCGGTCGGCCGCCGATCCAGTTCCTGGACGATCAAGACTATCCCTTCAAGGTCAATCCGCAATTCAAGGCATGGGTACCCATCCTCGACAATCCGCGCTGCGTTCTCGTCTATTCGCCCGGCGCCCGTCCTACAGTGCTGTTCTATCAACCCAACGATTTTTGGCACAAACCGGCCCGGATGCCGCAGGAATCCTGGACCGCCTCCGTGAATTTGATCGCCATGGATGACGACGCGAAGGCCGCCGCTCACTGGGCGAAACTCGGTCGCGTGGCCTTTATCGCGCCTGATCGCGACATATTGCCCGGCATCGATCCGGCAAACCTCAATCCGCCGGAGCTCCTGGCGCGATTGCATTACGACCGCGCCGTGAAAACTCCGTACGAGCTCGCCTGCATGCGCAAGGCAGGCGAACTTGGCGCGCGCGGCCACCGCGCGGCGCTCGCGGCGTTCCGCCGCGGAGACTCCGAATACCAAGCGCACATGGCGTATCTGCAAGCCTGCGCACAGCGCGAAGAGGAAATGCCGTACAACAATATCGTGGCCTACAACGAAAATGCCGCGGTGCTGCATTACCAGCACTTGGAGCGCGTGGCGCCGGCGCCGCTGCGTTCTTTCCTGATCGACGCGGGGGCGCAGTATCGCGGTTACGCCGCCGATATCACCCGCACCTACGCGAGTGGACCCGGCCGATTCAGCGATCTCGTGCAGGCCACGGATGGCGCGCAGCTTCAACTGTGCAACGAGATCGTGGCCGGCCGCGATTATCGCGAGGTGCATCTCGCGGCACACCGCATCCTGGGCGATGTCATGCTTGAGGTCGGCCTGACGAAAATACCCGGGCAGGCGGCCCTCGAAGCCGGTGTCACCAGCGTGTTCTTTCCGCACGGCATCGGGCACCTGCTCGGCCTGCAAGTACACGATGTCGGAGGTGTGATGGGCGATACATCAGGTCAGGAACTCGAGCGGCCCCCCGGCCACCCCTACCTGCGCCTCACGCGCATGCTCGAACCCGGCGTGGTGGTCACGGTGGAGCCCGGCATTTACTTCATCGATTCGCTGCTGCGCGCGGCCAGCGCGGACGCGCGGCGCGCGCACATCGATTGGAAGGTGGTCGAGGAACTGAAGCCCTGCGGTGGCGTACGCATCGAAGACAATGTCGTGACGACAACGTCAAAGCCTGAAAATATCACCCGGGACGCGTTTGGCGCCTCGCCTTAAGGCGCCTTAAGTTGCTATGCCTTGGCCTTGCGGCGTTTCGGCTTCGCGGCTTTGTCGCTTTCCTTGTCAGCCGCGGCCGCCTTCTTGGACTTCTTCGGCGCCTTGGCCGCTTTCGGCTCCTTCGCCGGCTTGGCGGCCTTGGGCGCCTTCGGGGCCTTCGGCGCCTTGGCAGCCTTGGGTTCTTCCTTCTTTTCGGTCGCCACCGGCGCCGAATCCACCAATTGCATCAATGCCATGTCGGCCGAATCGCCCGGCCGCGGTTC
>Ga0210394_10005918_pt1 | contig 13491 bp, 14 predicted proteins | sample IncBWC12MmetaG_FD_160121 | JGI IMG/M metagenome (GOLD analysis project Ga0210394, IMG submission 160121) | Forest soil microbial communities from Barre Woods Harvard Forest LTER site, Petersham, Massachusetts, United States - Inc-BW-C-12-M | ecosystem: Environmental > Terrestrial > Soil >...
CTGCCGGCATGACGCTAAAGACCTTGATCGTGGATGATGAGCCGATTGCCCGCAAAGTCCTGCGCGAGGAATTAGAGTTCATCGGCGGCGTCCAGATCGTGGGGGAGGCGGAGGACGGCGCTACGGCCCTGGTGAAGATCGGCCGCGAGCATCCCGATCTGGTTTTGCTCGATCTGCAGATGCCCGCCATGGGCGGACTCGAAGTGGTGCGCCGGCTCAAACATGGAAAACACCTGCCGGTGATCGTGGTAGTGACCGCTTACGACGAACATGCTCTAAAGGCTTTTGAGGCGGGCGCAATCGACTATTTGCTCAAGCCCGTCCGGCAGGAGCGCTTATCGGAAGCTGTGGAACGTGCCAGGCGTGTGACGGGACGCCAGGCTTCTGAACGGATCGCGCAACTCCAGGAAATCGGCGATCCGGCCGCCGGGCCACGCACCAAGAGAATTGTCGGCAAGATCGGGGAGGAGTATTTCCTGCTGGGCACCGACGAGATTTATGCATTCCAGGCCGAGGGAGATTTGGTGTGGATCATGGCCGCGAAGCGCAAATATCTGGCCACACAGACGTTGAAAGTGCTGGAAGAGCGGCTGAAGAACACCAGTTTCCGGCGCATCCATCGAAACGCGCTGGTCAACGTCGATCATGTGCGGAAGATGAGTGCTTTGAGCAGCCAGCGATGGTTGATCACGATGAACAATGATGAGGAATTCATCGCGAGCAAGAGGCAGGCAAGTAGCGTCCGCGGGCTGTTGAGCTGGTAATGCACTCACTTTTGATCGCATCCTTATTGGTTTGCTCAGGAGCCGCCTTAGCGCAGCCGGTGGATAAGGATACGGAGCCTGCCGCGATCATCGAGCTTGGCGGAGCCGGCAGCTGGAATCTTAAAGGCGGCGGGTCGAGTTTCGGCGCAGACGTCGCCGCTGAAATCACACCGATAGAGAACTGGCTGGAACTGGAAGCGGGCGTCACGCCGCTTTTCACCCGTCACTCAACGGAATGGGATACCGACCTTCTGTTCAAGAAGCCTTGGACCCTGTCGAAAAAAGCGGAGTTCATGATCGGCGTTGGCCCGGAGTGGGTTCACACGAGGCAACACGGCGTGACAACGAATTCGGCCGCCGTTGAAGCCGTGCTGGATTTTATGTTCTGGCCCTCCGGGAAACATAGATTCGGCTGGTACCTCGAACCCGGCTACGATTACAATTTCGGGAGCGGGCATGAGCACTCGCTCGGCATTACCGGCGGTCTACTGATCGCGATTCGGTGACCCGCGCGTTTGTCCGCCCATCACGGCCTTCAGATCGTTGATTCCTCCTTGAAGCCCGCTCGTAGAAAACTTGTTTGATCTCAGATACCGGCGTGCTAAAAGTATCTGAGCTTCGGGCTCAACCATGCCCCTGAGGACGCTGATCGTCGACGACGAACCGATAGCGCGGAAAGTATTGCGCGAGGAACTCGGTTCGTTCGACGATGTCGAGATCATCGGAGAGGCGGATAATGGCGCCAGCGCTTTGGAAAAAATATCCGCCGACCAACCAGACCTGGTGCTGCTGGATCTTCAAATGCCGGTGATGGGCGGGCTTGAGGTAGTCCGAAATCTTAAGCGTGGGGCGCATATGCCCGTGATCGTTATTGTCACTGCTTATGATAAGTATGCCCTTCAGGCGTTCGAGGCCGGTGCGATTGACTATTTGCTTAAGCCCGTAGGCCCAGATCGTCTGGCCGAGGCGGTCGAACGGGCGAAGCGCTTTACTGAAAGGGAAGCGGCCGAGAGACTGGCACAGCTTCAGGAAGTAGCCGACCAGCGAAAAAGTCCTCAGGCCAGAAGAATCGTGGGAAGAGTTGGCGAGGAATACTTTCTGCTCAGTGCTGATGAGATCTACGCATTCCGAGCGGACGGAGAGGCCGTGTGGATCATCACTGCGAAAAAGAAATACCTAGCCACGCAGACGCTTAGGGTCTTGGACCAGCGCCTGAAGAACACGAGCTTCCGTAGAATTCATCGAAACGCGCTGGTGAATGTCGATCACGTCCAGAAGATGAGTGCCCTCAGTAGCCAGAGATGGCTGATAACCCTGAGTAACGATCAGGAGTTCATTGCGAGCAAACGGCAGGCAGGAAGCATCCGCCAGCTTCTGCATGGGTAGCTTTCTCGTCCACTTGCCTTCGATTCAAGGCCACTCACCAACGTGCGTAGGCCGTCCGTCGCGCATTGGCATATGGGAGTGCCATTGTCGCTGTGGCAATGCTTGTTTGCGCGTGCTCAGAGAGCCACTGGCTGGCTATGTGCGTCCCACCCGTCGCCATCTTCGTGCTTGAGTGAGCACGCCGCAGGCTAGACAGCACATGTCCGCTCACGGCTGAAACCAGATCGTTGATCTTCGCGATCAGGCCGACCATCAGATTGTTCTAGGTGCTTTTGGTACCAAGACTCACAATCAAGAAATATGAGAATTAGCGTTTCCGTGATCTCGCTCGTTGTTCTCTTCCTGTGCCTCGCCTCGCCCGTCGCGACTTATGCGCAATCCAGCGGCGGCAGCGCCGGAACGGTCCGAGGCACTGTCCTCGACCCGTCTGGAGCCGCCATTGCGGGTGCGACAGTGCAAATAGAAAATCCAGTATCGCACTACAATCAGACCGCAAAGACGGACAACCAAGGAAATTTCGCATTCGTCAACATTCCTTACAACAACTACCACCTCTCAGCGGTAGCTTCCGGATTTCAGTCCGCCACAGCGGACCTGGACGTACGTTCGCCTTTACCGCAGGAGATCAAACTGAATCTGAAGATCGGAACATCCACGGAATCGGTGGTCGTTACGGCTGCTGCCGATCTGCTCGAAAACGATCCCACCGCGCACACGGACGTAGATCGGGGACTCTTTGACAGGCTCGCTCTCGAAAGTCAATCGTCTTCTCTTAGCTCTCTCGTCACACTTGCCGCGCCTGGGGTTGCGGCCGACTCGAACGGTCTCTTTCATGGATTGGGCGATCACGCCGAGAACTCGTTCTCCATCGATGGACAGGCGATTACCGATCAGCAGAGCAAGGTGTTCTCGAATCAACTTCCGGTGGATGCGGTTCAGTCGCTCGAGGTGATCCAGGGCGCGCCACCCGCCGAATATGGCGGCAAGACCAGCCTGGTGATTGTCGCAACCACGAGGTCGGGCTTAGGCATCACGCAACCGCACGGAGATCTGACGGCCTCCTACGGAACATTTGGAACTTCGGGCGGGGCATTCGATCTCTCCTATGGCGGCCAGACTTGGGGCAACTTCATTGCCGTGAATGGACTGAACACCGGCCGCTTCCTGGATCCGCCTGAATTCACGGTCATGCATGACAAGGGCAACGAAGAGAACGCTTTCGACCGAATCGATTTTAAGCCTTCGGATGCGGATACGCTCAATCTCAACCTTCAATACACCCGCTCCTGGTTCCAAACCCCCAATTCATTCGATGAGGAATATCACCCTGGCCTGGTGAACCCGGTGACCGGCGGTCCACTGGGACCGATGGATCAGCGCTCGCAAATCAAGACCTTGGACATCGCCCCGACGTGGACCCGCATCCTTAATCCAAACACGGTTCTGACCTTAGGCGCGTACTTGCGTAAGGATCAGTACAATTACTATCCGAGCCGCGATCCATTTGCCGATATTTCTCCGGACCTGCAAAGCGAGACCGTTACCCAGTCGCGGTCGCTCGCCAACGCGGGTGTTCGTGGCAATGTGTCTTACCTGAAGGGCATTCATAACATCAAGGTGGGAATCACCTATGAACACACCTTTCTCACTGAAGGTGACAGCTTCGGTATTGTTGATCCAACGGTTATTCCTGGGAATCCCGCAGCCTGCCTAGATGCGAATAACCAGCCCATACCCGGAACTCCTTGCGCTGTTCTGGCACCCTACGATCTGACCAGGGGTGGGACATCATTCGAGTTCCATGGGCACACGGATATCAAGGAGCTCGCGCTGTTCGTCCAGGATACGATCACCAAGGGTGGCTGGACTTTCAACCTCGGTATTCGTGGAGATCTATATAACGGCATTACCATCGCCAGGCAGGCCGAGCCTCGCGTTGGAATCGCCTACAACTTGAAGCAAACCAATACGGTATTTCGCGTTTCCTACGCCCGAACCATGGAAACGCCGTTCAATGAAAATCTGGTGATCGCCAGTACAGGATGCAGCAGTCCATTTCTCGCAGCGCTGGTGCCTCCGCCGGGCGTCATGTGTAATCTCGGAGCCATTGTTCCAGGGCATCGCAACGAATTCCACGCCGGCCTCCAACAGGCCTTCGGGAAGTACCTGGTTATAGACGCCGAGTACATCTGGAAATACACACACAACGGGTACGATTTCGGCGTCGTCGGCGCCACCCCCATTACCTTCCCAATCGAGTGGGCCAGCAACAAAATACCTGGATTCGCGATCCGCGCCAGCATGCCGGAGTTCCACGGACTCTCCGCGTTTGTGTCGATGTCCGGCGTGGCCGCTCGCTTTTTCCTGCCCCAGGTAGCCGGATTGCCCATCATCCCGGTGGGTAACGAGGTGTTCCGCATCGATCATGACGAGCTATACAACGAGACGACACACATCCAATATCAGCCTTACAAGCGCGGCCCGTGGTTGTCGTTCAACTGGCGTTATGACAGCGGATTGGTGGCAGGTGCGTCACCGTGTTCGGCGGCAACAGCAACCTGCTTCGCCTCAACGCCAATCGCGGACGGGGGAGGAGCCAATATTCCTAGCGGCCAGGTAGCGCTAACGAACACCATCAGCGGGCTGCCATTGACGGCCGATCAGGAGTATCAGGCTGGCCTGACGTGCAATGGCGTGCTTGCCGCTCCAAACCCGCTGGGACCAGCACTGGCCACCTGCAGTGCGGCCGGGCTGGGATCAATATACCTGAAGATACCGAAACCCGGAACCGAGAATGACGATCATAATCCGCAGCGAATCCAGCCGCGCAGCCTATTCGACATAGCCGTGGGACATGACAATATTTTCCACGGCGACAAGTACAAGTTCAGTGCTCGCCTGGAAGTTATCAATCTGACGGACAAGGAAGCTCTATACAACTTCCTCTCGACGTTTAGCGGAACCCATTATGTGACGCCGCGTACCGTGACGGGGACGGTAGGGTTTCACTTTTAGGGGAACGTGTCGCCCGACAGCAATAAACTGTCCGGCTCCACCATGATCAACTACGGGGCGGGCGAAGGCAATACCGTGCTGGACGCCGTGTCCGTAACGAGTGCTCCGAAACGCAGGATATAGCGTTGCATGCCGGTTTCGAGCAAGCTCATGCCGAAGCTTTTGGCCTCCGCCAGCGCCTTTTCGTTGGACCAATGATCGTGCTCGATGCGATAGCAGGCGATAGCAGTGCCGGTGCGGTCCGCGCCGCGCTTGCAGTGAACGAAAACGGGCCACTGGGAGCTGTCGTTGAGCAGTGTTAGCACGGCCCTCATTTGGGAATCGGTGGGCGCCTTGAAGCCATTCCACGGCAGGCTTATGTAACGCATGCCGGCGCGCTCTACAGTGGCCACTTCGGAGTTTTCGCCACGCAGGTCGATCACGGTCTTGATGCCGATTTTGGCGAGACCGGCAAAGCCTTCGGCACGCGGCTGCGCGCCCCGATAGATGTGTTCGTCCACCTGGTGAAAGTTCGGCACGCCGGGAACGTCGGGGAGAGAGGCAGCCTGCAGGGTGGCCAGGCCAAGCGCGAGAGCAAGCAGGCAGGGAAGCCAGCCATAGCGCAAATGGCGCACCACACATCCCATGGATGTATTATCGCCGATCTACGACCCGCTGCTGCTGTGACCACCCACCGCTGGGTAGTCCGCTAAATGGTTGGTAGTCAGGGACGCCGTGGGCGCGATAGATAGTAGACCACGTTTCCATAGAGGGGGCCGGAAACCGCATCTGCCGAACTATGGCTAATGTCTTCGAAGTCTCCAAGCTTACTGCTCCATTCGCCACTCAGCAATTGCACAGAAGCGTGCGTGGGCGATACCGTGCCGTCTTGATTACGGACGCCGTATATAGCAACCTTTTCTACGCCATCTTCCAGGGCTCCGCTGAAGCACGGTTGATATCCGAGGGTTCCATATGCCTGGAAGAAGGCCTGGATGGTTTCTTCTCGTGGAACACCTCGTGGCCAGAAACCAATATTATGTCGATCCGGCCACCATTTTCTGATATTTTCTCCGGCTGCCCAGGCAATGCAGTTGTACCGCCTGTCCGCCGCACTGGTTATGTTGTGGTTCGTCGCGTTGAGATTTGGGAACTCAGTAGGTGACCAGCTACCCGGCATAATCGGGGTTTTCTGCCCACCAGTTCAACCATGCCTCAGCCATCTTGACAGTGTTGCCCCTGTCGACCTCGCTCACTGGATCGAGCCCATCTGTGAGCACTTGCAGCGCCCAGAACCACTGATCCGGCTGATCCCCTTCGGAGCGGAGCTGTTCCATGATCAAAGGAATAACCGGCTTGCCCTCTGCCATGATCGCGACGTAGGAATCACACTCAGCCATACGTGTGATTGAAGAGGTTGCGCCACGTTCCGCCTGCCATTGAGCCAAAAGCCTTTGAAAGCGTATCGCCCTCTTAAGATCGTCGCCCATTACGACTTGGGCATCGGACGTTCTCACTTCATGCTTAGGCTCAGGTGTCCGAGGCTGCTGGGCTTGTGTGAGTGTAGCGCCGACAAAGAATAAAGAGCAGTATGTGACCGCCACCACGATCACGTTCGGTTGATTTGAAAAAACCCAAGTAGGCATGGTCAGTTTGCTTTTTTCGCTTTATAGTCGCGCTTAAGGTGTTCGGGCGCATCGGCAACAACCATTGCGATGTTGGATTTTAGTGCGTACATAGGATTGCCCTCCGGGTCGAACTGCCCAGGTATCCGAATAGCAGAGAGAACACCCGCCTTGACACGAAGCACGGTGCCGTCCTCTAGCTTAACTTCAGTCCAGCGCTCCGTTGATTCCACGACGGGAACGTCAAAGCCTTCCACCAGCGCTCCACTAGGCGGCATCGCGACTTTCACCTTTCGTTCCAAGAGGGCTTCCTCCTTCAAGGATTGCGCTGCAAGGACTCAAGCATAACACCTATCGATTATCGGTCTGGAGCAGCGGTAGCTTTAGCCTTCTTCCATCGAGCCGCAACAGCATTGCGGGCACTCTCGCTGCGTTGCTCATCGGTCATATTCGCCGCACGAGCCGCCCCGCCCTTCTTGCCGCCCTTCTTGCCCATCTTCGAGAAGAACGCGCGTACGTCCTTCGGAATTCTCTTCGCCATGCCTCATGATATACGTAAACGGATTACGAAGTCAACACTTGACTATACGTAAACGGATAACGTATAATTAAGGCATGAAACAACAAACCCCGACCGAGACGCCAATCTCGGCCGGGGTTGTAATCACCACAGCCGAAGCCGTAGCGACTCGCGACCTCATTATCGGTCTTCTGGCTGTGGATCTCAAGGAGATTCACGGTGACCTGTCACAACTGCCGATCCGAATGCCGCAAGTTTGGTAAACGCCAAAACCGTCAGCGTTATCAGTGTACGCAGTGCCACAAGGTGTTCACGGACGCCCGTGACCAAACACTTGACGGCATGTACCTGCCTATCCAGAAGGCCGAATTGGTACTTAGCCTTTTGCTCGAAGGCTCCAGTATTTCTACTGTCGAGCGTGTGACTGGGATTCACCACACGACAATCCTCAAGCTCTTGGTACTGGCCGGTCAGAAGTGCGAACGCATCATGGCCGAGAAGGTCCGCAACGTCGAAGTGCGCGACGTGGAATGTGACGAGGTCTGGAGCTACGTTGGCAAGAAACAGAAGCGCATCCGCCCAGAAGATAGCCAGATGCTCGGTGACTGCTACGTGTGGGTTGGAATTGAACGCCACAGCAAATTGGTTCTCAATATCACGATGGGGAAACGCGACCAGTCCACCTGTGATGTCTTCGTGGAGGGCTTGCGCCACGCGACAGCGCGGACGCCGTTCCAAATCACGACGGACGGTTTCACGCCATATCGCTCCGCTATTACCACGACTCTGCATGATAGACTGACCGGCTTCGCTCAACTCATCAAGGTCTATCGCGCTTCTCAGGAGGGTGAGGCCCGCTACTCGCCAGCGGAGGTGGCGTCAACGGAGGTTGTCTCGATCATGGGGCAACCTGATCCCGAACGTATCTGCACTTCTATTGTGGAGCGCTCCAACCTATCCCTGCGGATGGGTCTTCGCCGCTTTACACGGCTCACCAATGCGTTCTCCAAGAGCTTCAATCATCACTGGGCAGCCGTGATCCTTTGGTACACGTGGTACAACTTTGGGCGCGTTCACAAGTCTCTTCGCTGCACGCCTGCGATGGAAGCTGGCATTTCCGATCACGTTTGGAGTGTCCAGGAACTCCTGGAGGCTGCGTAATCAGAACAACTCGGTTCCCCTGCGCTTCGTGCGGCCAATCAAGTCATCAACAATGTTTTTGTCAACTCCACGACGAACTAACTCATCTCGCAATTCTTGCTCTGACAAGGCAGGTGATAGAGGAGCGAAAGCCGCCGGAGACTCATCCGGGAGATCCGCGATGGAAAACCGACCATCTGGAAGCATCGTGATGCAAGTATGCGTCGCCATGTCCACAGTTTTACAGATTCCGTGCCAGTTCGGTGGTTCGTTCCCGTTATGGCCCAGACCACCTTCAACCAGATCAACCAACATTTAGCGGACTACCCACCGCTGCCGCCGCGCTCGCGGCGTAGTAACCTTTTACAATGGCCGGCATCCGGACCACTTCCGTCTTGTGGAGCCGCCGCTCGATGCAAGCCTTCATCCCGTGCTCCACCGCGGCGGCGAACGCGCTCAGCACAATGGGGCTAGTCTCGCTCTCCAAATCGCGAAAGAAGTTTACGTCCTGCGCACCCGTGAGCGGAATTCGCAGTTCCCAGAGGCGCTTGGAATCGCGGCTCTCGAAGTCTTCAAAAACCAATCCTTCGAAATTCAGCCGGACGCCTTGGAATCCGAACTCGCGGCTCCCCGCACGGATTCGGATCCAGCACTCCTCAATGCCAGTGGACCGGCCGAGAGTCTTCTCGAACTCCACCAATCGAGTCTCAAAATCGATGATCCGGCGGAAGCCTCCCTGCAGGAACAGCCGGCCGGCCATCGCGAACTCCGTATAACCCAAGTGCTGGATGCCCATCCAAGCTGCAGCGCAAAATACGATCACGATCAGGCCGCTGAACTGGTTGCGAAGGGAACTCGCCACCAGCGACAACAAGGCCACCACGCCACAGAAGCCGTAGATAGTTAGGACCACGCCTTTGGGACTTAAGCCGCGCTCCAGCAGTTTGTGGTGAATGTGCCCGCGATCGGCCTCGAAGATGGGCTGGTGCCGTAAATAGCGGCGGACGATGGAAAGGACGACCTCGAGCAGCGGGATCGACACTGCCAGCAGTGGTACCGTTAGCGCGACTAAAGTGACCGATTTCTCGCTCCACAACGCGCCGTAGCAACCCAGGAGGAAACCGATCAGCAAGCTGCCGGCATCGCCCAGGAAGACGGAAGCTCCGTTGAAGTTGTAACGCAGGAAGCCCAGCAGACAGCCGGCCAGCGGCATAGTCGCGAGCGCCAGGGGCAGATTGCCCTGTGTCAGCGCGGCGATCAGCATGGTTACCGTAGCCACCAGGCCCACCCCAGCCGCCAGACCATCCATGCCGTCAATGAGATTGAACGCGTTCGTGCAGCCGATGAGCCAGATCACCGTTAGGGCGAATCCCAGACCGGGCCAGGCGGGCAGGCTATGGAGGATGTGAATGTCCACGCGGATTCCGGCGGCATAAGCCAGCACCGCGGCGGCGCCGATCCCAGACAGTTTCTTCCAGGCGCTCAAGCGCAAACGGTCGTCCAGCACGCCGGTAACGAAGATGACGGAGCCGGGCAGAAGGAGACGCAGGATGTTTGGAAGCGCCCGATGCAGCACGTACGTATAACTGAAAGGCAAAGCGAAGGCGATGGCGAATGTTGCGACGTAGGCCAGGGCGATCGCGATCCCTCCCACGCGCGGGACCGCCGTCGCGTGTTTCTTGCGAACGCCGTCGGGATGATCCAGAAACCCGAGCTTTCCAACGCTATCCCGAATCACCGGAGTCAGGATCAATGCCAGAAGGATAGAAAGAGCGCCCAGTGAGAGTATGAGAAACATCAGTTCGTCCTTTCACTCGGCGATTACGCGCCTAGCTGATCTCATTGAGCAGCTCCCGGATTCGCAGTGTCTCTTGGGGAGAGGGGTGATTGGCCAGCGCGGATTGCAGTTCTTTCCTGGCGCCGGCTTTCTCACCCTTCTGAAACAACGCCAGTCCCAAGTGGTAACGAAAGCTGGCGGACGTAGGATACCTGTGCGCGAGAGTGCTGAACGATTGAATCGCGCTATCCAGCATGCCTTTCTTGAGATATATGTAGCCGACGGTGTCCGCGAAGCTGGGCTGCCCCGGAATCTTCGACAGGGCGTTCTTTGCCAGCCGAAGGGCCTCGTCCAAATCACCTCCGGTGTCGGCAAGGAAGAAAGCGACATTGTTTAACGCGGGCGCGTTGTCCGGATGGGTCCTTACGACACCTTGATAGATGGAACTGGCTTCGTTCACTCGTCCAGCCCGCGCCAAAGCGTCGGCCAGGCTGACCGAGACGGCCACATCATCGACGGCCACGCGGTGAGCTTGTTGGTAGAAAGCAATAGCGCGAGCGTGGTCACCCTGGAGATCGCACACTTCGGCCAAGTGCCGCAAAAGAACGGTCGACGCGGGATCGGAGATGAGTAATTTCTGGAATTGGGCCAGCGCCAGATCGTAATGTCCATCCAGAGCTTCGGTGCGCGCAAGCTGCTCCAGCAGATCGGAAGATCCCGGCCGCTTAGCTAGCCCCTCGTTCAAAACCGCGCGCGCCTGGTCGAATTGCTTCTCGTACATATAAGCATTAGCCAGGGCAGCAAAGATTCGGGTGTCACCGCTGGCGCGATACTTGCTCAGAATGTCGATCGCGCGCGCGAAATGCTTCTCCGCCAGAGCCAGAAACCCCAGTTGCAGCCGCGGCTCGGGATCTTGGCGGAAATCTTTGGTCAATTGAGTCAATACAGCACGTGCCGTCTCTCCATCGCCCGCTTGGATCAAGCCGCTGGCATAGAGGAGCCGGGCCCGGCGGTTGCTAGGCTGAGTCCTCAAAATCTCATTGGCCTGCTTGACCGCTTCTTGTGGCCTGTGTTGAATCAGATCGATCTCCGCCAGCTGGAAGCGCGCCTGCAATAAATCGCTGCGCTGGCGGGTCACTTCCAGAAACTGGGTTCGTGCGCCCTCCAAGTCTCCTTTCAGCCGGCAAGCGCGGCCCAATTGCAGCCGCAAAGAGCCGTCGCCCGGATTCTGGGACGTGAGCGCCTGGAACTCTTGCACGGCGGTATCCGCGCTTTCTCGCTTCCCGCTATCCAGCAAAATGTCAGCGTGCACACGAAGCGCGGCATTGTCCTTCGGATGCTCGTTCTTGACCTGTTCGGCGAAACGCGCGGCTTCTTCCTTTTTCCCCTGGCTTAGCAGAGCCATGACATTTCGGATCTGGTAAATAACCTTGGTCTTGGCTTCCGGATTGGCGTTTGCACCCTGTCGGTAATAGCTGATGGCCTCCGGGTATTTCCGAAGTCCCAGGTAGAAGTCGCCCACCCAAAGCGCCGCTTGCGGGAAATCCTTGGGATCGTCAAGAAGACGCTGCAAGGCGCCGGTCATCTCCTCGGGGGCATGTGCGCGGCTGTAGTGCCGGGCCAATTGCAGAACGTAGCTGGCGTTCTTAGGGTTGTTGTTCACTTTCGCTCTTAGGACGCTCTCCGCGTCCGCCGGCCGGTTGGCTTTGAGATAAAAGTCGTACATGAGATCGTACGCCTCGCCGTAGGAGCTCTTTTTGCGTGTGATCAAGTCCATCGCCAGCCGTTCGCCCTCTTGAACCTCGCCTTCCTGAATCAGGAGGTGGGCGAGTTCGGTAACGACGCCATCGTTTGAGGCGTCCACTCGGAGGGCCTTGCGGAAGTATGCGATTGCTTCTTGCGGCCTTTTATCCGTCGAGGCAAGATAGCCCTTCAGCATCAGGCCTTCATAGGAACTCGCGTTCTTTGAGAGGAACTCGTCGGATAGATTGCCAATCTGGCTGTAGAGGATCTGCGGATGGCTGGGGAACGCGAGGTAAAGGCTGAGACAGACGTCGGCGAACTTCGTTTTGGCTTCCACGTCGCCGGGCAATAATTGAACCGCTCGAAACAAAGTGCCATAGGCGTCGTGAGCCTGGTTGAGTTTGACGGCGGTGAGCCCGAGGCGGAAATAAGCTTCGCCGAAACCCGGATCCTTCTGGATGGCGGCCCGGTAATTCAGAGCTGCTTCCTCATACTTGCCTGCCGCGAAGAGTTTGTTTCCTTTCGCCACATAGCTCTGCTTGGACGCGCTGCATCCGGTTGGCACCAGTAGACAGAGAACGAGAGCTCCGAGAAGCGCTGTTCTTGCAGTGGGTTTATCCATCCGGAATCCGATCGTGTTCATTTCCATGCTTGTCTCCACATCCGCATTCGATGGTTCAGATTTGGATGGCTGATGAGGCAGCTCGGAGGACAGACCTATCCTCTGGGCGTGATACCCATACAGCCTTCCGACCGCTAGGACACGCAGGGTCCAGCTCTAAACTTCAAGAAATTTAAGGACAGACACTACAAAACGCGGCACAACTCCGGTGAGTGGTAGTGGGCCTATACTTTCCGCGGCAAAGGTACCTTGCGCTGGCGCGTGGTCTCCGGCTTCTCTTCGACATGGAAACGGCCAGCGCGGTTCGCAGCGGAAAGTACCCACTACCATTCTCTTTTCATCGAGCTCTTGTCACCGAGGCTCTCGAATCACGAACATTAGAAATGACCCAGGAATTTACGCCGAGCTATGGGCACCAAACCCAGTAGTCCCGCGCTGAGGATCAACAAAGGTGGCTCCGGCGTCATTGAGGTTTGGGTTGTTGTGGAGAACAGGTTGCTAACATCGCTGATCTGCGAGCCATGTCCTATTCCTGTATTAATCTCCCCACCAGAAGCCCCAATATCCTTGGTTACGGTGAGTGAACCCACTGGCATGAACGTCGTGTCCGACTCCATCAAAACGGTCGGGCTGCCGTAAGCGGCGCCCACCGATAGAGACGTTCCCATCAGTGCAGGCGACGTTTCGGAGGCGTCGGCAATCGAGCCCGGTGTGGTTCCGCCCGCTCCCCCGGCAACCAATACCACATCATCAATGAGGCAGCCATCGTTACAGGTCACCGTGAAGCTGATGGCCGAGTCCACGGAAAAGCCGGGAGCCGCGCCCCAAAAGTTATTGAAGTCCAGGCCAGTTTCGCCCGGTGTCAAGGTGTCGGGATTAACGAGAATGCTCCCATCCGCAACCGTGGAAGACAGGTAGTG
>Ga0210394_10005919_pt1 | contig 13491 bp, 12 predicted proteins | sample IncBWC12MmetaG_FD_160121 | JGI IMG/M metagenome (GOLD analysis project Ga0210394, IMG submission 160121) | Forest soil microbial communities from Barre Woods Harvard Forest LTER site, Petersham, Massachusetts, United States - Inc-BW-C-12-M | ecosystem: Environmental > Terrestrial > Soil >...
GCCGTGGAGGGCGAACCTGGTGCAGCGGCGGTTTGTGAGGGCGCTATGCATTTTCCCGTTTGAAGAGGAGTTTTTTCGCGAGGCCGGCGTTTCGACGCAATTTATCGGGCACCCACTGGTGGGTTGCGTGGCGCCGACGAAGGACCGGCGGCAGTTCTGCGAAGAAAATCAGCTGGATGCGAGCCGGCCGGTGGTGGCGGTGCTGCCTGGAAGCCGCACCGGCGAACTGGCGCATCACTTACCGGTGTTGCGGGAGGCTTGCCGGCAGATCAACAGCAAGCTGCCGACGCAATTCGTGATGGCGGCTGCGCACGAGCAGGATGTGGCGGCATTGAAGGAAGGATGGGCGCCGGGCTTGACGGTGCGCGTGGTAGCGGGCGAGACCTACAATGCGCTGGCGGCGAGCAACGCGGCGATCGTTTCGAGCGGGACAGCTACGGTAGAGGCGGCGCTGCTGGACGTGCCGATGGTGGTGGTCTACAGGGTTTCGCCGCTGACCGCTATATTGGCGAAGCCCTTGGTTCGGACAAAGTACTTCGCTATGGTGAACCTGATCGCAGACAAGCGGGCGGTGCCGGAACTGGTGCAGGGGGATTTTACGCCGGAACGGGTAACTGATGAGGTTATGCGGCTGCTGAAGGACTCAAACGCTCGCGAGGCCATGAGGAGGGATCTGGCGGAGGTACGGCGACGGCTAGGACCACCGGGGGCGGTGGAGCGGGCGGCGGACGCCATCGCGGGTTTGATCCAGCGGTAGGCTGGCAACGCTTCGCCGGGGATTGATATCCTATAGAGGGACACTTCTTCAGATACTGGTCCAGATACTGCTCAGGTGCTCCTCCGGCGCGAGTTCGTGAAAGGAATTAGATGAGTCGAGGCCAACGAGTTTGGGCAAGCGCGATTGCCGCGCTGGCGCTTGTATTGACGCTGTGTGCTGGATCGAGCAGAGCAGAGGCACCGAGAGCCGGGGGCTTTCTTGCCGAACACTATGATTTGACCGCGTATCTGGAGACCGTAGGGCAAGCCATTAATGCGCTGGCGAAGGTGGAGTTCCGGGCGCAAGAAGTGTCCAGCACGGTGCGCGTGGAGTTGCACGAAAATCTGGAAGTGAAAGATGTAAAGGGCGCGGATGGGAAATCGCTGCCCTTTGAACGCGACACGGAAAATCCCCTGCTGGTGGACGTAACGCTGCCGACGGCTGTGGGCGCGGGGAAGACCGTGACGCTCACGTTCTCGTACCAGGGATTTCTAGCGAACGAAGAAAACAGCCCGGTGCCTGGGGTGCGGCTGGCGTCTATTGGGAAAGAATGGTCGTACCTGCTGCTGCCTTCGCGCTGGTTTCCGCTTACAAATTACCCCTCGAATCGATTTACCGGAATTTTTCATTTGAACGTGCCGGATTCGGTGGCAGTGGCCGGAACGGGCAAGGCCGAAGCTCCGCAACCGCTCGCACCCCGCGCGCCTGCCGAAGGAAACCGGTTGATGTACACATTTCATTGCGACAAGGCGGAGCCGAATGGCTCGTTTGTCGCTGGTCCGCTACAGTTGAATCCTAAACAGGCGGAAGGTATCAGCGTGGCGGTGTTCGCACCACAAAAGGATTCGGGTAAGGCGCAGGAATTCGCGAACATCGTGGCGCATCAGGAGATTATTTTTTCGGATTTGTTTGGGCAACTTTCGAATCCAGACATAACGGTAGTGCAATTGCCAGACGGGACTGTGAGGGAATTCGCCGCGCCCGGTGTGGTGATGCTGAGTCATCGCGTGTGGGATCCCAAGTACAGCGACCGGACGTTGAGCCGGCTGGTGGCTTCGCAATGGTGGGGGATCGGCGTCTTGCCGGCGTCAACCTCGGATGTATGGATCAGCGACGGGTTGGCACGTTATTCGGAGGAGTTGTACGCGGAAACGAATTTTGGGAAAGAGGCCGGGCTGAAAGCGCTGGACGAATTCGCGGTGGGCGCGTTGATGTACGACAACGCGGCGCCGGTGGCGCAATCGGCGAGGCTGTTGCCGTATACCAGCGAATATCGCTCGGTGGTGATGAACAAGGGCGCAATGTTGTTCCACATGCTGCGCGCGCAGATGGGCGACCGTGAATTTCGCAAGCTGGTGCAGGGTTTCTATTCGAAGTACCAGGGAAAGACGGCACGGGTGGAGGACTTCGAGGGCGTCGCCATTGGAGTGGCGAATGCGTCGGTCAAGAATGGAGAAGGAGCGCCGAATTTGCAGGGCTTCTTCACCCAATGGCTGACTTCGACAGGGATACCCGAATTTACGGTGGAGTACACCACGTACAGAACGAAAAAGGGCTTTCGGGTGCTGGGCAACGTCAAGCAGCCGCTGGATACTTTTAGCATGCCGGTGCAATTGCGCGTGGACACCGAAGGAAACCCGGAGCTGAAATGGATTGACGTGACCGGGACGGAGTCGGCGTTTGTGCTGGAAACGTTTGGGAGGCCGAAGCCGGCGGGCATTAAGGTTGATCCGAACAATACGATTTTGAAAAGCACGCCGAATCTGAGGTCGCGAGCGGCGATTGCACGTGGCGAAGAGTTGGCGGAGGTCGGGAAGTTTTATGATGCGGTGCAGCAATACCAGAAGGCGTTGAGCATTCAGCCGAACCGCTCGCTGGCGAATTTCCGGATGGGCGAAGCGTTTTTCTACGAGAAGAATTACCAGGCTTCGGCGAATGCGTTTCGCGAAGCGTTGGCTACCGTGCCGGAACCGGCGGAGAAGTGGACCGAGGTATGGAGCCACATTTACCTGGGCAAGATTTTTGACCTGTTAGGGCAGCGCGAGCGGGCGCTGAATGAATACAGTAAGGCGCGCCAGACGAACGATAACACCGGTGGGGCGCAGGATAACGTGGAAGCGCTGGTGAAGAATGCCTATACCGAAGGTGCGATTGTGGCGGTGAATCCGTCAACGACAGAGGCTGCGCCGGCGAAGGGCAAGGCCGATGTGCCGGTGCCCGCGTCAGGCGAGAAACCGACATTGAAGCGGCCTAGCCCGTAATTTTCCCTTTTGGAAAATATCCCAAACTAATCAGGCGAGCGGATTGGTGTGGCGAAGTTCCTCGAATCTTGTGAAGCCTCGATCCGTGGTGTGCAGAATCCCACCGTATTCCATCGTCAGGGCTGCCAGATGTGCGTCGCTTACGAGTGGGCCCCTGGTTTGTCCTTGAAGGATTAATTCCCGTAGGATTTGCCAGTGATCATCGCCGGGAGCGAGTAGACGAACGTTGGGCTGGCCGATCCATTGATCGACTATCTGAACGGCCTCCTCCGGGGTGAATCGCCTTCCAGTCAGTCGTGGATTTGTGACGATGCGGAGAAACGCGGTGACGGATTGCCAAAGCAATCCGACGGGTTCAGTAGACGAAAAAACGGACTCGACCCACAGGCGGGCGCGGTGGTGATGCGTAGAATCCAAATCGTAGGCGTAAAGCAGGATATTGGCATCGAGAATGATCACTTGTGAGAGATGCCTTCCAAGGATTCGACCAACTCTGCAACGCAATCGTAATTGTTGCCCGGGGGGAGCCCGAGAGATCGCGGTTCGACCACAAAGGGTCTTGGGATTACAGCAGAGGACTTCAGGAAAGCCGTACGCAGGCAGCGATTTACGACGGACTTGAAGGAATCCCCAGAGCGGCGGATTTCCGCGCGAAGGAGCCGGGCCACATCGTCATCGAGAGTAAGAGTGGTTCGCACATCGTGATGCTATCAGGCAAGACATCAAGATGTCAAGGTGCCGTACGCGAGACAGCATAGGCAAAATTTGAGATTGAGATCCTTCGACGATCCTTGTCGGATCGCCTCAGTCTGACTGCGTGCTGGTACGTTTGAACAGTCTAGTAAATCGTTGGAGCAGACGGAACCTTACCCAGACTAGCATCGTAGATAGAGTGGAAACGCTACGCTAGAAGTGCGTCTTGGAGAGATGTTCATGATTCGATGCGGAAGATTCTTGACGTTTTTTGTGATTGCGGCGCTGGGAATTGGGTTGAATGCCGCAGCGCAGAGTAAGGCTGCGGATGAAGCGCTGAAGACTCCCGACAAGAAAACGATCGCGGCATTGTCGAAGGAAGCTCCGGAATGGTTGCACGAGGCGAGTGTGCCGGGGATGTCCATCGCGCTGATTCGCGGCGGGAAGACCTATTGGGTGCACGCATTCGGGGTGAAGGATGCGAAGACCGGGCAGCCGGTGACGGAACAGACCACGTTTGAGGCGGCGTCGCTAAGCAAGCCGGTGCTTGCGTATGGCGTGTTGAAGCTGGTGGACGAAGGAAAGCTGGACCTGGACACGCCGCTGACGAAATACTTGCCGCAGCGCTACATCGACGGGGACGACCGGCTGGACAAAATTACGGCGCGGATTGTGATGAGCCACCGGACAGGATTTCGGAACTGGAGAGGCGACGAGAATGCTGCTTTGAAGATTTATTTTACGCCAGGAGAGCGGTTCAGCTATTCGGGCGAAGGATTTGTGTATCTGCAGAAAGTGGTAGAGCAAATCACTGGCAAAAAACTAAACGACTACATGAATGAGGCGGTGTTTGTGCCGCTGGGGATGACGAACACCAGCTATGTGTGGCGGGCCGGATTCGATACGCAGACGGCTACCGGGCATGACGCGGACGGACAACCGGGAGAGAAATGGAAACCCCTGGAAGCGAACGCCGCGTCGAGCTTGCAGACGACTGCTGCGGACTATGCGCGGCTTGTGGAGGCGGTGTTGAACGGAACGGGATTGAAGCCGGCGACGGTTCGCGAGTTGGAAAAGCCGCAGATAGCTGTGGATCCAGCTTGCACGAATTGCACGGACCGGATGCCAGGAGCATTGTCGAAGGAAGTTTTCTGGGGATTGGGCTGGGGGATTCAGAAGACTAAGAACGGTGAGTCGCTCTGGCATTGGGGAGACAACGGCGCATTTAAGGCGTATGTGGTGGTTTATCCGAAACAAAAGATCGGTGTGGTAATGTTTCTAAATGGCGAGAACGGGCTGGCGATTCGCGACAAGTTGGTGCGCGCGTCGATTGGCGGGGAGCAGCCAGCATTTAAGTGGGCAAAGTACGACCAGATGGATTCCGCTTCAATGCAATTTGCACGGGCGGTTCGGGATAAAGGAGCGGCCTCGGCTATCGAGGAGTTTCATGCGGCGCTGGCGGATGGAAGCATTTCGGAGGAGTCCATCAATTCGCTGGGATACCGGGCATTTTATGGATGGAAGAAGCCCGCGGAAGCGTTGCGGATTTTTCAGTTGAATGTGGAGCTGCATCCGAAGTCGTGGAATGCGTACGACAGTCTGGGAGAAATGTACGCGAAAAATGGGGAGAAGGATTTGGCGATCGCGAATTATCAGAAGTCGTTGGATTTGAATCCTAAAAATGATGGGGCGGTGAAGATGCTGGCGGAGTTGCGGAAGAAATAGTGCACAGGCGTTGACGTCCGTTGCAATGGGAGACCCCAAGAAGGGCGGCCTAAAGCCGCCCCTACAAAGGCAAGGCTAGGATTTTGAGGTGGCGTTTTTTGTGTTGGTTTTGCGCTGCAGGGTGGTCCAGGTGGATTGGAAGATGTCGCGGGCTTTGCCGTCGAATAGCACGAAGTAGATTTTTTCTATGGATGTGTCGCTCTGTAGATGCTGGGCGGCTTCGGCGAGCATGATCTCGGCGCACTCGTCCATCGGGAAACCCGAGACGCCGGTACCGACCGCAGGAAAGGCGATGGATTTGAGGTTGCGCTCAGCGGCGAGGCGCAGGGAATGAGCAGTGGAAGTACGAAGAGATTTTGCGGTGGTGCGCACTCCGCCGAGACCCATGCTGGCGGCATGAATTACGTGGCGCGCTTTTAATTTGCCTGCGCCGGTGATGGCTGCGTAGCCGATCGGGATGCTGCCGATCTGAGTGCACTCTTCCTGAATTGCTTCCCCACCTTTGCGATGGATCGCGCCTGCCACGCCTGCGCCGAGCATGAGGTCATTGTTGGCGGCGTTGACGATGGCGTCCACGTCCATTTCGGTCAGGTCGCCTTGTTGGATGAGGATGCGGTCGGAGAGGAGATCCATGGCCAATATTCTAGAACATTTAGTGAGGACCTCGGAAACCCAAGAGGGGGGCCTAAAGCCGCCCCTACAAAGGATTTTTTGGACTTGGATCGCTTGGATATGTGTGGACGCCGCGGCCGGTTTTGCGGCCTAGGCGGCCTTGTTCCACGTATTGGCGGAGGAGCGGGCTGGGTTTGTATGTTTCGCCGAGGGTGGAGTGGAGATATTCGAGGATTTTCAGACGCACGTCGAGGCCTACGAGATCGACCATTTCGAACGGGCCCATGGGATGGTTCAGGCCCAGCTTGATGGCTTTATCGATGTCGGCGGCGGAGGCGACACCAGCTTCGAGCATGGCGAAGGCTTCGTTGCCGATGAGCGCGTTGATGCGCGAGGTGATGAAGCCGGGGGCTTCGTTGACCACCACGGTTTCTTTTTGCATGCGGTGCGCGACTTCGACGCAGGTGGTCACGGTTTCGTCGGAGGTGTGCGCGGTGCGGATGATTTCCACCAAGCGCATTTTGGGAACTGGATTGAAGAAGTGCATGCCGATGCAGCGGTCGCGAGCGATGACGATGTCCGAGAAATCGCTGATGGAGAGCGACGACGTGTTGCTGGCGAAAATTGCGTTAGGCTTGGCGAATTTGTCGAAGATGGTGAAGAGTTCGAGCTTCATCTCTAGTTCTTCGGGAACGGCTTCGATGATGAGGTCGGCCTCGCGGATGGCTTCGTCGACGGCGTGGGCGGTGGAGAGCAGGGAGAGAGCGGCGTCGCGCGCGGCTGCGTCGACCTTGCCGCGTTTTACGCCTTCGTCGAAGGAGTCGCGAATCCAGGTGAGGGCTTTCTGAACGACGGAGTCGGAGACGTCTTCGAGGACTGTGTGGAAGCCTCCGAGGACGGAGGCGTAGGCGATGCCGCGGCCCATGGTGCCTGCGCCGATGACGGCGATGGTTTTTATGTGCATGTGATGCCCTCGGAGAAGAAAAGCGCCCGCCTCAGAAGGCAGCCGCTACACAGGATTCTACCTTGCCAGATTGCGGTAGGCGGTTTCGTCAAAGCCGTGAAGAATCTGGGAGCCGCGAACGAGCATGGGGCGGCGGATGAGATTGGGATACTGAGACATTAGTTTGATGGCTTCGGCGCGCGAGGGCGGATGTTCGCTCATGTTGCGCTCGCGATAGAGTTCGTTGCGCGAGTTGAGAAAATCCTGGTGGTCGCGTTTGCCGATGAGTTCGTCTAGTTCGGGTTCGGAGAGGCGTTGTTTGTCTAGGTCGCGGGAAACGAAAGAGATTTTCAGTTTGAGCAGCAGGGCTTTTGCTTTGCGGCAGGTGGTGCAGGTGGGTTTCTCGTAGAAAGTGATTTTGGCGGGCATGCTTTGAGTCTCCCCGATAACGAACGTGGTTGTTGAAGTTTACGCTGATATCCTTCGGCCCAAAAGCGGGACCTCAGGATGACAGGTTGAGCGAACGCAATTGGTGGTCGAAGCCGTGCTCTCCCCGGGTGATTCGCCCAGACAGATTTAGTAGCGCGGGACTTTTGGGTCGATTTCGGCGGACCAGCGATCTATGCCACCGGCCATGGATTTGGCGTGTGCGACGCCTTGGGTGCGGAGCCAATTGGCTACGTCCAGGCTGCGCATTCCGTGGTGGCAGTAGAAAATGACGTCCTCGTCGGCGTCCAGCTTTTGTAGATTCGCGGGAATAGTACCCATGGGAATGAGTTCGGCGCCTTCAATGCGGCATTGCGCGTGTTCCCATGGCTCGCGAACGTCCACGAGCAGGAGCTTATCGCCGCGGTCGAGACGAGATTTTACTTCCTGTGGAGTGATTTCGAGATCGCTCATTTTTATTTTATTGAATCGCGCCTTTCGGAGAGATCCACAGTTTCTCGTAGGACTGGATGTCGTTGAGGACCACCAAGTCTTCGGGCTGCGGGAGCATATCCTGCAGGTGTTCCGCATATTGTTTTTCGTTCAGCAGTTCACCGGTGACGGCGTAAGGCTTGCGGGCATGCTCACCGATGAAGCGGTTGAACTTGAAGTCCGGCACGTAGAGCAAAGGCTGGCCTTCAGGAACGTGCTTGTTGATCATATCCACCAACTTGACGCATTCCTGGTAGTACAGCGTGCGGCTGTGCTCATTCATGCGTTCCAGATTCACTTCAGCGTTGGCAGTGGGTTCGTCGTAGCGGCCTTTTAGTCCCCACACGTAAAACCAGTGCGCGGAGCTGGAGCGATCCACGCCGAAAAGATCGAGGCTGACGGGAACCCACTTGTTGATGAACTTCTGCACGATTTGCAGCGGGATTACACCGGCTTTCACGATGCGCTTGATGCCGTCCTGGCCAGTGCCGAGGTGGAAAGACTCTTCCTTGAGCATGGGAATCATGGATTGCGCGAGGGGCGCGAAGCCGGAATAGCTGAGCATAGTGAGCTGGTATTTGCCGTCGCGATCGACAAAATCGGTATAGACGAAAAAATCCAGCCAGTTGTTGACGTCCTGATTGAACGCCCCAAGCAAGCGCTTCTGATCGAAGGCGCGGCGCTCCAGCATTTTCTGGGCTTCCACTTTGCCGCTGTAGCCGAAGTGATTCATGAGCAGGTAGCACATCTGCCAGCCGTGACGCATTTCTTCGGTGACCACGCGACAGAGGGATTGGCGATCGTGTTCGCTGGGAGATGTTTCGAAGAGGCGTCGCTGCTGTTCGACGGAGGCGAATTCGGTGTCGCCCTGATAGACGATCAGATTGAGGAGCGCGTCACGCATGCGCTGATCGGGAACCTGCACGAGCTTTTCCCATTTTGCGCGGCCTTTGTAGGCGCCGAATTCGATTTCGTTCGAGCGCGTGGGACCGAATTTGGCTTCGAACTGGTAGTTGGTGATTTCGGGATAGTCCACGCCGATGTCTTTTTGCCAGACACGGAAAAGATCGACCCAGTCATCGAAAGTAGCAAGGCGAGTTGCCGGCATTGCGTGGCCTCCTGAATATTTCTAGCGGCCCTGAAAGTTGGGCGCGCGCTTTTCGAGGAACGCGCGGATACCTTCGCGGCAATCCTCGGAATGAAAACATTTGATTTGATGCTCGACTTCGAGTTCGAGCGCTTCGGTTAGCTTGTCTTTTTGACGCCCGAAGACCGTCTGCTTGACGGCGCGAATCGCCACTTGCGGGCCATCGGAAATTTTCTTGGCCAGACTCTGCACTTCCGCTTCGAACTGGTCAGCGGGAACAACGTGGTTGACGATGCCCAAGCGATGCGCCGTGGGAGTGTCGATCATCTCTCCGGTATAAAACATTTCGGCGGCAACAGACGGGCCTACGAGCTCAGGAAGAAAGTAGGTGCCGCCGTAGTCCGGGAATAGACCCACTTTGGCGAAATTTTGGCCAAAAACCGCGCCGTCCAGCGCAATGCGAATGTCGCAAGCGAGAGCAAGGTTCATGCCGGCGCCGGCAGCGGGACCATTCACAGCGGCAATAACCGGCTGGGGAATGGTGCGAAGTTTCAAGACTGCCTGCATGCCTGAGCGAAGTAGCGGAGCAAGTTGGTCCGCATCGCTCCGTTCGCGGCCCTTGCCGATATCGCCAAGGTCACCACCGGCACAGAAGGCGCGGCCTGCGCCAGTCAGAATAACTACGTTAACGGAGATGTCAGCAGCTATGCGCGTCAGGGCTTCGTTGAGAGCACTGGAAAGATCGTTGTTGAGCGCGTTCAGCCGATCCGGACGATTCAGGGTCAGCATAACAATGGCGCCTTGCTTTTTTTCCAGCAGGACGGGCGAAGCGGATTGGGTACCCGGGCTCATGGATTAGTGCTATGAGAAATCCTGCTCTACGCGAGAGGGAGGCTGGCGATCTTTTCCGGCTTTTTCCAACAGTTGCGCCAGTTTGCGGAAATGCTTCAGGCGTTCCGACTTCCCGCGCGGGTTTTGCGCCACGGTCGAGGGAAGGACGAAGACCTGGGCACCGTACAAGAGTTGCTTTTGCAAACCGTAGTTGCACTTGCGCTGCGAGAATTGCTCATAGGTGAGCTTGCCGTTGAAAGCGATAACCCGCGGACCGAACTCCTCCAGCTTTTGGGAAAGAACGATGCGGCCTTCGGCAAAATCCTGTCGAGTGAGCTCCTCGATGGCTTTGGTCGGGCGTTTCACCAGGTCAGTGAGTCCGATGCCGAACTCGATCACGCGACGATCATCAGGATAGTCGAATGGCTCAGGCACCACGCCGCTTTCGTGGAGCGTGGGCCAGAAAAGATTGCCCCGTCCTGCGTAGTAATGACCGGCACGCACGGAAGACTCGGTGGGGTTGCAGCCCACGATGACGAGTTTCATGCCTTTACGAAGATAGTCGGGAAGAGTTTTCATTTTTCGGGCGCTCTTGCGGGAAAGCAGTTTGCCGTCCCGTGTACTGGGAACGGGAGGCTGAAACGTCTACGATGACTCGCCAATGCACTTTCCACGTTCCCTTTGAGTTTACTTCCCTTTGAAGTTTGCGGCACGCTTTTCGACGTAAGCAGCAAGTCCCTCTTTGGCGTCTTCGCTGGTGAAGAGGAGTTGCTGAAGTTCGCGTTCGAGGCCAAGGGCTTCAGCGAAAGGAATCTCCATGCCGGTAACGACGGAGCGTTTGATACGGCCGACGGCCCGCGAGGCTTTATTCGGCGGGCAGAACTGGCGAGCGTAGGAGAGTACGTCTTCCCAAAAAGATTCCTTTTCGTAGAGATAGTTGATCAGACCCATTTCGAGGGCCTCTTCGAAGCTGAAGGTGCGGCCGGTGGCCATGAGCTCCAGCGAACGGGAGCGGCCAATGGCGCGGGCGAAACGTTGAGTGCCACCGGTGCCAGGCAGGACGCCGAGATTTACCTCAGGGAGGCCGATCTTGCCTCCTTCTTTCTTGGCGATGCGAATATCACAGGCCAGCGCGATTTCGAGCCCGCCGCCAACGGTGTGGCCATTGAGTGCGGCGATTACCAACTTCGGCGTTTGTTCCAGGCGGGAGAGCGTTTCATTGGCGTGCAGACAAAAATAATATTTGAACTGAGGGTCGGCTTTGGTCAGCATCGGGATGCTTGCACCAGCGGAAAAGAATTTTTCTCCCGCGCCACGGATAACGATTACGTGTGCAGACTCGTCCATGCGCGCTTTGAGAATGGCGGCGTCGAGTTGCAGCATCATTTCGTAGGTGTAGGTATTTGCGGGAGCGTCGTCGAGTTCAAAGATGGCGATGCCGTCTTCCACCCGGTACTTGATGAGTTCCTTGGCGGCCACTTCGGTTGTAGTTGCCATTGCGTTCTTTCTCCTTCTGAAATTCAAGTTGTTCTAATCCGCGGACTCCAACACGACACGCGTATCGCGCCGCGAGCCACCCACTACAAATAGCCCTCGTGTTCTGGCCGACCCGGGAATGACGCCGTGAAGAAATATTCCTACTATTGCCGCCGTGAGATCCTCCGCGCCGGGATCCAGTTCGGGCTTATGCCATTTGTAAACCCAATTCATCATGCCAAAAAGGCTGAGGACCGCGACACGGGAATTGAGACCGGGGGCCAAGTCGTCTACCACGACTTCCTCAAAGATCTGCCGAGCCAGGGCAAAGTAGCGGCGCTTAATGGAGCCCACCTGATCGCGCAAGGGTGGTTCCAGAGCTTCCTCTTCGTGAGAGAGGACCTTCATCTCGTTGGGATGCGAAAGGAAGTATTCGACATGATTTTGGACCAGAAGATAGAGGCGCTCTGAAGGATCTTCGGTGGCTTGGAGACGGGACTGGAGCCGCTCCAATATCGTTATAAAGGCACTATTTTGAATAAGATACAGGAGATATTGTTTGCTTTTAAAGTAGTAGTAGAGACCCGAGAGCGAGGAACTGGTGGCCCGGCTGATGTCTCGCATGGAGGTGGCATCAAAGCCCTTTTCCGCGAAACAGCGAGCCGAAATGCGGAGGATACGGTCGAGTTTGGATTTAGGATCGCGGGAGATGGGGAGAGGCTTGGGCATGGTTCTTTCGAACGTTCGTTCGAACTGTAAAGGGGCGCTGAACCACTGTCAAGAAGTCATTTCGGGCGTGGTCCGGCGCAGGTGAAAAAAGATGCTCTCTGTAAGTCGTGTCAGCGGTAGCATCGGGGCATTGCGCCGTCCAAGACTTAAGAGTGGGTCCCCGATACTCAGCGTGAGGAGATTTTATGAAACAGAATTTGACCCGGCGGGATTTCCTGGAGCGTGTGGGAGCGGGTACGGTTGCGGGCGTAGGATTGTCGCTTTTTCCGGACGAGGCCGGCGCTGGTGCTCCTGGTAGCAGCTCTTTGCCGAGCCGAACATTGGGCCGCACGGGCGCGACTGTATCGATCCTGGCGTTCGGCTGCGGCAGCCGATTCCTGATGTATGAGGATGAGGCCAAGGCCCACGCCGCGCTGAACCACGCGATCGATCTGGGAATCACCTATCTCGATACCGCATACGCGTATGGCGATGGCAAGAGCGAAACCCGGGTGGGGCAGGTTTTGAAAGACCGGCGCAAGGAAGTGTGGATAGCGACGAAGATCCCGGACCGCAGCCGGGACGAGTTTATGCGACGGCTGGAGGGCAGCTTGAAGCGGCTGCAAGTTGACCACGTGGACCTGCTGCACATTCACGGTTTGCGACACGAAGACGATCTGGAAAAAATCGAAGCGCCGGACGGAGCGCTGAAAGGTTTGCTGGAAGCGCGAGAACAAAAGATGACACGGGCAATCGGAATGACCAGCCATACCAGCGGCGAGGTGTTGGCACACGCAATTGAGCGTCACGACCTGGACTGCGTGCAGATGGCGCTGAACGCTTCGCGAAACGGACGATTTGAAGAATTGGCCTTGGCTGCGGCGCGAAAGAAAAACCTTGGAGTAATCGCGATGAAGGTCACCGGGCAGGAGTTCCTGCTGGGGGTAGGAAACGGCAAGACCGACATCATTTCCCTGCTGCAGTATTCGATGAGCCTGCCAGTCACTACGGCGGTGGTGGGCATGCCAAAGCTGGAAATGTTGGAGGACAACGTTTCCGTGGCGAAGAATTTTTCGGAGCTCCCCGAAAGCGAAATGGAGCGGTTGCGCAACGCGATGCGGCCCTCGCGGGAAGGGTTGGAGAAGAACCTCAGCGGGCACCTGGACGGGCCGACGGCGAACCCGTGCTGTTTCGACGTGTAACAAAACCGCTCGATAGTGTGGCTGACGGTGATGACGCTGGATCTAAATCCGCGCCTTTCGAAGCTCAGGGCAAGCGCGGTGCGGCGCCCGTAGGAGAGGTCGCTACGAACTGAGCGAACTGCTAGCGAGCGTAGCTGGCTAGCGCGGGCATCAGCGACTTGCCGCTCGTTCCAGGTTTTCTGATTTCTCCGAGCAGGTCGATGATGGTAGGCACGACATCGAAAGAACTCGCAACTCCGTAGTCTCCTGCCTGCATTCCTTCGCCAACGATGGAAAGA
>Ga0210394_10005920_pt1 | contig 13490 bp, 9 predicted proteins | sample IncBWC12MmetaG_FD_160121 | JGI IMG/M metagenome (GOLD analysis project Ga0210394, IMG submission 160121) | Forest soil microbial communities from Barre Woods Harvard Forest LTER site, Petersham, Massachusetts, United States - Inc-BW-C-12-M | ecosystem: Environmental > Terrestrial > Soil >...
GAGCCCTGGCAGATAGAGTTTTACCGCGGCCGAATCTTTGTGGCCGCTTCGAATCACCTGCACGAAAATTTGTATGAGGGCGTGACGCTCCGACCTGATGCGAAGGAAGTACCCGACGATCCTTGGCTGAATCCGATTTTAGGTTTCATGGGCGTCTGGAACATTACGGATAATGGAGACGTCGCGCCACTGGCGATGATTCGAGGTCCTTTTAGCGGATTGCTTCATCCTGTCGGTTTGGCGCTGAATCCGAAAGCGGGGGAAATTTATCTCTCCGACAGCGTGAAGAATGGAGTTTTGTCCTTCCTGGTGCCACAATTCTTCGAGCAAGATAAAACTCGCCCTGAGTCGCGTTAGTGGCCACCACGGAACAAACCGTCCGAACAGCAGCGTTGGCCGTGCCCGGCACCCGCAAAGTGGTGGGCGGGATTCTGACGGTAGGCGTGCCGCTTGCGCTGTGGTTCTCGCCTCTGCCACTCGAGGCAAACGCCAAGCACGCGATTGCCGTCGCGTCCTTCATGATCATCGCGTGGATCACGGAGGTTATGCCGCACGCACTTACCGGTATGGCCGGCTGTTATCTCTTCTGGGCGCTGAAAATCGTCAGTTTCGAAACGGCGTTCAGCGGATTCGCGGATCAGACTCCGTGGTTTTTGTTCGGCGCCGCGCTGATCGGCATGATGGCGACGAAATCCGGATTGGCACGCCGGCTGGCGTATTTGGTGATGCGGCGAGTGGGAGCGGGCTACTCGCGCCTGCTGCTCGGGATCATCCTTTCTTCCTTCCTGCTCACGTTGCTGGTGCCCTCGGGAATCGCGTGCGTTGTGATCATGGCCGCGGTGGCGCTGGGCTTGATCGAGGTTTTTGGTTTGCCGCGCGGAAGCAACGTCGGTCGCGGGATTTTCGTCACGCTGACCTACACGGCGGGCATCTACGACAAAATGGTGATTGCCGGTGCGACTTCCATCCTGGCGCGGGGGCTGATCGAAAAAACGACGGGCATTGAGGTTTATTGGAGCCAATGGCTCCTGGCTTTTCTGCCCTGCGTTATCGTGACGATGTTTGTCATCTGGCGGCTGGTGCTATGGCTATATCCGCCGGAAAAAGCGGCACTGGAAGGCGGCGTTCAATTTCTCGATGACTCCCTGCAAAAAATGGGCCCATGGACGCGCATGGAGAAGCACGCGCTGTTTTTGATGTCGTGCGCTATAGCGTTATGGGCCACAGACCTGATTCATCACATCTCGCCCGCTGTAATCGGCATTGGGGTGGGGCTGCTGGCGGGAGTGCCAGGAGTGGGAATTCTGGACCTGGAAGACCTTAAGCGGCTGAACTATCTGCCCGTGTTTTTCACGGCGGCGGCAATCAGCATGGGCGAAGTGCTGCTCAAAACAAACGCGCTGAGCTCGATGACGACAGTCATGTTCGCGTGGATGCGGCCTTGGGTGACAAATATATTTTCTCTGGCGCTGGTGCCGTATTGGACGGCATTCGTTTATCACATCTTTTTGGGGAACGAACTCTCGATGCTGGCGACGTCCGTGCCGCCTTTGATGAATTTCGCAAGAGGGGCGGGAATTCATCTGCTGCCGCTCGGTTTGATTTGGTCATTCGCGGCCGGCGGCAAGATTTTTGTGTACCAGTCCGGGGTGCTGGTCACCGGCTATTCTTATGGCTACTTTGAGGCGAAAGACTTGCTGCGGGTGGGGTTTGTTCTGACCGTAGTGGAATCGCTGGTGCTGCTGCTTATCGTTCCCTTTTATTGGCCGCTGATCGGAATCCGCTGAGCTTGTGCTTTCTCCTCGAAACGCGCCTTCGAATCTTACAGCGGCGCGCGGTTGGCCTTGCTAACCGAAAGTTTTGTTTTTAATCGGCTGTAAACGGTAAGGGCGTTCCCTTCGTAAATCTTGCGTTTATCTGCTTCGCGCAGGCCTGGAACGGCCTCGATGTAGCGCTTCGTATCGTCGAAATAGTGGCCAGTCTCGGGATCGATGCTTTTCACCGCGCCAACCATTTCTGAAGCGAAGAGAATGTTTTCGATGGGAATGACCTTCGTCAGAAGATCTATGCCCGCTTGGTGGTACACGCAGGTATCGAAATAGACGTTTTTCAGCAAGAGTTCGCCGAGCGGCGGGCGTTTTAGATCCTGCGCGATGCCGCGATAGCGTCCCCAGTGGTAGGGAACCGCGCCGCCTCCGTGAGGGATGATGAATTTCAGTGTGGGGAAATCCTTAAAAATGTCGGAGGTCAGGAACTGCATGAAGGCGGTGGTGTCGCCGTTCAGATAATGGGCGCCCGTGGCGTGAAAATTCGGATTGCACGATCCGCTAACGTGGATCATAGCAGGGACGTCGAGCTCTACCATTTTTTCGTAGAGCGGATACCAGAAGCGGTCGGTGAGCGGCGGATCGCTCCAGTGCCCGCCCGAGGGGTCCGGATTCAAGTTGCAGCCGACGAAGCCAAGCTCTTCCACGCAGCGAGTTAATTCGCCGATACAGTTGGCCGGCGGAACGCCGGGCGATTGCGGGAGTTGGCAAACGCCGGCAAACTTTTCCGGATAAAGCGAGCAGACGCGGTAGATCAGATCGTTGCAGACGCGCGACCATTCGAGACTCGTCGTTGCATTTCCAAGGTGGTGGCCCATTCCCATGGCGCGAGGCGAGAAAATCGTGAGATCGGTACCGCGTTCGCGCTGGAATTTCAGCTGCGCTTTTTCGAGGCTTTCGCGAATTTGATCATCGGTGATCGCCAATGTGTCGAACGAAAAGGGCGACGAATCTTTCAGGGCGCCGATCTGTCGCTGTCGATAGGCTTCCAGATCTTTCGGCGCCGTCGTGTAATGCCCGTGACAATCGATGATCATCGTGGCCTCTGTGCCGGGAATCGTCTGCAGCGCATGCTATGAAGCCGGAGACCGAGTTGTCAAATATCTCTCGTCTTGGTGCATTTTGGGCTTTGCGAGGGCTCTGCTACGATGCTCGGCTCATTGCTATCACAGGTGGACATCGTACGATCGCAGGAGGTTTGGAATGGCTGAACTCCCGAGGCTAAATGTCGTCATCCGCGCGCTCGAGCAGGGGCAGACAGCGATAGCCGCTTTTACGATTGCCGAAATCGAAGCCGCACTGGCGTTCAGCACCTCCAGCTACGACGCGATTGTTTTTGAAATGGAGCACAATCCGTGGGACGCGCGAATGCTACGAGATTGTCTTCAATACATGCTCAATCGGCGGCAGATTGTGGATTCGCATTCGGTCGCGCCCGCGGTCACGCCTCTAGTCCGGATTCCTCCAAACGGGAACGAAAAAAATCAGTGGCTCGCCAAGCAGGCGCTCGATTTAGGCGCGTACGGCATCGTATGGCCGCACATCAGCACAGTTGAGCAGGCCTACAATGCCGTCGCCGCATGCCGTTATCCGCGCTTGAAGACGGCAAAGCTAAGCGAGCCGGCCGGCATCAGGGGCGATGCGCCGGTCGCCGCTGCGCGGTATTGGGGGCTTACGCAGCAGGAATATTATCGCAAGGCAGATGTGTGGCCGTTGAATCCGCAGGGGGAAATTTTTGTGGTACTGATGATCGAGGACACGCAGGGAATCGCCAATCTTCGCGACATATTGAAAAATGTGCCGGGCATCGGTCTGATCCTTGTCGGGGAAGGCGATTTGAGTCAGGAACTTGGCTTTCCGCGGCAATACGATCACCCCTCCGTTGTGGAGGCTATGGCGCGGATCGTTGCCACGTGCAAAGAATGTGGTGTTCCCGTCGGACATCCTCACGTCGATTCGAACAATGTCGAGCGAATCCTGAAGGAAGGATATCGCTTCCTGATGGCGGCTCCGACGCGAAGCTACGCTGCCCTGGAGAAGTGCCGGCAACTCGCGGGGCGCGTTTAGAGGTTCAGTGTTTCCGGTGCAAAAAGTTCTTCGACACTATATTTCTGGGGAATGACCTGCTGATCGGCCGCGAATTGGACGAGGGTCTCGACCGCTTTCCAGTTAGGCCCATTTCGATCGCTGATTCCGAATGGAAACGGATCTCCGACCTCTTGCTTGAGCGCGATGGCCGATTCATCCGCTAGAGAAAGGTTTTTGCCCGCATGTAAATGTGCCAGGTAATTTTTCTTGGCCTCCTGAAATGCGTTAAAGAGCTTTTGGGCCAATTCGGGGTGAGGTTTCAAGACGGAGTCTTTGATCACCAAGCCGTGGTTGATGGGATAAACGCCGGTTTTTCGGAAGTAGGCGAAACCCGCATTGCGCGCATCCGGAATCAGCGGCTTAATATCGGGCGAATTCACCCGCACGTCGCCAACTGCCGCAGCAATCTGGCCCGAAAGCAGTAAATCTGCAATCGGCTTTCCGCGATAGGAATAATCAACATTCGAAGGAGCTTTGTACTCGGCGACGTGCTCGTCGTCTGTGGGAGCCCAGGTAATTTTGTTCAGGTCCACACCGTATTCCGTCTGCAGAATGCCCCGCGCCCAGAGGCCGGTCGTGACGGTATAGCCGCGATTGACAGCGACGGTGCGGCCTTCCAAATCCTTCGGTTTGGTGATGCCTGACTTCACGTTGTAGAAAACGGCCCAGTGATGGAAATTTCTGGTCAGGAAGACGGGAATCGCGGTGATGGCCTTCCCATATGCTTTGGCGCAAAGGTGCGTGGTGAACGCCATTTCACAAATATCGAATTCGAGGCCGCGGACCATGCGCCGCATCGCGGCGACGATGGGATCGACCTGAATGTATTCGAGATTCAAATCAGGGCTGCTAACGCTTCCATCCTTCAGAGGCTTGGTAAGGCCGTAATTGCCGATGGCGATTGTGAGTGGACGCACTTGATTTGTTCCGTCAGGATCGGACGCAAGAATACTCATCGCCGCAATTCGTGGCAAGGCAAGCGTGTTTGGGCAAGGCGGGTCAAAACGCGTACCGCAATTGGACTCGCGCAAACCGCGCCGGTTGAATCTCTACCGGCAGGCGCAGATTGAAGGACGTTCCGGTGACTTCGTTTTCCTGAAGCTTATAGCTGCTGTTCGCGAGATTCATGATGTCCAGCGCTGCATCGAACGTCCCGACCGGCAAATGGAATTTGCGGCTGAGGCGAATATTTGCGTTGATGACGCCTTCCGCGCGATTCCCGCTGAGCGGATTAAATAACAGAGTGCCGCGAGAAGTTGCGTCGACCACAAAAGGCCCCTGAGCAAGTCCCGTAACAAGCAACTGGCGCGCGAAGACGAGCCCATCGGTGTAATCGGCGATCGCTGACAGTTCGATGCCGCCCCACGGCAGGCGATAGCTGCCCCAGATATTTCCGAGGTACTCGCGGTCCATGAAAGGGCGGCCGCTGGCGTTCACCAGAGTGTTCGGGTCCATATAAAGCGAGCCGACCACGCCAGAGTCATTTTCAAAAACGGCATTGCCTGGATTGGTCGGTCCGTATGATTCTTCGGCGACGAATGAGACGTTGAGAAAAAGATTTCGCCACGCCGCGCGAATTTCGGCTTGAAACCCTTTGTCGAGCATGCGCAGATCGGGTGGGTTCGTCAGCAGGTAGTGATCCTGACCGAACGTTGCGGGATTCTGCTGGTAGACCGTGAGGTGCTGATCGTCGAAAGTTCCGAAAATGCCGTCGGGTCCGGGATCGAGGAGGGAAACAGGCGTAAACGCCGAGGGAGGCACGCCCGTATTCACCGCGGCGATGCGGCGCCGATCGTCGCGGCGAAAAAGGCTGATGCGCATGTTTAGCGTGCGCGTGGGCGCGAATTCCGCGCCCACGTCAAATTCGTCGGCGAATGGCCGCGCGAGGGAAGGCGAGATCGAAGAATAGGGCCCACCGAAACGCAGAAGCAGCGCACCTAATTCGCCCGGCTCGAAAACTCCGTCGGAATTGCGGTCGATCCACTGATATTCGCTCCCGCCGAGACTATCGGGATTGCCGAAATCGAGATATCTGCCGGCCAGCGGCGTGTACACACGAAAATAAGTTGCCCGTAGGACAAGGCCATCGCTATGCGGCACGAGCCAGGCAAATCCCGCACGCGGCGAGATGTTATTCCATACGATCGGGTCGGGCTGCGAAGGAATTGCACGAGCAGGGAAGAAAGTGCCTGCCGGGCTCGATTGCGCGGGGAGGGAGCCGCGCGCGAAATCCGCAATGGCGCCGAGGTCAAGCGACAGGGTCTGCCCCAAGTTGATATGGTCGGCGAAGGTCAATGTTGACGTTCGAATGATCGAGTGGCTGGCGGCGGGAGTATTGAACTCCACTGCAAAAGCGGACGCACCGGCGGCGGTGATGAGGTTCATGTCGGAGGGGGTGGTGAAACGATTCGTTGGCGACGAGGTTTCGAAATCAGCGCCGATCACGAGTTGATGGCGCGACCTTATCGCGTGAAACGCAACCGGCTGCCAAACCGCGCTCACCTGCTGTCGCGTTTCGCTGGCGAAAGTTGCGAGCGGCGCGGCGCCTGTCACGTCGCCACCCAGAAGTTCGATGCGGCTTTGCGGCAGCGCATTGAGCGGTGTGGTATCGAGATGCGCCCGGGAGAATTGATAGCGCGATTGCAAGGCGCCGAGCAGTCCATCTGGCGCGATGTGGCTCCATCCGGCCTGAAAAAAGCTAAACCGATCCGACTCGCTCTCGTTTTGGAAGCCGTAGGGAGAAACGAAAGACGGGGCCATGCGCTGCCCGCTGAGGACTTCGAGTCCCGCAGGCATGGCCCAATTGAAGAGATCCAAGCGCGAACCGCTGTAGAGCAGGTCGACCTGATCTCGCGGGGTTGCTTGGATCCGCAGACGGCTGTCGGCGAAAAGCATGCGGCTATCCAGGTTATTTCCGGGATTCGCGATGGGAATGGTTTGCGACGCCCACGCGCCAGCACCCGCGAGAAAAAGGTCGGCCCATTTGGCCAATGCGCCGCCCGCTTCAGCACTATCCCGAGTGAACCAGCGATACTGTTCCGTTTGTTGCACGCTGCCGCGGTCCGCGGGTGGGAGAAGATTGCCCGAACTGAGCGCCGCGCCCGTGCCGCTGGTGGCAACATCGCCGTGCCACGAAGAGACCGGCTGGGAAGGGAAGAAGCCCACTTCGCTGCCGTAGGCGGTCGAAGTTGTCTGCGCAAAGGCGGATCGCTCGACGATTTCGTGGAGTTCGTTCACGTCCGGCAAAATAACTGGGCGGCCCGGCTGAAAAGAGTCGGTGGCATCCATTCCCATCAGCTGGAATTCCGTGCCGGTCCAGGAAAGTCCACGTTGGGATTGCCAAGCCAGCCGGTTGTCGCCGAGACCGGCAAAATTGAGTGGCTGGGCAGCCGTGGCGGGTTCGCGGCTGAGAAGGACGCCAGCAAAGTTGAAGGCTTCGGGATAGGAGTCCCGTTGTGGAGTGCCGGCCCATATGCCGGCGTTTTCATTTAGCCGCGCTTCCGTTCGAAGGTTTCCTGAAGAATCGATAACGAGCCTGATTTCCTGATTTTGCAGCGGCTCGATATCGATCGAGACAGCCGAGGATGTTGAAACGCCGCGATTCTGGACGCGCAACTCGTAATGTCCGTATGGAAGCGTAAGGAAGAATTCGCCGTGAGCATCCGAATTCACCATGGCCCGGAATCCAAGCTCGGAAGAAATCATGACCGCCGCTTTCACGGGCTCGCCCTCGACATCGTCAAGCGTTCCCGTGACGATTCCGGTCGAGATTTGTCCGGACGAGGTATGCGACCACAAAAAAGCGAGCATTACAAATACAAGCCGGAGGGTGTTAGGGCGTCGCAAAATGGACATAAACGCGAGCGATAGTCTAGCCCGCATTCCTCAGCAGCGTAAGCGTCGACCTCATGAATGAAGTCCGAGAGACGCGATTAGCGGTCGAGCTGCTGCAAAAGCGCTGTAATTGTATCTGGCGGTGGCGGCGAGAACTCGAAAATGGGCTCGACGTCAATATCGGGAAAGCCCAAACGCGCAAGGCGCGCGCTTAGGGTTTCGCGAATGTGCTCCGCGGTCGCGGGAGGCATTTTGGCGAGTGCCTGAAAGATAATTTCGTGATCGCGATTGGCAAATGTATGCGCGCTGAGGCGCTCGAGGATCTGGGCGCGCATCTCGCGGCTAACGGTCGCGGCACAAAGCGCCGCGAGGAGGCGCCGTTCGATTTCAGCGCTAGGGAGGTGCTCCGCCTCTTGCATCAGTGACTTATTGAGATGCGCTGCCGGTGAGGCGCTGCACAGCGGCAAGGGCGACTGCGTTTCGAGGATCTGTTTCGAGTCCAGCGCGATATTCGCGGACGGCGTCCGCGATGCGGCCCTGCCGCTCATCGAGCATTGCCAAGCCGAAATCGGCGTGATTGTCGATGTCATTCAAAGCGAGCGCGGTCTGATAATCGGCGCGGGCTTTGTGCAGATCGCCCGCAGCGAGATCGAGATCGCCGAGATTATCGTAGGCATCTGCATTGGCGTCCGCTTCCGCTGAACGCGCGAATTGCTCATGCGCCTCGGAAGCTCGTCCCTGCTGTAGCAGAAAATGTCCGTACTTGTTGCGGGCGTTTATATCGAGCGGCGCCAACGAGACGGCTTTCTGGAATTGCTTATCAGCGTCTGCGAAGCGGCCCATTTCCGCATCCATTTCGGCAAAATGTTCGTAAGCAGACGTGTATGCTGGGTGAAGGGCAATGGCCTGGCCAAACAGATCGGCAGCCTCGCTATATCGTTTTTGTTTCATTCGAACCAGGCCGAGATTGTTCAGGGTCACAGCGGAAGGTTTGCCGGGGCCTAAAGCTAGAATCCATTCGCGCTCTGCCGCGGACCAATCATTATGGTTGGAATAATCTACGCCGAGGTTGATGTGGATCACCTGGGCGTCGGGCTGCGCTTCGAGCGTTTTGAGATAAAGGACCTCATCGCTGCGCCAATCGCGGTTTCGCTCGACTGTACGGACCGCATAGAGGCAAGCGATAATCCCAACACTAATCGCTATTGCCCGGCGCATGAAAGCGCGGCCCGGCAACGGCGATTCACCGCGAGATTCGCGCCAGAGCTTTGCTATAGCTCCGCCGATCAACCAGCAAAAACCCACCGAAGGCAAATACAGGTAGCGTTCGGCAAAGACCTGGGCCGGCATCCAGCGGGGATTGAGCACGGGCGCGAGTGGTGCCGCTATCCAAAGGAGCGCAAACGAGAAAGGCCGCGCAGCGCGCCATAGCCATACAAATAATCCCGCGCAAGCGATCAATGCGGCGAGCCCTGCGAGAACGTGAGGATCAAGGATGCTGCGGCTTTCATGGAAAACGTAAAAGGCAATAAGGTGCACGGGCCAGATCAATTTAGCGAGATAACCGCCGATGAGTGCAATGGCGCTGAGCAGGACTTGATTCCAGGACAAGTTTGGCCGCCAGATGGCCGGTGCGAAGCCGCCCAAAGCAAAAAGCCGGAAGGCAATGTAAGCGGCTGCGACCAGGCACAGCGGAAAATAGCGGCGCGCCTTGTCCTTGAACTGAGATTCGGCTCGATCCGGCCGGTAGAAATGCTCGTAAACGATAGCGAGGGCGGGCAAAACCAGCGCTTGCTCCTTGGAAAGAAGTGCGAGGCAGTAGGCGACAAGCACGGGAATGTAAGAAAGCCACATTGGCGCGCTTTTCCGTTCAGTATCTGCGAGACGAAGATAAAACAGAAAGGTCAGAAGGAAGAAGAAACTCAGCTCCAGGTCTGTTATGCCCGCAATCCAGGCGACCGATTCGGTGTGAATCGGGTGCAAAGCGAAAAGACCGCTCGCGATCAGGGAGATCAGGCGATCGTGGAAAAGGCGTTCGGTTACCAGGAAGACGAGCAGGACGACCGCGACGTGCAGGACCAGATTCATCAGGTGAAAACCGAACGGAATGCGGCCGTAGATTTTATAGCCGATGAGATAGGCAAAGGTCATCAGCGGCCGATAATAGTTCGTTACGCCTTGAGCGCCCTCGAAGCTCCAGACCGTGCTGCCGAAGATCCTCCCGAGGTATTGAAAGCTGTGGACATAAGGATTCTCGAGGATCTGCTGGCGGTCGTCGTAGACGAAGCTGTTGGCAAGCGAGTTAACGTAAGGCAGAGATGCCAGCAAAATCAGTATGAGAAAGACTGTGGCATCACGATCTCCGCCGCGATCTCTGCGCAGCCAAGCTTTGGCCATAAAACGATGGTAGCGGAGGGCAGTGGCAGAATCTAGCTCTTGCACGCCAAGCGTGACAAAGGTTCAAACAGGCGGCACGAATCAGGCATGGGGACTTCGCGGATAGAACAATTGGTTTTTTACGGGCGCGCCGAGAGGTGCGGGTGCCTTGCCTAATTTAGTGCAGAACTCTGTTTTGCTCCGCATTTATCGAGAATGTCCCGAATTTTTCTGGCTAAGTCTTTCGGCGGATACGGTTTCTGAAGGAGTTGCGCGACGCCGCTGGAGACCAGCGAGCTGAGCATTTGAGATTCTTCCGAATACCCCGAAGTGAAAATCACCGGAATCGTGGGATTGATTCCGCGAATCTGTTCGAGCGCATCAGGGCCGCCCAGCCTGGGCATTACGACGTCCAGCACCAACAACGAGAATTTCTGCGGATTTGCCTCGAATTTCTCAACCGCCTCACGGCCGTCCCGGGCCAGAACGATCGAATAGCCCAAACCGGTAAGCACCTCGTGCGACATCTCGCGCAAACCTTCGTGATCCTCCGCGAGAAGAATGGTCTCAGTGCCCCCTCGAACTGGGGCTTCCTCAATTGGCACGCGCGTTTCGGCGGAATCTTCGGTTGCAGGCAGATAGACTCGGAATATGCTGCCCTTACCTACCTCGCTGGAGACATCAATGTGTCCGAGATGTTGTTTGGCGATGCCGAAAGACGTAGCCAGGCCCAGGCCAGTACCCTTGCTTTTGTCTTTTGTGGTGAAGAATGGCTCAAACATTCTTTCCATGGTGGCCGCGTCCATACCCACACCGCTGTCTGAGACCGAGAGTTGAACGTAAGGTCCGGGGGAGACTGATGCATTTCCGAGGCAATAGGCTTCGTCCAGGTCGGTGTTGCGCGTTTCGATCACTAGCCGGCCGCCGTTGGGCATGGCATCGCGGGCATTCAAGCAGAGATTCAGAAGGACTTGCTCGACTTGCGCCGGATCTGCTTTGGTCGTGTGGAGATCCGAGGCCAGGAGCGTTTTGACCTCGATCTGTTCGCCAATCACGCGCTGCAGCAGCGCCATGGCTTCGCCGACGATATCATTGAGATTGATATTGCGCGGTGTGAGCACCTGCCGACGTGCATAGGCCAGCAATTGCCGCGTCAGGCGGCCTGCACGTTCAGACTGTTCGCGAATCTGCCCGAAGAATTTGTGCGCACGGCTTCCCTCGGCCACTTCTTCTTGGCCCAATTCGGCCCAGCCCATAATCGCGGCGATTACGTTATTGAAATCGTGGGCGATGCCACCGGCCAGTTGTCCAATAGCCTCGAACTTTTCCAGTTGCCGAAGCTTCTGTTCCGAGTGTTTGTGTTCCCGGCGCATCTTCACGTCCACCAGTTCGCGATTTATGGCCGGCAAGAGCCGAGCTAGGTTTCCCTTCAGGACGTAATCCTGCGCTCCGGTTCGCATGGCATCGACGGCAATATCTTCGCCAATCGTCCCGGAAACGAAAATGAAAGGCACATTGGAATCTTTTTCGCGCACCATCTTGAGCGCGGAGATGCCGCTGAATCCGGGCATGGAGAAATCGGAAATGATGCAGTCCCACTGGCGCTCGCGCAACGCGTTCTGGAGGTCGTTGGCCGTATCCACGCGCTTGTCCACTAACTCATATCCGCTCTGACGAAGGGTGCGCAGCAGCAGATCGCTATCCAACTCGGAATCCTCGATGATGAGGACGTGCAGTTTGGCCATTTAATTCTTCCGCCAGGCGGGAGGCCGCTCATTGAGCAGCAGCCAATACAGGCCGAGCTGCCGGACGGCATCGACAAACTCCGCGAAGTCTACCGGCTTACGGATGTAGCTATTGGCGCCGAGGTCGTAACCTTGGAGGCGATCCCGCTCCTCGTTAGAGGAGGTAAGGATCACAACGGGAAGCAGCTTGGTCTGCACGGCCGCGCGTATTCGTCGCAGCACCTCAAGACCGTCTATTTTGGGCAGCTTCAAATCGAGAATGATGAGTTGCGGCAAAAGGGTGAGGTCGCGATTTGCGTAGGCGCCCGTGCCAAATAGATAGTCCAAGGCCTCCGCGCCGTCTCGCACCACTACGACTTCATTTGTGACGTTGTTCTTGCGAAATGCTCGCAGCGTGAGAGCTTCGTCATCGGGATTGTCTTCGACCAGCAAGATTGAATTACCGGCTATTTTCCGCCTCCTGACAGAGTTTGTTTCTCGGATTTAGCTCCGTGTGGCTCATGATTACTCTGCTACGGAGCTCGCGTTCGCAATTTGGGTTGTGCCGTGATGATGCTGGGATTCGTTGCCCTCGCTGGCCATGGTGTCCGCCAACAAAGTGAAAAAAAATGTGGCCCCTTGGTTGACGGCGCCTTTGGCCCACACGCGGCCCCCATGCCGGTAAATAACCCGCTGCACCGATGCCAATCCAACTCCTGTGCCAGGGAATTCCGCAGCCGCGTGCAAACGCTGGAAGGCGCCAAATAACCGGCCGGCATAAGCGGGATCAAATCCCGCGCCGTTATCGCGCACAAAGAACGCACTAGCGCCATTGGCTTGCGTACGCCCGAACTCGATTCGAGCGTGCGAGCGGCCGGAAGTGAATTTCCAGGCGTTTCCCAGGAGGTTCTCGAGGACCGTGCGCATCAGCTGCGCATCCGCCCGCGCCTCGAGACCTGGCGCGATCACGAACACGACATGTCGCGCCGGATCCTGGCGTGACAGATCGTTGGCCACCGAGCTTGCCATTTCGCTCAAATCGATGGGCTGCCGCTGGAGTTCCGCACGGGTGATGCGCGACAGCGTCAGCAAATCGTCAATGAGCGCGGCCATGCGCTGCGCCCCCGCGCGCACGCGCTGCAGGTACTGTTTACCGGTGTCGTCCAACCGATCGGCATAATCGTCCAGGAGCGCCTGGCTGAAGCCATCGATGCTGCGCAGCGGCGCGCGCAGGTCATGCGAGACCGAATAGCAGAATGCTTCGAGCTCCGAATTGCTGGAAAGCAATTGCGCGTTGCGTAGCTCGAGCTCCTGGTCGATGCGCTTGCTTTCTGAAATATCGCGAGTGACCTTCACGAAGCCAAGCAGCCGACCCCCTTCATCACGCAAAGCGGTGATGACAACGTTTGCCCAGAAAAGGGAGCCATCCTTCCGAACGCGCCATCCTTCGTCCTCGATGCGTCCTTCCTTGGCGGCAAACTTCAGTTCTGCCGCAGCCTTATCCTTATTCAAATCATCGGCTGGATAAAATCTCGAGAAATGCTGGCCCAGGATTTCTTCACTGCTGTATCCCTTGATGCGTTCGGCGCCAGCATTCCAACTGATGACCTTGCCGTCAGGCTCAAGCATAAAAATGGCGTAG
>Ga0210394_10005923_pt1 | contig 13480 bp, 17 predicted proteins | sample IncBWC12MmetaG_FD_160121 | JGI IMG/M metagenome (GOLD analysis project Ga0210394, IMG submission 160121) | Forest soil microbial communities from Barre Woods Harvard Forest LTER site, Petersham, Massachusetts, United States - Inc-BW-C-12-M | ecosystem: Environmental > Terrestrial > Soil >...
CACGCTGCCTCCTTAATTTCTTCAGACGCAGCATCAACACGAAAAGCTACACTTCAACATCGCACAATCAATCGAAAGCCCATAAATACTCGCTTCGATGCTTTATATTTGCGATGGAAAGTAGCTAAGACGCGGGGGAAAGCCGCAGGCCTAGAAAGGCCTGAGCTACAGGTTGGCAATCCTCTGTTGTTCTGAACGCATCCTCAAAATGGTAGAAGTCTATGTCCTGCTGGAGGGGGTAGCCATCTGGATCCGCCGGCGCAATTCCGCTACCGGCAAGGCATCGAGCTCTACGCATTGTTTTCCATATTTCTTCTTGAAACCGGCCGCACGAGAATCCGTAGACTTCACTTTCAGCGGCGGCAAACGGAATGTGCGGATGTCCTCCGGATGAATCGCCAAACGCTCCATCCGGAAATACATGCCGTCATACGCACGGCCCACGGCCGCATTGTGGGCATCAATGTCGGTGAACACTTGAGCGAATAACAGGTCCATCAGATGTCTCCAAGTTGCTGCAACTGGCCTCGCGTGGATTGCTCGACCGCATACGCCGGTGCGCCTGGAGCGGCTGTCAACGGTGGTTCTTCGCCCGTTTTTCGCACAAAGAATGTTGCTCGGGTGTTCACCAGCAGAAGCGGGTCCGCTCCACGGAAGAAGAGAAAAAGAAACGACGGGAATACATGCAGCGGTTTCGTGCCGGGAAGAGGCAACGTGAAAAGAAGGAATTAGAACTGGCGGAGCACGAGAAGAGGGAATTGGCAATTTATAAGAAACGAAAGGTAGGCAAGCGATGAAAACGCAGCCAAAGCCACAGCGGGGAATCTTCGAGAAGGATCCGCGCTCGAATGTTTGGTGGATCCGGTACACAGACGCGGCAGGGCGATATCGCCGCGAAAAAGTAGGCGCATTTGGTCAGGCGAAGGACCTACTGGACAAGCGGCGTGGGGAAGCGGTCACCGGGAAGAAACTACCGGAGACTCTGCGCCGCAAGTTTGTAGGCTTCAGCGAAGTCGCCGAAGACGCGCTCACTTATTCCGGCCAGCACAAGCGGTCCTGGAGAGATGACGAATCGCGGATGAAGCGGCTCAGGGAATGGTGGGGCAACCGCGATGCGGAATCAATTAGCACCGCGGAGATGGAGGACCGGCTCGGGCTGGCCGCGCGGGAAGAGAAGTGGGCTCCTTCGACGTTCAATCACTATCGCTCGTTGCTGATGCTCACCTACCGCGAAGCGCGCCGCGCAGGAAAGGTGACCGTCAATCCGGCTCGTGACATCCGCCACCGGCGCGAGGACAATTCTCGCGTCCGTTACCTGAATCAGTTCGAGCCAGCGAAAACCGAAATAGACTACCTGAAGCCTCTCAAGACGGAGGAAGAGAGATTGCGTGCCGTAATCGTGCGCGAGTACCCGGAGCATCTCGTGGAATTTGAACTCGCCATCAGCACCGGGCTGCGAAAGGGCAGCATGTACGGCCTAACTTGGCGCATGGTAGACTGGAACGGCCGGATGCTGAACATCCCCACCAGTAAAAACGGTGAAGCGTTACATATTCCGTTGAATAACGCGGCCCTGAACGCGCTTACGACTGTGTACCAGCGGGGAGACAAGACCGACCGCGTTTTCCAGTCCGAAAAGACTGGTGAACCACTGGCCAATTCACGCCATTGGTTTGATAAAGCTGTAGGGATCGCGGGAATCACGGAGCCCCTAAAGTGGCACGACCTGCGCCACGACTTCGCGTCGAAGTTGCGAATGCAAGGCGCGAATCTGGCCGACATCGCGGAACTTTTGGGACACAAGAGTTTGAGCATGACCAAACGATACAGCCATCTTGGACCGAGTCAGCTTCACAAGGTCGCCGCTTTGCTCAATTCGCCGCGTAGCACCACAGTAGCACCGGCGAGCGTTCTCGAAGCTCCGGTTACTGGAAGGTACTTGAATTAAAGAGTTTAGGGGCGTAGCTCAGTGGTAGAGCAGCGGCCTTTTAAGCCGAAGGTCGTGGGTTCGATCCCCACCGCCCCTACCAATCTAAGCAGTTGAAAACACAGCAAGCCGCAGACAGCGCAGAACTTAACCTTCTGCGCTGTTTTCGTGTGCGTTCGTGTACGTTTGCGTATTTTCGCTTGTGTACCGTTGCTTCGGTACACAGTGACGGTACACAGTAGACCTGCTCTCCCGCACGAACGCTACACTCTTACTCTTTTCCACAGCCATGCGAAAGTTCCTTGCAAAGACGCAAACGAGCGCGTACAAAAAGCACAGCAGTACCTACAGCAGTAAACCCGACACACGGCCCTTGCTACGCTAGACGTCCTCGCGGCTGTCACTGGGTAGGAATCTTACGATTCCTCAAGTGACGGCTTTTTTCATTTGGGGGATCCACGAAGGACGGAACCCCCAATGCCGAAGCGCAAAAATCAAGTAATCGTCTTTCCCGAATCCCAATCCCAGTTTTCTGTCAAAGATGCGCCCGAGTACCTGAAGTCCCTCGGCGTGAGCACGGCGACGACGTACACCGTGCGTAGATTGATCAATCAAGGCGCGTTTCCAAAAATCAAAGTGGGACGGGCGTTTTTCGTTTCGAAGCAGGCCATTGATGAATGGCTGCAACGATCCGCGAGGAAGGCCCGGGCATGAGTGCGCGAAAGGCCGACTCGAAGGATCCGAAGCGTCCGAAGGATGGCGACGCAAAGGCAAAGAAGGACGCGGCGGAGGAAATCGTTCTGCGCGTCGTGCAGCCCGAAGTGGAGCGCGGCAACTTGGAGCTATTCCACACACCAAGCCGAGTGGCGTTCGCGACGGCACGGATAAAAGACCACTACGAAAATTTTGAACTGAACAGTTCCGAGTTCAAGGACCTGCTGTGCCGGGCGATTTACACCGCCACGGGCTCGATGCCCTCGGATGCGGCCCTTAAAAAAGTTCTGCGAATTTTGCGGGGTGAGGCTTTGTATGGCGAGAAGTCCCGTGAACTTCCCGTGTTCCACCGCATAGCAGAGGCTAGTGGGAACATCTACCTCGATCTTTGTGATCAATTATGGCGCGTCGTCGAAATCACTCCGAGCGGTTGGTGGCTCAAAGAAAATGCGCCCGTGCGGTTCGTGCGCAGTAGCGTGTCCCGGCCTTTGCCAGAACCGAAGCGCGGCGGGAACCTCGATGATATCTTCGAATTGGTCAACATCAATAGACGCTCTGACCGGGTGCTTTTTCTGAGTTGCATGGTCGGCGCATTACAAACGCATGCGGCCTACCCGATTTTGTTCCTGTGTGGATCGCAAGGCAGTGCGAAGTCCACCGCCGAGCGTATCCTAGCGGGGTTAATCGACCCAGCGGAACCGCAGACGGTTACCGGCCATTCGTCCGAGCGCGATTTGCTCATCGATGCGCAATTTTCTCATCTGATTTGCATTGATAACTTGAGTGAGATTAAGGACCAGTTTAGCGATGCATTGTGCCGGTTGGCGACAGGCTCCGGCCTGCGTCGACGAAAACTGTACAGCGATTCGACGCTATTCGCTCTCAGCGCGAAAAATCCTTTGGTGATGAATGGTATTTCGCAGATTGCCACGCGCGGGGATCTGCTCGACCGCATGATCAGTTTGAAGTTGGAGAAGATTCCAGAGAACAAGCGGCGCACGGAAGAGACAATCGTCCAAGAGTTCAAGGCCAAGCGTCCCGCGTTGCTCGGAGCGCTGCTCGATGCCGTCAGCGTGGCACTCCGGAAACAGCCATACGTAAAAGTGGGACACCTGCCGCGGATGGCCGATTTTTCAACATGGGTAATTGCGGCAGAAAGCGAACTCGGATTTGCCAGTGGCGAATTTCTAGATGCGTACAAAGCCAATCGCGCTGAGGCCTCCGATACCAGCCTGGAGTTCTCGGCCATCGGCCTGCCGGTGATTCTGCTCATCGATGCGAATGCCGGTTCGTGGGAGGGCAGCGTCAAGGACTTGTTGGGCACGCTCAATGCCCGGTTCGATGACACGGAAAAGCGCGATCCGGATTGGCCGAAGAATCCGCGGGCTCTGCGCAGCGCACTGAACCGCATCGACCCGAACCTCGAAGCGGCAGGCTATCACGTCTCGTGGCTAAAACAGGATTCCCATACCCGCCGGCGGATCGTGCGCATTGCGAAGAAGTCCGCCTCGCCGGTGGAGTTCCGCACCACGGATGCGAAGAAAGAAGAAGCGGCGGATGGCAGATGATTTTCCGTACAGACGGAAACAGGCGGGGAACAGGTGGGAAACATTTTCCCACCTCGGGGAAATGTGATGCGAAAACTCTGGCGTTGGCTGTTCCCGCAGCGGGCGGCATCGCTCGCGCGGCTAAGTTTCGGGCAGTGGAAGTGAACGCGAAATCTAAGGAGGAAGTGAACCATGGACGAGCAGGAAAGAAGGATTGAGCAACACATTCTGTGAATCGGAGTTGCTGTGCTAGTTTACACCTGGCCGCCACGCGAGGCGACAGACTCATTCCGTTTTCGTTTGCGAATCCTGTGTGGAAAGCGACTTCAGTTCCAGCGATTTTTGATCGCTATCGACCACTTCGATGTCTTTGCCTTTGTCCTCGTATTCCTTCAGAAAATCGGGATCCTCCCACGCCTGCTTCTCAATACCTTCCCAGCTAAACACCTTGTATTTCCCGGGTGCCAGCCCACGTATTTCAAAATGGCCGTATTGGTCCGTCAAACCCGACTTATGCAGCCGCAGAAATTTTCGTTTCTCTTCTTCCGGAACGACCGCAACCCAGGCACCGGCAACGGGGAGGTCGTCCTGATTTAAAACCTGACCCTGTACGTGTGCTCCCTGCGAACTCACGGTGATCTCCAGATTTGCGGCGGCCCCTCGCACGCGCAGTTCTATGTCTGGCAGAACGGTCTCGCCGAACCTCACTTCTTTGATGTAGCAGTCTTCCGAGAGACCATTTACGTGCACGCGGAATGTGCCATCCGGCACTCCCTTCAAGGTGAACTGCCAACCATCTTCCATCCTTGCCTGGCTACCGCCAATGCCGAACATAGTCTGTGTCGAACGTAACCAGACCATGCCGTCATCTTTTCCAGGACTTGGCTTGCCTTCCCAATTAATTCTGCCCGGTATGGTTACTCCCGTGTTTACGCTGAGCACCATACCATCCACGTCGGCAGCGGTCACGTCTACGTCCTGCTGTGTGGAGTACAGCTTGCCTTCATCAAAAAACATGGCCACAACCGTGTATTCGCCGGGGGTGACTTCCGCCAACTCGAAGGAACCGTCGGCCTTCACCAAGTTGTTCATGCCGAATCCGAAATAGTCCGTTTCCTGCTTCCTCGGCAGCACCAGCACTTGCATCCCACGAGTAGCGCGCTTCGACACCAGGTTCGTTACTCTCCCGCGGATTCGATAAACCTGTATTTGCTTCATCAGAAAATCGATCGACGGAATCTGCTCGCCCTCTTTTACCGTGAGTGGCGACGCTTTGTCGGGTTCCAGCGCGCTCGGGTAATAAACCTTCGCGAAGCCTTTCTCATTGGCGTTGCCCGCACCACTGAACTCCTTTTCGCCGACCACTTGGTTCCACTCCATCTGCGCGGCGCTAACGAAGTAACGTCCAGGCGCAAGGCCGAAAAGGCGAAACTCCCCCAAGTCGTTCGATTGCGCTTCGGTTACCAGAGTCAATTCCCGGTGCCCCTCTCTATAGCTGTATTTCAACGCATTGACCATCACGTTAGCCATGGGCTCGCCATCTTCATCGAATATTCGTCCGCTGATCACTCCGGCGCGACCCATTTTGAACAGTAGATCCGAGACGTTTTGGCCTGGGCGCAAGTTGACGATTGCGCCTGGATCACTGGGCTTGTGCTGCCCATATTCCACGTCGAAATATCCGTTTCGGGATACTTTCAAGCGATAGTTCCCCGCAGGGACATTTTTCAGCACGAAGCGTCCGTCTGCGCCGCTCTGCACCGCGATGGTGTGTTCCGTATCTCTATCACCCTCCGCCCACAGATGGACAGTTGCTCCTTTCAGAGGAGCGCCGTCATCCTTTCGCACCACAATCCCGTTGAGCGTGCACGTCTCGGCTGCTGGGTCGATTTTCGGGGTTGAAATTGGCGGTTGAGTCTGTGCCGGTAATCCGGTCGTCCAGAAACAAAGGATCACAACAAGGCACCAACGCAGTTGGCTCTCGAGTAACATAAACTTTCTCTACGCCATGAGTATATGCACGCGCTGAGACTATTCCAACTGGCCCGGCATTCATTCGGAGATGGAACGGGGTCGGTAACTCCCGATTAACGGCGTTCACGTCAATGTGAAGTACTACTTTATTTCGGGGTTCGTGCGGCAAGCAGGCCCTACTCGAGGAACTGTGGAAAGAATATTCGATCTGAACTTTTTGCTTGATACCGTGACCGCACCGGCGTATATAGAAAATTGGGAGAAACAAAGATGAACCCGCCTTTGGGGTCAAACCCTAAGGGCGGTTTCGTTTGTGGTTTCTCCTTTTTTTTGTGCCCGAGAGGCACACCAGCCCCGATGAGAGGGCTGGCGGAAAGGAGAATGATGATGAATTGAAAGGATGGATCACCGTGCACACTACGCCGAACGTTGCTGCCAGTCAAGTCCGCATCTCCGCTCCACAATCGCAATACCAAAAACCAACGCGGTCTTCGCCGCTGAACGGCAGAGAAGCCCGATTCTATTCGCCGATCCTCGGTCGGCAATGGATCGCCGCGTGCCGCGACCTGTCTCGGTTGTTCGATTTGCTCGATTCGTTCGGTCGAAAAAGCGGCAAAGTGTACCCCAAGGTGTCGACCATGGCCGACATCCTCGGCTGGTGGCCCTGGCGCGTCCACAAACGTCTGCGCCACCTCGAAACCATGGACCTGCTCAGCCCGGGAAGGCTGGTGCATGAACACGGACCACGGCTGCGCGTCTTGCACCCCGAAAAACTGAAAGCAAAGACGTTGCCGGCCTGGCCGAGAGAACTGCGTCCAAGCGAAATCAATCGGGCCAACGTCGAATCCGATATTCCTGCTCCAGAAATCCAAGTGGACCAGCACGTCGAATCGCATATTCCTGGTCACGTCGGACCAGATATTTCTGCTACGTCGAGTTCGATACAGCCTATTTCTGAAGGAAGTGCAGTACGGAACGATAAGTCCAAAGCAGCGGCGGAAAGGAGAACTGCCTCCGCCGCCTGGAAACGGCTTTCGGAACCGGAACGGCAAGAGCACATCCTGCGCTTGATCTGGGAAAACGACTTCAACGAGAACTACCCAACTACCCTCTCCGAGATTGCCCGACTGGCCGGACTCCATCGCCGTAGGGTCAAACCTGTACTGGTTAGCCTGAGCAATCCTGACTACCCCGACGGCCTGTACGTTAGCGGACACGGCAAACGACAGGTCTATTTTCCCTTGCGACCCGAGCATCCCGACTGGGATGAGTATTACGCCTGCGGCGACTACGAAGCGGCGTGAGGATGGTATGCTACCCTGCTAGTACGGCAGAAAGCACCGTGGCAACTGATAAACAACTCGCGGCACTCGAACCCACCAAGTGGCGTCCCGGGCAAAGCGGAAACCCGGCAGGTAGACGACCGAACCGACCATTGACACAGGCTTACGATGAAATATTGCGGTCGCCGGTGCCTGAAGCGGAACGCAAAGCAATGCGTCTCGCACCAGGCGTCACCTGGGCGCAAGCGATTGCACAATCGAAAGTGCGTCAAGCATGCCGACACACAGGGAACTCAGTTCCGGCCGCAAAAGAAATGCGCGAAAGTGTTGAAGGAAAATCTGTGCAGCGAATCGAACTGAGCGGCGAGCGCAGCGTGCAAGTGAATGTTGTTTTCGATGACCCGCCACCAGCAAAGAGGCGCAAGCCGCTAGATGCGATTGACGCGGATGTTATCGACCAGCCTCTCATCGAAGACACGCCACCAAAGCCAGAAGACCAGTCATAGTGTTGCGATAATCGCGCCACAGAGCCTACAGAGCCACGAAACCACGCAACACTAGCCGCGAATAGCCGCAAATTGCACCGTGTCGCCTGCGCCTTTCTCAGCCTTGGAGGGACCTACGAGCGCGGCAATCATTACCAGGGCCACAACAATGATTAGTTTCACGCTCCTTCGTGCGAGCCAAATGTTTAAAGCATCATACGGGGGTTTGCAGGCCGGCGGCGACAGAGACCGCCAAAGTGTTGGATTCCGGCTGGACGACGTATTGTCGGAAAGAGGCACCGTTTCGTGTACGGCTGGCCGGTTAATCGGTCACCTCTCGGTACGGCCCGAGTTGTGCTCCCGCTCCCAAACTCATGGCTTCTTTCCTGGCGGCACGCGCCGCTTCAGCTCTTCAAACCAATTCAGCACGACGTTGATTTGCGTCGGTGCCGCCGCCTCCTCCTCGCTGAGCTTGTGGGAAAGTCTCTGATAGGCAGCACGTTCATTCGCAGACGCCTGAGCCGGGTAGTTAACTCCGATAGTAAAGCTTGCTACGAATAGGACTTATGACTTGACAAACACAGTTAACTAGAGCAGCGTGAGACTGGGCCAAGATGTCTTAGGCTTCGCGGTTCGAGAACAGTGCCCCAGAATCCTTCCCGTCGCCACGAAACCAAAGTGAATATTATGTTCGCACGCAAGCTGTATATGTACTTGAAGAACGATGGTGCCTTGGCATTCAAGCTGAAAGTTGAAGGAGAAATTGTTCCCTTGCTTCAGAAGCAGAGGGGACTCCTGGAGCAAATCACTTTTCTCCACCCGAGCGGAAGAGAGGTCCAGTCCTTCGATTTGTGGGAGACCGCCGAGCATGCGGAGGCATACAACCGGGAAACATATCCACAGGTGATAAGGATGTTGTCGTCCGTTATTGAAGGAAGCCCCCGGATAGAAACCTTTGAGGTCCTTATTTCGACTTTGCATAAGACCCAGAGTGCGCCATCCCTGCTGGGGCCATTCGGACGAGGGCAGCGGACGGTCGCGTGACCATTAAGGGGACGCGCCCTTAGTTCGCGTCGAGCATTCCCTGCACTATTTATAAACCCATAACGCAACTCTAAATTTTTGCTAGCGTCACCCGGTCGCTTTGCCGTCCACAACGTTGCCCAACTGGATTTCGTTTCGGGGTTCTGTTCCAGCCCGCACTGGCGCAGAGCTAGGAGTAGAATAAGGATTGAAATGCGTAAGCGCCAGATTTCGACGACTCCTCCGGCTGCCCCACCTTCTGGTCAAGCCTGGCTGGACGTGGACCGTGCAGCTTTGGTTGAGGTCACATCAGAAAAAGATGGCTATCCGATTGAATCTGCGCTGCTAGGGGCAGAGAACCGGGGCTGGCGTGCGGCGAACCCCGGGAGTCAGACAATCCGGCTAATTTTCGACGAGCCACAGAAGCTCAGGCGTATCGTGTTGGTTTTCGAGGACAGCGAGAATACGCGCACGCAAGAGTTCGTCCTGCGATGGTCTTCTGACAACGGGAATTCTTTCCGAGAAATCGTACGCCAGCAGTGGAATTTCAGTTCGCCCGGGTCAGTACGAGAGATAGAGGACTATGCTGTCGAACTCTCCGCAGTGACGGTACTGGAATTGATTATTGTTCCTGATATGAGTGGCGGTGCAGCTCGGGCTTCGCTTGCCAGTCTCCGTTTATCTTAGTTCGAGTGGAGTCATTCATGTCCGAAGATTAGATGAAAATCCTGCGCGTGCCCAAACGCCAATCCCTTTGTGTTCTGGCTCCGGGTATTCCTGACGTGCCTTGTCCGCTAATTTCCCTTCGTCTTGAAAGGCTTCGATAGTGGAGGGAAGAGGCCGGGTCATTCCTTCGTCGATTCAGTCTCTGCTTTGATTACAACTCATTGTCTCGGTGGGCATTTACATCACATGAAGTCTGATATTTGGAGTGACCAGCGGTATAGTAAAACAAAGGAAGACCCTCCATCAGGGCAAGTTGCTTCTCATGTCAAAACAGAAGTCCGCAATTAGGGTCTTGATTGCCGACGACCACGCGATTTTTCGCGATGGCCTTCGCAAACTTTTAGATGCCGCCGAAGGGGTCGCCATCATTGGTGAAGCTCAAAATGGCGCCGAGTGCATAAAGCTCATCTCCAAACTGAAGCCGGATATTCTTCTGCTCGACCTACGCATGCCCGATAAGAGTGGGCTTGCTGTCCTTGAAGAGATAGATTTCGATACCCTGCCGACTCGCGTTGTGGTCCTGACTGCCGCGGAAGACGACCGCGATGTTGTTCGTGCTATACACTTGGGAGCGCGCGGCGTCGTCCTGAAACAATCCGCCACTGACCTTCTCGTGAAAAGTATTCACCGGGTTCATGCTGGGGAAATCTGCCTAGATAACCGCATGACCGCAGAGGTCATGAAAGCTTTCTCCAAGTTTTCTGAGGCCGGGTCGCCCCGCGAAAAACCTCTTGTCAGTCAACGCGAAAAGGAGATTGTTCAGCTTGTGGCCCAGGGCTTCCACAACAAGGAAATCGGTGAAAATCTTTTCATTAGCGAGCAGACCGTAAAGAATCATTTGAGTAACATTTTTGACAAGCTCGGAGTCTCTGACCGCCTCGAACTCGCGCTCTACGCAATCCATCATCGACTGATAAAAACGGACTGACCGAGAAGGGTGACAACCCCAAGCGGAGCGAGTTTAGTCCCGACTTCTTCATTCAGCAGGACGAGTGGGTGTCGAGAACTCGTGTTCCTCGGTGCAAGCGTGGTCGTAGTCGCCATTGAAACGGACCCGCTACGCTCTTTTACCGCTTGATGGTGTAACGGACAGTTCCGGTATTGGCATTTATACGACTAAACGCGGGTATTGTCCGGAATTGAACAGATTAGCGACGGGCTGTAATCGCATTCTCCTAGAATGAAGAAGAGCGAACTCACGCCCAAACAAGTATCCTTGGTCTCTTGTCCCACGTGTGGTGCCGCGGCCGGGAAGCGCTGTGAGCTGCATTCAGGTGCTCCGCGCTCAAGACCACATGTGGAGCGGAAGTTTGCGGCTATTGAGGCCACCGGGAGGAAATAAATTTACTCTGCTCAGCGGCGCTATTTCTTTGCAAGCTCGCCCTTGAAATGACTCTCAACATCTTCGTGACTCAGCGGGTTGTTGGCATTAACTAATACGACGGAATAAACGACCTCATTCCGTTCAATCTGCGCGGTGATAAATGCCCCGTCTTCCGGCAGTTCTTGGTAAATGAATTTAACCTTTCTGCCATCTTCAAGTTTCTTGACCCACTCTTCGTCTCGCATGTTCGTGGCTCCTCAGGCGAGGTCAGCGTGTCGTAAGTATACGTTGTTCGGCGCGAGAAATTGCGGGTCGGGAATGAGAAGTCGGGTACTCAAAGAGCGGGATAACCCTGTTGGGTAGCTATTTCTTTGGAGTTTGCCAGCTCCTAATAAATCGGATTGCCGGACAGGTCCGATTTGGGCGTTCTACGGCTGATACCGACAGTGTTCAAAATTGAGTAGTTTCGCTGCTAGTTGTTATCGCATCCTGTAGAGTAGGCACACAGGTGCAATATGCAGGAAGACATAAAACCACGGTTCGTGCGTTTGGATGATTTTGTGGCCGAAACTTTGGAAGCAAAAGCTGACAAGATGCCACCATGGGCAAAATCTCAAGCTGACACCTGGCGCGATGTTGCGAAGGACTTACGGGCATCTGAGAGTACAAAGATGGTGCGGGTCTGGGAAGAACCGGAACCGAAGTCAGACTCGGCCCCTATGGGTTGACGAAGTGGGGCCACAGCAGCTTCTCCGCACAAAGTGAAGTTATGAGCTTCAAACCCTATCGCAAAAAGATTAGCCCGCTCTGCTCGGTGGCGGTGAAGTTGGGCCAGACTGCGATATACGCGCCGGAGAATGAGCTGTGGGGCGTTGTCACTTGCGATGAGTGCAGAGAGAAGTTCGTTATCGGCCCACATCGGATTCACGGTTCTAGAATTGGGGAACAAGACTGTGCAAATAGACTTGAAGCCCTGCTCAGTGAAGACCACAAGCAGAGCAGACCACACGCAGGCAGCTATGAAATTCCTGATTGAGAAGATTGTGGCAAGGTTGTGGTAAGAATCCTGACTTTGCTGACAAAACCGACATCGATAGCCCGGCAATCTTCGGATGGCCGGGGCGGCACTCTAAACAGCTTGTGTGGTTGCCGAGATGCGGCCACCCAGAATTCTATCCAGATACAAAAGGTCAGCCGAAAGTCGTAACTGTCGAGGGTAACCCCGTCAATTACTTTCGTCTGGAGAAGCGGGACCCAGTACGAAAATGTGCGGCACCGCGACCCAACTGAGCAGTTCCAGACTAATAGTAGTCTTTGTGAAGGTTCTGCCCTATCGTGAATGCAAAGTCTGAGAGAGTAGTATGAGCAAGACTTGGCAGGCCCTCCGGGAAGCCCAACGACTTAGGAAGCAGCGCGTTGAATACGAAGGTCTACAGAATTACTGGGACGCCATTCGTGACATTCGTGAGCGTCGGTCCACAAAGCGCTTTTTGGCTAATACTCCCGTTTGGGTTTATGGCTATGGAGCCACAGATGACCCGTTTCACGAACAAACGAAAGCACTTTCAGTTAACGCAGGAGGAGGACTAATCACCATAACTACTCCTGTAAATCCCGGCCAGACACTTTTACTTATAAACGAAGTGAACCTGAAAGAGGAAAAATGTACAGTCGTTCGCGAAGTGTCCACCTGCTTGGATAGGATTGACATCGTCGTTAAGTTTCCCCAACCTGTACCCAATTTTTGGGAAACGTCTCGCCCCTGAATACTCTCGCCCCAGTTGGCTCCGCCCGCCAAAAACTGAACAGCTCCGCGCTTTGACACTACAGAGCGGCCATCAAACGTTGAAGGAGCGTAGAATCACATTGGCTTCTATATGAAACCCATGCGAGCAAAGGTGCCCGGAATCCCTCGTAAAATCGTGGGGTTTCATCAAGATGAATTTTTCGACTGGATTGCCGACCTCGAATGCGGACATCAACAGCATGTTCGCCACAATCCGCCGTGGACCTCTCGACACTGGGTGACCACTCCTGGAGGACGGATGGAGCATGTCGGTCAGGAATTGCCATGTTCAGTCTGCTCATCTGTTACTTCCAGTGGCACTCGTAACGGCTTGGCTCACTAATCCCGCTCACCTATCAACTTAAATCGCAGATTAAGCGTGAATTTGTAGTGCGCCAGTCGTCGCGGAAGGTCTGCCCATTCGGCTGATGTCTCCTTTTGTACCATGGGAGCAGGGGAATAATTACACACAAGCCTCTCGAAACCGCGCCCAAGAATCACACTTTACAAGGCAAAAAAAAATGAGCGGGCAGAAAGAAGGTAGCACGATGGGGAGATGGGTCCCCCACCGGCAAATCGGTGCTGTGCCGGGGAGTTTTCCACCGCCTTTCGGCGACGTACTATTGTGCCCTTGCCGCGCATGGCGTAGTCTCCGGCCATGGCGACCCGAGACCAACAACTCACGAGCGTC
>Ga0210394_10005924_pt1 | contig 13478 bp, 13 predicted proteins | sample IncBWC12MmetaG_FD_160121 | JGI IMG/M metagenome (GOLD analysis project Ga0210394, IMG submission 160121) | Forest soil microbial communities from Barre Woods Harvard Forest LTER site, Petersham, Massachusetts, United States - Inc-BW-C-12-M | ecosystem: Environmental > Terrestrial > Soil >...
ATTGCTCGCTCAAAGCAAGCGCTTCGTCGGATTTGCCGCTGTCCACCAACAGCCGCGCCAGATACATGAGTGCCGACGCGCGATAGAGGTGATTGGCCGGCAGCGTTTTATCGTAGATCACGAGCGCCTGCCGGAATTCGCTCTCGGCGGCCGCCAAGTTTCCCTGATCGTGCAGCAGCATCCCCAAACTGACCCGCGTATACGCGACCTTGTAGTTGTCGGGACCATACACGGCGAGCTTCGCATCGAGAGCACCGCGCAATAGCGGTTCCGCTTCGGCCAATCGGCCTTCACGCTGCAACAACAGCCCCAGATTACCCTTGACCGCAGCGGTTTCAGGATGTCGCTCTCCATAGGTGCGCTCGTGGCGGCGGATGGCCTCCCGATACAGGCTCTCAGCCCTCGGTAGATCACCCATGTTTTGCGCCACGTTTGCCAGATTATTCAGACGCACGGTTACCCGAGCATGATTGTCGCCGAGCACTCGCCGATCGATCTCGAGCGCCCGCTCGTAGGTTTGCTTCGCCAGTGCCCACTGCTGCTCGCGGGCGTACACCGTCGCCAAATCGTCGAGCACCAACGATATGTCGGCTTGCGGGGCATTGCCGGTTTCCAAGATGCCAAGACTGCGGATGAGCAAATCCTTGGCCTCGCCATTCTGACTCTGTTGAAGCCTGAGCATTCCCAGTTCCCAGAGTGCGTGCCCCGACTCCAAACTGGCCGCGCCAAAATTGTTTTGCGCGAGATGCAGTGCCTCCTGCAGCGGTGCCTCGGCGTCGGCAAGCTTGCCGGCGCCGATGCGTGCGCGGCCGAGTTCCAGCAAGGTATTGACTCGCGACCGGTCGTGAGCCTGCGGCTGCAGTTGCAAAGACTCGTTCAATATCGGCAGCGCGTCCTGATACTGCCCGAGGCTGTCGTAGACGGCACCGACGGTGGAAAGTAATGCGGCCTTGGTTTCCGGCTGGTCATTGAGCCCGTCCCGCAGGCGTCTCGCGCTCGTGTCCAACAATTCGCGGGCGGTGACTTTGTTGCCGCGGTTCTCTTCCGGATCCGACAGTTTGAAAAGATCGACGAGAAACTTCGAGACCTCCTCGGCGCGAACCCTTTCATGCTCGGCCCGTTCGCGTTGAACCGCGACCCGATCGCGTTCCGCTGCGATGCGCACAGATTGCACATACGTCGTGGTCGCGAAAGCCACGACCAGGAATAGCGCGCTCGCCCCCGCCGCCACCGGCAGCCAGTGGCGCCTCACGAACTTCGATGTGCGGTAGGACATCGTGTCGCGACGGGCGATGACCGGCTTGCCATCCAGATAGCGCTGGATATCGCTGGCCATCTGCTGCGCGGACGCATAGCGGCGCTCCGGCTCCTTGCGCATCGCCATGAACACCATGTTGTCCAGGTCGCCGCAGAGCATCCGCCGCAGGCGCGCAGGGCTCAAGTTGCGCGCATCGGCGATGCTGCGTGTTTCCGCCGAATCGTCCGCGCCGATCGAGTGACTCGGCAGCGGCGGGTCCTTTTCGCAGATCGCGCGCTCGATATCCGCGAGGCGCATGGTCGGAATGACGAAGGGGCTGATTCCGGTCAACAATTTGTACAGCAGGACGCCCAGCACGTAGACATCGCTCGAAGTCGTGATCGCCTGTCCCCGGATCTGTTCGGGGCTCGCATGGTCGGGCGTCATGACGCGTACGTCGGCATGCGTGACGGCCAAAGTATGGCGCCCCGCCTGGCGCTCATCCAATAATTTGGCAATGCCGAAATCCAGCAACTTGGGCACGCCGGCCGCCGTGACCAAAATGTTTGAAGGCTTGAGGTCGCGATGCACGACGAGGTTTTGATGCGCGTAATGCACTGCCGAGCAAACGGTCTGAAATAAGCGCAGACGCCCCGCAATATCGAGCCGGTTCGAGTCGCAGAAAGCGTCGATGGGGATGCCATCGACGTACTCCATGACGATGTACGCGGTGCCGTCCGGCAGCGAGCCGCCGTCCAGGAGATGCGCAATGTTGGGGTGATCGAGCTGGGCGAGGATCTGACGCTCGATCTTGAGGCGCGACTGAACTCCGCGGGCGAGCGCGCTGCCGAATACCACCTTGATGGCTACTTGCTGCTCGAACTCGGCGTCCGCACGTTCGGCAAGGTAAACCTCCCCCATGCCGCCCACACCCAAGGTGCGCAGCACTCGATAAGGCCCTATGCGGTCTCCTTCCATGGTTCAAAGCATGCGCCCCGATGCCGGAGCACCGCAAACGTGGCCGGCTCTTGCAGCCGGGTGCTGGTTGAGTGTATGTAAGTAGCGCCTCATCGCGCAGCGCAGGAGTGAGATCGACATGCCAAACGGACACGACCCCCATAAACCACCGCCTCCTCCGGGAACGGGGACTGGCAGCGGGACCGGCACCGGGACCGGCACCGGGACCGGCACCGGGAGCGGCACCGGGAGCGGCACCGGAACAGGATCGGGCGGCGTAACCCCGGATTCGGGGAGCGATGAGCCGCCGCAGAGCAAAAAGGCGATCGCCGCCGCCGCCGCGGTGGGCGGTCTGATCGGCGGAGTGGTCGGTGCATTGATCGGCAGCGGGATGCATCACTAGTTGGATGCTGTGACGGCGTACCGGGTGCTGCGTGAGCCGCGGCACGAGACTCTGCGAGTACGCGGTCTCGATATGCATCTGACACGTTGGGGGCCGGAGCCTTCGGAGTCCCTGCCGCCGGTATTTCTGCTGCATGGCTGGCTCGATTGCGGCGAGACCTTTCAGTTCATGGTCGATGCGCTGCGGCGCGATTGGCCGCTGGTGGCGCTCGATTGGCGCGGGTTTGGCCGCAGCGAGTGGCCGCAGCAGGGCTATTGGTTTCCGGACTATCTGGGGGATCTCGACGCCCTGTTGGATGAGCTGTTGCCGGGAGCGCCCGCGCGTCTCGTGGGACATAGCATGGGCGGCAATATTGCCTGTTCATACGCGGGCATTCGCCCGGAGCGAGTGCGCTGCGTCATCAATCTGGAAGGATTCGGACTTGCGCGGACCTCATCGGCGCAGGCGCCGGGGCGGATGCGCAAATGGTTGGATCAGTTGCGGACGCCGGCGCCGCGCAAGGACTATGCCTCATTCGAGGAACTGGCCGGCATCATTCGCTTCCGTTATCCGCGCTTTTCGGCGGCACAAGCGGCGTTCGTAGCGCAGGCCTGGGGCAAGCTCGCTGGCGCCGGCCGCGTGCGGCTGGCGGGCGATCCACGCCACCACTGGGTGAATCCGATACTCTACAAGCGCGAAGATACCGAAGCGTGCTGGCGCGAGCTGCGCGCGCCGCTGTTGATGTTGGTGGGAGAAGAGTCGGATCATATGGAGAAACTCGGCGCCGACGGCACCGCCGCGGCATTTCGCGCCATATTTCCTCATATTGAAATCGCCAGGGTCGCGGGCGCGGGGCACATGCTGCACATCGAAAAGCCGGAGTTGGTGGCGCCGTTGATCGAATCGTTTCTGGACGCTCATTAGATGCCGCGCCGCATTTATCCGACTCGTTTCGGGCAGATGCACCTGCGCCTCACCCTCGGGAAAGGTGTGCCGCTGGTGCTGTTGCACATGTCGCCTCGCTCCGGTGCGATGTGGGAATTGCTGCAGGAGAGATTGGAACTGCCGACCTATGCGCCCGATCGACTGGGCTATGGCTTTTCCGACGCGCCACCGTGGGCCCTGTCGCTCGAGCAGTACGCCCAGAGCACGGTTGACACGCTCGACGCCGCGGGGATCGACGGCGACGTCGACCTGTTGGGAATTCACATAGGAGCCATCGAAGCGATCGAGGTGGCCCATCAAATCGGCGCACGCGTCCGGCGGATCATCGCCGTGGGCGTGCCGCTGTTCTCGACCGAGGAGCAGCAACGGCAGCTGGAAAAATACAGCGAGCAGCCGCTGAGACCGGCAACCGAGGGCGGCCACGTGCTCGGCGCGTGGCGTGGCGGCTTCGCATTTCGCCATCCGCCTTACGATCTCGCCGACGTGCACCGCAGATTTGTGGAACATGTGCTGGCGGCGAATCCGGGCGCGGCGTTTCGTGCCGTGTGCGGCTATCCGATCGAGAAAAAACTCAGAAGCCTGAAAACACCATTGACGGTATTTGCGCCGCACGATGACATCATTCAGCAAACTTTGCGGGTCAAACCCCTGCTCAAACCCGGCGCCAATTACGTCGACCTTCCGGAGCTCGGTCAGGACCCGTTCCACGCCGCCGCCGACCGGATGGCTGCGCTCGTGAATCGCACCCTGCCGCCCTGACCCGGGCGATGCCGCGATGGAAGTCTCCAAAGTGCCGCCGGCGGATGTTGCAGCTACCCGTGCGGGAACTTCGCTAACCGGCCAGGGATCAACTATGGCAGCCCCGATTGCGGCGCTGCCGGACCGGGCCGATATCCGACCGCTCGATGTCTCGAGCGCGCTGCAGATCCTGCTTGCGGAAGTGCGCGGCGGACTCGATCTGCCGCTCGATGCGGCAATGATTGCGGCGCCGGAGCAAGCGGCAGCCGCTCTCCTCGAGCTTCTCCTGCAAGGACTGCCGGAGGATTCGCACGATGTCCCGGCATGGAGTTCCGCGTTGCTGCGCATGGAAGCGGTGATTCAATCGGGTATGGAGCGGGCCATCAGTATCGTGACCCAATGGCGGGATGTGCCGCCGGCAGTTGTCGATGCGGTGAAGGAAGCGCGCGCGCAGTTCGCATCCGCCCTCGAAGACGACCCGCAGAATCCACTATGGTTGCGGCCCGAGTGGCTTGGTATGGCTCCGCTGATGCAGCGGTTTCGGCGCCGCCGCCGCAATGCGCGGCGGCGGTTGGTCGATCCCGATTATCCGTCGGGAAACCTGGACGAGGGCGAGGAGCCCGCTCGCTGAGGATGGTTGCAGTCGCTTCATTCAGCGCGCACGCCGCCGGCGGCGAGGCGCAGCGCGCTTGGGTCCAGCTGCGGCGATCGCCGCGGACTTTCGCGCCCACATGACGCATTCGTCCGCGTCTTCCAGAGCATCCGCCGGCACTTCGTAGTAAGTCATGCTCAACTGGGGTCGGTCCGCATAGGGGCGAAACCGCCCCATGCCGCGCGCCTCATAGTCCGGTCGATTGGAATCGTCCACTTTGAAATACAGAGTATCGCCGAAGATGAGCCCGAAGATCCGCTCGCTGTGATACAGCCCGACGCCGCCGAACATGCGCCGCGGGGTCACAGGGCTGAGGCCGGCAAGCTGCTCGAGCACGTACTTCAAGAAATCTTCGTTGACGGCCATGGGGGAAGCCTGCATCGACAGTGTGCACGCAATATCTTACGATGCGCGCGATGAATTGGAAGCCGCATCTGCCGGAGATATTTCTCGGCATTTCTCTGGGGACGATTGCTGCAGAGGCCGCGCTCGGGCGCATCGCGGCCATCAAGGCTCGCTACCGGGAAAGCGACACCTACGCATCGCTCGGCATGCAGGCCGGCAATATCGCGATGAACCTCATCATGGCCGGCGTCGTCTTTGCCGGACTGTCGGCCGCGTATGAGCACCGTCTGTTCACGATATCGCCGAGTTCACCGTGGGCATGGCTCACGATTTTCTTCCTCGATGATTTCATCTACTACTGGTTCCACCGCATCAGTCACGAGTGCCGCTTTTGGTGGGCCGCGCACGTCAACGATGAGCCTGCCCGCTACGGGACTGCGCGAGGCGGCCGGCGTGGTCTTCGGTCCGCCCGGTTGGCGGGCCGACGGCCAAGGGCTCACGTCCAAGAATATCCGCAATGGTTTCGAGGTGCGTCATGGCGGTTGGCTTTGACTTGACGGCGATCCGCGCGGGCGGCTAGGAGCATTTGTTTGAATCTTCGCCCGCATTCGTCCGCCGCCGTCGCCTTGCTGGTCATCGTGTGCTCGTTCGCGTTCGGCATTGCGTCCGCACGGCACCGCAGTGAGCCGAGCACCGGGACGCCCGGCGACTTCGCGTACTATCTGCTGTCCTTATCCTGGTCGCCGGCGTACTGCATTTCGTCGCCGGCCGCCGCCGAGTGCAACGGGCCGCGGCGCTTTGGGTTCATCGTCCACGGACTGTGGCCGCAATACGAACAGGGCTGGCCCGAACATTGCGACGTGCGCCGCGCGGTGCCGGACGATGTGGTGCGGGGCATCGCCGACCTGATGCCCGCCCGCGGCCTCGTCTACCACGAATGGTCAACGCACGGCACGTGCAGCGGGGCGGAGCCGGCGGAGTACTTTGAACTGGTGCGCCGTGCCTATGCAGACATCGTGATTCCGCAACCCTTGTCGAGCCCTGCGCAAGCGCTCGAACTCGCGCCAGCCGCGGTAGCGTGGGCATTTCTGCGCGCCAATCCTCGTCTTCAGCCGCGGTCGGTCGTAGTGACCTGCACCGGGCAAGACGCACCGCGACTAAGGGAGGTGCACATTTGTCTCGACCGCAATCTGACGCCGCGCGACTGTTCCCCCGGCGCCATGCGCGGCGCCTGCAAGGCGCCGCAGGTCATCATCCCTCCAATACGCTAATGCACCAGGTAGAGTGTCGATGAGCAATCCGATGGACAGACCGCCGCTGCCTCCCTTCACTGTGGAAACTGCCGCGCAAAAGGTGCGAATGGCGGAGGACGCGTGGAACACGCGGGATCCGGCCAGAGTTGCGCTGGCGTACACCACGGACAGTCGCTGGCGCAATCGCGTGGAATTTCTGCAGGGACGCGCCGCCATCGAGGCGTTTCTCACCCGCAAGTGGTCGCGCGAGCTCGACTACCGGCTGATCAAGGAATTATGGGCGTTTCGCGAGGATCGAATAGCGGTGCGCTTTGCCTATGAGTGGCACGACGATAGCGGCCATTGGTTTCGGAGCTTCGGCAACGAAAATTGGCAGTTCGACGCGCACGGCCTGATGAGATTGCGCATTGCCAGCATCAACGATCTGCCGATCGTCGAAACGGAACGCCGATTTCGCTGGCCGCTCGGCCGCCGGCCCGACGACCACCCGGCATTGAGCGACCTTGGGCTTTGAGCGGCAAGGCCGCTCACTTTCATCGCAAATCGAGACTGGCGGCCGTTCCGCGGGACCTATTTGCGGTATTGTCGGCGCTGCATTGCGCCAAGGCTTGCTTTTTGGCCCGTAGGTCGCCATGTATCGACTAGGATGAACCGTATGGAACAGCACGATCATTCTGACCACCACCACGACGATGACCATGACCATGACCATAACAGTGAGCATGGCCACGCGCATGCGTTGACCGGCCAGGCAATCAATACCCGCATGGCCATCGCGGTGGCGCTCAACCTGATTTTTGTGATGATCGAAGCCAGCTTTGGATTCTTGTCGAACTCGGTGGCATTGATCGCAGATGCCGGTCATAACTTGAGCGACGTGCTGGGGTTGGTGTGCGCGTGGACAGCCATGTATTTGGGGCGACGGCCTCCCGGCGCCAGGTTCACCTATGGTTTGGGACGCTCCTCGGTGCTCGCGGCGCTGGCGAACGCGGTTCTGCTGTTGATGGCGTGCGGCGCCATCGCTTGGGAGGCCGTGGGCCGACTTGCCTCACCGCCCGCCGTGGCGGGGGCAACCGTGATCGGGGTCGCTGCCAGCGGCATCGTGATCAACGGCGTGTGTGCCTGGCTGCTGCACGCCGGGAGTCACGGCGATCTGAACCGGCGCAGCGCCTTCATCCACATGCTGGGCGATGCCGCAGTCTCGGTCGGCGTACTGTTGTCGGGTGCGCTCATTTTGCTCACCGGTTGGAGCCGATTGGACCCCATCGTCAGTCTGCTGATCGTTGCGGCGATTTTGGTCAGCACCTGGGGACTGTTGCGAGATTCATTGCATTTATCGCTCGACGGCGTGCCGGCGAGCGTCAATTCCTCGGCCGTCATGTCCTACCTGGCCGATCAGCGCGGGGTGACCGACGTGCACGACCTGCACATCTGGGCGCTCAGCACCACGAGCGTGGCACTGACGGCGCATTTGGTCGTGCCGGAACGGGGCGCGGAACAAGCGCTGCTCGACTACCTCACCCCTGATCTTAAGCGCCGCTTTCACATTCATCATGCCACTCTGCAAATCGAGCGCGACCGCTGCGAACATGGATGCGAAGCTGACGCCTGATTAGCTCGCGCGCGACCTTAGCTCGCGCGCGACCACCGAGGTCCTTCGCGTCCCCGTCTTTGAGCCGCAGCCTCAAAACTTTGTGGCCCCAAGAGTGCACCTGCTATCCTCGGCCTAAAGGCCGCGTCGATTTGCAGGGAGAAACAGGCATGTCCAATGAAAGTGCGATTCGCCGCGAGGTTGGCGCCATCGCTCTGATGTTCACCGGCTTGGGATCGATCATCGGCTCCGGTTGGCTATTCGGCGCCTGGCGTGCCGCCCAGCTGGCTGGGCCCGGTGCGATCTATTCCTGGATCATCGGGGCGGTCATCATCCTGTTCGTCGCATTCACCTATGCGGAACTCGGCGCCATGTTTCCGGAGTCCGGCGGCGCGGTGCGCTACGGGCACTACTCGCATGGCTCGCTGGTAGGGTTCGTCGCCGGCTGGGCCGCTTGGATCGCCATCGTGTCGGTGATCCCCGTGGAAGCTGAAGCATCGGTGCAATACATGAGTTCCTGGCCGTGGGAATGGGCGCAGCAGCTGTACGTGCACGCTGCCAACGGCAGGGGCGAGTTGACGGTGCCGGGTCTGTCGATTTCCGCGGCGCTCGTGGTCGTTTACTTTCTGCTCAATTTTTGGAGCGTGAAGGTTTTTGCCGATACCAACAGCGCGATCACCTTCTTCAAGCTCATCGTGCCGGCCGCCACCGCAATCGCGCTGGTGTGTACCGGCTTTCACTGGGAGAACTTCCAGGTGGGCGTCCACGGCGGCCGTCACGTCGGCAATGTCGCGGCGATACTCACCGCCGTTGCCACGAGCGGCATCGTCTTCAGCTATAACGGATTCCAGAGCCCGGTGAACCTGGCGGGTGAGGCCCGCCATCCGGGACGCAGCGTGCCCTTCGCCATATTCGGCTCGATCGCCCTGAGTACAGTGGTGTACCTGATGCTGCAGGTTGCCTTCATCGGTACGGTGGCGCCCGATCATTTGCAGGAAGGCTGGGCGGCGCTCGAATACAGTTCGCCGTTCGCCCAGCTTGCGCTGGCGCTCAATCTGAACTGGCTCGCCCTGCTGCTTTACGCGGATGCCTTCGTCAGCCCGAGCGGCACCGGCACGACGTACACCGCGACCACCGCGCGCATGATCTACGCCATGGAACGCAGCGGCACCGTCCCGGAAGTATTCGGCCGCGTACACCCTCGTTTCGGCATCCCGCGCCCGGCGATGTGGTTCAACCTGCTGGTGTCCTTCATCTTTTTGTTCTTCTTCCGCGGTTGGGGCAAATTGGCGGCCGTCATCTCGGTGGCCACCATCATCACGTACCTCGTCGTACCGATCAGCGTGATGGTGCTCCGGCGTACCGCGCCGGCGCTGCACCGGCCGCTGCGCGTACCCGGCCTGCCCGTGCTGGCACCGATGGCTTTCGTGCTCGCCAGTCTGATGCTGTTCTGGGCGCGCTGGCCGCATACCGGTGAGATCATGCTGCTCCTGATCCTTCCGCTACCGGTGTATCTGTACTACCAGGCTCAGGCAGGCTGGCGCAATTTCGGCCTGCAAATGCGCGCTGCCTGGTGGCTGCTCGCCTATTTGCTGGCAATGACCGTGTTGTCTTGGGCCGGCAGCAGGGAGTTCGAAGGCCACGATTACATCAGCTACGGCTGGGATCAGCTTTGCGTTGCACTGGCCTCGCTGGTTTTCTATTTTTGGGGGCTGCGCAGCGGTTGGCGTACGCCGGCGATCGAGGCGGCGGAAACAGCGAAAAATACCTGAAGCGGCGCCGCTGTCGGCGGGTCGGCTCAAGCGTTCAACACCGTCGTACTGACCGGCCAAGTCACGGCCGGCGGCTCGACGCCGAGCGGCGAATCGTGATTGGGGTCGAAGCCGCTCAATTGCCGCCGCAGCCACGTCACGAAGCGCTCGTCGCTGGCGCGACGCACATCATCGCTGCCGCGAGCATAGTCCTCGAGCGCATCCTGCGCGATCACGATGCGGATCATCCGCGATCTCTTGCCGGCGCGGAACGAGCCGCCCGTCAGGCGCCACGTGGCCAGTATCATCATGTCTTGCGCTCCGCGCGGTACCAGGATGCGCGGGTCGTCGCCCAGCTGACGCTTGACGAGCTCGCGAAAATGATTGCTATAGTCCTTCATCGAGTCGCCGAATGGTGAGGGCTCAGGGTGACGAAGACAATTCTAGCGCCTCCAGCCGCGGACCCTCCAATCTGCCAATGTGTAGCGAGGTGTCGTACAGCACGACGCCGAACGCGGCCAGCGCCACCGCCAGGGCAATAAAAACCTTCACATGGCGCGACTCGAAACTGCGAATTGCCGACGCAAAGGCAATGAAGCAGAGCATGGCGGCGACGACGATGATGGCGTCGACGCTCGCGCGCTGCCAGTAGCTGCCTCCCAAATGCAACCACATGCCGAATTCATCGAAGGTCAAAGCCATGGCCATGCCGTAAGCCAGGGCGGCGAAGCGCAAGCCGGCTGCGCCGCGGGCGCCGAACAAGAGATAGCCGCCCACGGCGGCCAGCAAAAATATGCCGTAATTGAGATGATGGACGTGGGTGCCGCGCAGAAAGAAATAGAGATTCGGCATCCTGTGCGACATGATCAGGAGCACGATCGTGCGCGCCATGATGAATGTGAGGATAAAACCGAACAGCGCGCGGCGCGCGAGTTGCGCTGAGTCGATAGCCGCAGGATCTGCCGTCAATTTCTCTTCCGTAGCCACGGTATTCAACGAGGCGGTGAGCGCGGACGCGCGCGGCGCGTGGGTTCCGCGCTGTAAGGGTCCTCGGGCCAGTAGTGCTTTGGGTAGCGGCCCTTCAAATCCTTCTTCACTTCATGATATCCACGATTCCAGAAGCTGACGAGATCACGGGTAATTTGCACCGGGCGCCGCGCCGGCGACAGCAATTTCAGCAGCAGAGGCAGCCGGCCGGCGGCGACGCTCGGGGTCTCGCTCAGTCCGAACATTTCCTGCAGGCGCACCGACAGGGTGGGAATCTCGCCATCCAGGTAATCGATCGGAATATTCGAACCGCTGGGCACCGTGAAATGCGTGGGCGCCTCCCGCTCCAGGACCACGCCTTGTGCGTAGCTCAAACGCGACTGCAGTGCGCCGCGCAAGTCGATCCGCGCAAAATGCTCGCGGCGGGTCATGGCGGCAATCCAGGGCGGCGCCCATTCCCCGAGGCCCGCGGCGAGCGCTGCGTCGCTCAAATCCGGCCAAGGCTGCGGGGCGGGGACGGCGTGTTGCCGCATCAACATCACGCGTGCCTGCCATTGCCGCAACTCCGGAGTCCACGGCAGGCGCGCAATGCCCATCTCTCGCAGGCCGCTGAGCGCAGCTTCTTGCAGTGCCAAGCTGTCGGGATCGCGAAGGTCGGCCGATTCCAGCAGCAGCGCGCCCAGGCGGCGCTCGCGCTGCGCGCTTACGGCCTGCTCGCGTTCGTCCCAGAAGATATCGGCGCGCTCGAGTATTTGCGCCGAAAAATGCTCCTGAAGATCCCCGAGGCGCACGGGGGCTGCGAGAAAAATGCGCGCCTCCCGTTCGGCCCCGTCGAGTTCCGCAGCGACGATGTACTCGGCCTTGGATAGCGCCTGTGGTTCCGCAAAATGCGCGCCCCGGCCATTCGACAGCAGGTAGCGGCCGCCGTTGCCGCGGGCCTGGCCGATACGGTCCGGGTAGGCCCACGCCAACAGTATCCCGGTCCATTCGTGCGGATCCGCCGCATCGGGGCGGCCGCCCGCAAAGTCGCGTTGCCAATGCGCGGAGCTGCGCTTTGCCTGATTCATGGCGCGAGCATCGACGCTGATTCCCGGCGGGAGATCCCGCACATCGCCGCGCATGACCGCTACGCGCAGCCGCAAGTCCACATCGCGCGCAGCGGGGGCCGCGCGCAAGATGTCGCGCTCGCTCAGGATCGCCGCCAGGTCGCAGGCCAAACGCGCCGCGCCGTGTTCGCGCGCCCTGACGAGCATGTGAGCCAGGCGAGGATGAGTTCCGAGCTTCGCCAGCATTCTGCCATGCGGCGTGATGCGCGCAGCGGAATCGATGGCCTCGAGTTGGCGCAGCAGGTCGCGCGCCTGCGCGAGCGGTGCCGTGGGCGGCGGATCGAGCCAGCGCAAACTCGCGGCGTCCACCGCCCCCCAGCAACTGAGCTCGAGGGCCAGCGGGGCAAGATCCGCGTGCAGGATTTCCGGCGCCGTTTGCGGCGCGAGCGACGCCTGCGTCCCCTCCGACCAGAGCCGATAGCAAGTGCCCGCGCTCAAGCGGCCGGCACGACCGCGGCGTTGATCCGCGGCCGCTTGCGACACTTTGGTGGTGATCAGATGACTCATGCCCGTGGTGGGATCGAACTCAGCGTAGCGGCGCAACCCGGAATCGACGACTACGCAAATGCCCTCGATCGTCAGGCTGGTTTCCGCAATGCTGGTGGCGAGCACGACCTTGCGCTGACCCGCGGACACCGGGGCTAGGGCGGCATCCTGCGCCGCGCCCTCCAGCTCCCCGTAGAGCGGCAACACGCGCACCCGGGAATCGAGGCCCGCATCCTCGAGGGCGCGCTGCACGCGGCGAATCTCCGCGGCGCCGGGCAGGAAACACAGGATGTCGCCGTCGTGATCGCGCAGGGCGTTGCGGATCACCTGCGCCGTTTGCTGCTCGAGGTTGACCTCCGGGCGCCGTGCAACGAAGTGAGTCGCGACCTCGAAGCTGCGGCCGCGGGCGGCAACGATCGGCGCGTCGTCCAGCAGCCGGGCGATGGGCTGCACATCCAGAGTCGCCGACATCACCAGGAGGCGCAGATCCTCGCGCAAATTTTGCTGACTCTCGATGCACAGCGCCAATCCCAGATCGGCGTTCAAGCTGCGTTCGTGAAACTCATCGAAGATCACGCAACCGATGTCGCTCAGGCCCGAGTCATCCTGCAACATGCGGGTGAGGATGCCTTCCGTGACCACTTCAATGCGCGTGTCGCGGCTCACCCGCGTCTCGAGCCGAGTGCGAAATCCAACGCTTCTGCCGACGGCTTCGCCAAGCAGCTGCGCCATGCGGCCGGCGACGGCGCGCGCCGCGATCCGCCGCGGTTCGAGCATCAAGATTTTTCGGTTCCCGAGCCAGGGACTCGGCCGCAAGAAGAGCGGCACGATGGTGCTTTTGCCGGCCCCTGGCGGCGCCTCCAACAGCACGCTGCGGCGGCTCGCCAGGGCTTCAGCCAGGGCGGGAAGCGCCTCATTGATCGGTAGATGGGGGAGCGATGGCGGAGTCACGAGCGCCCAAAGATAACCCACGGGCGGCCTTCGCAGCGCATGTTAAGATGCGCCCCGTCGGGCCTGTAGCTCAGCTGGTTAGAGCAGGGGACTCATC
>Ga0210394_10005928_pt1 | contig 13473 bp, 15 predicted proteins | sample IncBWC12MmetaG_FD_160121 | JGI IMG/M metagenome (GOLD analysis project Ga0210394, IMG submission 160121) | Forest soil microbial communities from Barre Woods Harvard Forest LTER site, Petersham, Massachusetts, United States - Inc-BW-C-12-M | ecosystem: Environmental > Terrestrial > Soil >...
GGTTTGCGGGTTGGTTGGGTGGAGTCAGCTGAAGACGGAGCAGGGCGTCCTGAGTTGAAAGCCGCACGGATCGAAGTCTGTGCTACTTAGGGAGATCCCTCGTCGGCATGCTTCTCGGGATAGACTTCCTTCGTCGGATGTTTGGTTACCCTAAACCGGCCCCCTGGATTTTTCATAAACACTGATTCCAAAGATAGTTAAAGTCCCTTGTTTTCATACAACTTTGCAAGTGTTGATTTTAGAGGACTTACAAGTCTCCCCGAAACGAGGCAGGAGGGCCTCCGCTTAGCCCACTTCGGCACGCTTGTCTCAGGCGTTGGTCACGCTTAGCACATTGCCATCGGGGTCTTTGAACCAAGCTACGCGCGCCGACTCTCCAGGAGCGGTCCAGATGCCTTGTTCGTCCTGAGTGAGGCGAGGGTAGCGGTTGAAGGCTACACCCTTTTCGCTCAGGGCCCCGACGGTAGCGGCCACGTCCGGAACGTGGAAGCCGAGGATGGTGTGCTCGTGCGAAGTGAAATCAGCAACTAAGGAGACGCGTAGCGTGACTCCACCGATGTTGAAGACGGCGGCGAAGTTGTCCTCGTAGGCCAGTGTCAGCCCCAGGGTGTCGCGATAGAACGCGGTGGCGCGGACACGGTCTCTTGTGCAGATGATGATTGCGGGCTTTGCAGTCTCCAGAATTCCCATCTGTTCTTTCCTCTCTCTTGAGTAGCTTTCTACCTATATTGTGAATGCTGCGCGACAGACACTCTCCGAGCCGCGATCAATGGCAAGGGCCGGGGAGTGCGGCAACGGCGGCACTTTTTGAAAATGAACAGACACGTTGGCGCCTGGTCCTGTCGGCGAAGACAGGACATGGGTAACTCCATAGAATTGAATTGGAAATAAAAAAGGCCTCGCGGGAAGCGAGGCGCACTAACCAACGACACAATTATACCGTCATACTCGCGGGATCGTCAATGAGTGGATCCAGTCCTAGCGCGGGGCGACAGGGCGCGGGGACTTTAGTATGACGAAGGTGAGCGCTGCTATCGTGAGGCCCGCTTCAATCCAGTAGAGAGCTGGATTGCCTTTGAACAAGAAGGCCGAAGCTACCATCGCCAATGCAAAAACAAGCGACCAGAGAATGGGCTTCCTGTGGTTGGCATTCATATAAGGACAGTAGCATGGCTTTGTTGGCGGTCCCTACGCAATCGAGTGTGGGGCGCAGTGGAATGCGGGTTTTAACGGAGAGTGCAGGTAGGACACTGAGAAGAGGGGAGTACGCGAGAGTGGGAGCTAACAGCCGACGGTCGACATCTAACAGGGAATAGGGGACCCACCCTCGCAAAAGCAAAATCGCGAGAGTGGGCTATCCGACCGATCGCGCAGGGGTTTCGGAAGATCGGGCAAATACTCTGGCGGAACAGGCAAGCGCCCGGAGAGTAAGCAGACTACACTTCTGATCGTTGATCCCGGCAATTGGTAATTATCGCTTAGAGCCGGCACGAAGCTATTCGACCTTCGCGGTTCAACACGACTCGAGGAGAAACAATGCAAAAGCGCCAACTAGGAAAAAGCAATTTGGAGGTTTCGGCTATCGGGCTGGGCTGCATGGGACTGAGCTTCGGCTTAGGGCCCGCCGTGGACAAGAAGGACGGGATCGCGCTGATTCGAGCGGCAGTCGAGCGCGGCGTGACATTCTTTGACACGGCCGAAGTCTACGGACCGTTCACGAACGAAGAACTCGTGGGTGAAGCCCTCGCTCCCTTTCGTGAGCAAGTAGCGATCGCCACCAAGTTCGGGTTCAAACTTGATCCGAACACCGGCAAACAGGCTGGGCTGGATAGCCGGCCAGAGCACATCAAAGAAGTCGCTGAAGCCTCGCTGAAACGGCTCAAGACTGAAGTCATCGATTTGTTCTATCAGCACCGCGTTGACCCCGACGTGCCGATCGAAGACGTGGCTGGCGCGGTGAAGGAATTAATTCAACAAGGCAAGGTAAAACACTTCGGACTTTCCGAAGCAGGGGTGAAGACGATCCGTCGCGCGCACGCCGTTCAGCCTGTGACAGCGTTGCAAAGCGAGTATTCGTTGTGGTGGAGAGAACCTGAAGCGGAAGTAATCCCGATGCTGGAAGAGCTCGGAATTGGCTTCGTGCCATTCAGTCCGCTGGGGAAAGGCTTCCTTACCGGGAAGATCGACGAGAAGACCACTTTCGACAGCTCCGATTTCCGCAACATCGTGCCGCGTTTTTCGCCCGAGGCGCGGAAAGCGAATCAGGCGGTAGTGGATCTGCTGGGCAGAATTGCGGAACAGAAGAAGGCGACACCGGCGCAGATCGCGCTGGCATGGCTACTGGCGCAAAAGCCATGGATAGTTCCGATTCCCGGCACGACCAAGGTATCGCGACTGGAGGAGAACCTTGGTGCAGTAAACATCAATCTCTCGGCAGGCGATTTGCGCGAAATCGACAGTGCGGCCTCGAAAATCAAGGTTGAGGGCGCACGGTATCCGGAGCACCTGCAGAAAATGGTTGGCCGCTGAACGGCTTACCCCAAACTGAATCTCGAACCTAAACCAAGTGCCCAAGAATTAGGAGAGCTCATGAACAAAGCAAAAGCGTATTCGGCTGCAAGTGCGACATCACCTCTTGGATCGGTCACAATCCCGCGGCGCGATCCGACGGAAAACGATGTGCAGATGGAAATTCTGTTTTGCGGCATCTGCCACTCCGATCTGCACCAGGTGCGCAACGAGTGGAGCGGCGTGATGCCCACCGTCTACCCCTGCGTCCCCGGCCACGAAATTGTCGGCCGAGTCACGAAAGTCGGCTCCGCAGTCACGAAGTTCAAGCGCGGTGATCTTGCCGCGGTGGGCTGCATGGTGGACTCAGACCGCACCTGTCCGGAATGCCAAGCAGGCCTCGAGCAGTTCTGTCCGAATTTCACGTTAACTTACAACTTCCCCGATAAGCAACTTGGAGGTGTGACTTACGGTGGCTACTCAGACAGCATCGTTGTCGACGAGCGGTTTGTGCTGCAGGTGCCGTCGAACCTGAATCTGGCCGGAGCCGCGCCATTACTTTGCGCCGGAATAACAACGTACTCGCCGATGCATCATTGGGGTGTCACGAAGGGCAAGAACGTTGGCATCGTCGGGCTCGGAGGGCTAGGCCACATGGGCGTGAAGTTTGCACATGCGCTCGGAGCGCACGTTGTTGTGTTCTCGACTTCGCCCAGCAAAAAAGAGGACGCACTTCGGCTCGGTGCAGACGAGGTCGTCATTTCGCGCAATGCGGACGAAATGCAAAAGCACGCGAGCAGCTTCGACTTCATTCTTGACGCCGTCTCCGCTGATCACGACATCAACGCCTACATCAATCTGCTGCGCCGTGATGGCAACATCGTTATGGTTGGCGCACCCGAGAAACCTCTCGCGGTTTCGGTGTTCGGACTGCTCATGGGTCGCCGCAGCTTGTCAGGTTCGCCTATCGGCGGCATCGCCGAAACTCAGGAGATGCTCGATTTCTGCGGGAAGCACAACATCACCTCGGATGTTGAGGTGATCCCGATCCAGAAGGTGAATGAAGCCTACGAAAGACTGCTGAAGGCCGATGTGAAGTACCGCTTCTCGATCGATATGGCTTCTCTGAAATCCGAGTAAACTGAGAACGAGACTGGGGGTTGGCTCACATGCCAAAGCCGAACGATACACTGAAAGACCGCCTTTCCGGGTACCGTGAAATTGACTTGAGTGTGACTGGAAGAGAGTCTAGACGGACCATCTCACAGCCGGTCTGGTTCGTATTGGACGATGACACCTTCTGCCGGTGCGAGGCTCGGATACAAGTGGTATAAGAACCTGCTCAAGCACGCGTCCATTCGGATCGACGCGCGTGTCGCAGGAGCTGATTTTCAGGTTGTTCCTGTTACGGATCAAAGCCAGGTTTCGTCTGTCGTTGAGAAATTCCGTGCCAAGTATGGAGCGGGTGATGTGAAGAAATACTATTCCAAGCTGGACGTTGCCGTCCTCGCCCACATGTAACGAGCGCAATCGTGACCGCAACGGCGGTAGCGTACCTGCTCCTAGGCTTTGGGGAGTAGAATCGAATTTGGAATATGACTTTGGAAGGAGTTGGCTATGGTCAAGATTATCGTGAATGGAGTTCAGCGTGAGGTGCATGCGCCTGACGACACGCCGCTCCTCTACGTCTTGCGCAACGATCTCCAACTCACTGGTCCGCAGTTCGGCTGCGGGCTCGCACAGTGCGGAGCCTGCTCGGTACTGATCGACGGCAAAGAAACTCGCTCCTGCGTCACCCCGATCTCCACCGTAACGGCCAATCAGGAAATTACCACGCTCGAGGGTCTGCCCGCGAGATGGGCAAAGCAAAAGGGCCTCTCGTCGGAGGAAGCGAAGGACACGCTTCACCCGGTCCAGCAAGCCTGGATCGCAGAACAAACTCCTCTGTGCGGCTTCTGCCAAAGCGGAATGATGATCGTCGCCACCGAACTCCTCGAAAAAAATCTCAATCCCAGCGACGCACAAATCAAGGCTGCCTTCACGACCGAAGGGCCATCGCCGCACCTATGTCGCTGCGGCAGCTATGCTGCAATTATCGACGCCGTAAAACACGCCGCATCGCTTATGGGAAAGGGGAGGTAAGCCATGACTACCGCCGCTGAAAACACCGTCAAGGTTTATGAAGCTACTCTCTCCCGCCGCCAATTCGTCAAAACGGGCGGCGCACTTGTTGTCGGCGTCGCATTCGTCGGTCCTTCTCTCCTCAAAGCTCAGGGTTTCCAGGCCCCAAAGGTCACCGGGGCTCCCTTCAAGAACTCTCTCGATCCGACTCAACTTAGTTCCTGGATCGAAATACATCCGGACAACACCGTCCTCATTCGCACCGGCAAGAGTGATTTCGGCCAGGGCTCCACATTCACGGCATATCGCCAGATTGTTGCCGACGAATTGAGTGTCCCGTTCGAGGCCATCACCACCGTCGTCGCAGGGCACACCGATCAAACGCCAGATGGCAGCGGTGCCTTCGATTTCCTCGGCCGCGGCACTCCAAACATTCGAAAAGCCGCTGCGTACACCTATCAAGCGCTTCTCGATCTCGCTTCAGAACGCTTCAACGTCCCGAAAGATCAACTCACTGCCAAAGACGGTGTCTTTTCCGATGGCGGCAAACCCATCTCTTATGGCGACCTCGTCAAAGATCAACAACTCAAACTCACCATTCCTGTCAGCGGCGACCTCACCAGTATCGGCGGCCTGAGAGTGGAAGGCGATCCGCCGATGAAGCCAGTCAGCGCCTACACCGTCATCGGCAAATCGCACCCAAACTCCATCATCACCTCCAAAGTCTCTGCAAAAGAAACCTGGGCGACCGACATCCGCCTTCCCGGAATGTTGCATGGACGCATGGTGCATCCGAAAACGCTCGGCTCCACGCTCGTCTCTGTCGGCCAGCTCGACAAATCCAAATTCTCCAATTCGCGAGTAGTTGTGAAAGGAAATCTCGTCGGAGTCGTCGCTCCAACCGAGTGGGAAGCTATTCAGGCTTCGCAGCAAGTCGCCGCCGCAACCAAATGGACAGAGTGGAAGGGCCTGCCCGGTAACGAAAAGCTCTACGATTCCCTGCGCAAAGAAGCCGATTGGACCACTGCGCAAGTTACAAACGGCGACGCCAACAAAGGTGATGTACCTGCTGCGTTCGCTTCAGCTCGGAAAAAGCTCTCTGCCACGTATCACTTTCCCTTCATGAAGCACGCTCCCATCGGTCCCACGATAGCCGTGGCAGACGTCACGCCCGACGGCACGGCCCACATCCATACACATAATCAAAATCCCCAGGCCTTGCGTGGCGAAATCGCCACGATGCTTGCCACCACGCCCGATCACATCATCGTTCACACACATCCCGGAGCAGGGCACTACGGCCGCTCCAACGGCGGCAACTCTGGCGCGGAAGACGACGCCGTACTCCTGTCCCAGGCTGTTGGAAAACCTGTGCGTGTTCAGTGGATGCGTGCCGAAGATTTGCAGTGGTCCACTCAATCCCCCGCTGCTTTCGCCGACGTCGAATTCGCTCTCGACGAAAAAGGAAGAATCGCCGGCTACCAGATAGATCATTACATGCCGGCCTTCCAGGATGATCGCCCCATCGGCGCTATTCTTGCTGGGCTTCCTACCATGCCCGCGCCCGGAGGCGGCTCGGGATTCACCGGTTCTACGGCCAACTTCTTGTCCGATCCTTGGTCTTACGATCTCATTCCCAATGTGGCCGAGCGCGGCCACGGCACGTTTCAGGTGGGACAAAAGGCTTCGCCGCTCGCCGTCGGCCTTCGCGATCACAGCATGCGCACGCCCGGCCAATACCAGCAAAACTATCCGCGCGAACTCGCCTTCAGCGAAGCCGCAGCCCTCGCCGGCGCCGATCCGATTCAATTTCGAATGGACCACGCCAAAGAAGAGCGCCTCATCAACGTTCTCAAGCAAGTTCGCGACGCGAGCGGCTGGAGCACGCGTCCCTCGCCTCGCCCTGGCGCAAAATCTGTCGGCTCAATTCCCGTTCGCGGCCGCGGCGTGTCTGCCATGTTCCGCTCGGGAACCTATTGGGCCTGCGTCTGCGAAATCGCCGTCACGCCCAGTACTGGTGCCATCGCCGTCGAAAAATACACCATCGCCGTGGATCCCGGCATTGTCGTTAATCCTGCTCAACTAAAACGGCAAGTCGAAGGCGGCGCCATGATGGGCATCAGCCATGCGCTCTACGAAGAAGCGATGTTCGATGAAAGCGGCATTACTTCGCGCGACTGGAATACATATCCCATTGCCAAAATGACGGACACTCCCGAATTCAAAGTCGTCCTCATTCACAATCCAAAAGTCGGCGCCTACGGCGGAGGCTCCGAAGCCGCCAACGCCCTCGCTGCTCCAGCAATCGCGGCGGCCCTCCACGATGCCACCGGAAAGGTCCTCCGGCGGCTTCCGTTAAAACGCGCTTATGTGCAGGCGCTTCTGAAGGTTTAACCGAGTATCAGGAGAGGACGGTCTATTGGAGATCAAGAGAATCGGATCGCAACCCTGTATCAAGGGACCGTCGGATTGGTTCACTGGCACGGTTCGGATCGATCCGCTATTTCAGGCACCCGATCCAGCATTTGTTCAATCGAACCGGGCGCGCGGACAGCATGGCATACACACCCGCTCGGCCAAACTTTAATTGTCACGGCTGGCTGCGGCCTGGCACAGCGCTGGGAAGGCACGATTGAGGAAATTCGGCCTGGTGATGTAGTTTGGTTCGCGCCCGGCGAGAAGCACTGGCATGGCGCCACAGCAACTACGGCGATGACGCACATCGCCATTCAGGAAAAACTCAATGGTAAGGTTGTCGACTGGATGGAGCAGGTCAGCGACGACGAATACCACGCCCGGAAATAAAGGACATTTGGATGAGCAATAAGGCAACGCGCAAAGATGATATAAGAGAACGCCTTTCCCGATCTCGCGAAATTAACATCAGTGTGACCGGGAGAAAGTCAGGACGAACTATCTCCATCCCAATCTGGTTCGTCGCGGATGACAAGAAGTTGTACCTCTTGCCGGCGCGCGGGTCAGATACGCAGTGGTACAAGAACGTGCTCGAGAAGCCATCGATTCGGATCAAAGCGGGCGGCGCGGAGGCTGAACTAAAGGTTGTACCTGTTCGAGACGCCGCACAGGTGTCGTCTGTCATCGAGAAATTCCGCGCCAAGTACGGGGAGAGCGGCATAAAGCTTTATGCAAAGCTCGACGTTGCCGTCCTCGCCCCGATACGAGGCGCGCAATCATGATTGCAAAAGAGGTATCCTCGGAGGCATGAGCGCCATCGGCAAAACGGTATCATTTCCCCAGGCAAACAAGCCTGCGGGTACGGGCGAATCAGACACGGCTCAGCTGGCGGGCCTAATTGCAGCATATGCCCCTCACGACGGCAGTTTTGAGATGCGCGTCCCTGGGCTGAACGCGAGTCGCTTTTCACGGATCAACGGCGAGTGTGTGCATGCCCTGCGGTTGCCCTCGTTGTGCATCATCGCGCAAGGGGCGAAGAGCGTCATCGTAGGGGAGGAGGTCTACGAGTACGACGCTTCGCGCATGATCGTCTTCTCCGTTGCTCTACCCGTTGCTGCGCAAGTTACGCAAGCGAGCCATTCCAGACCTTACCTTTCGTTCAAGCTAGACCTCGACCCGCGCAAGATTGCCGAGCTGGTTTTGAAGGTGTTTCCCCGCGGCGTGCCTCCCGTTCAAGAGAGGAGCGCCGTTTACGTCACACCGCTCGACTTGAGAGTCCTCAACGCCGCAACGAGACTAATGCAGTGTCTCGCGCAGCCAAGGGACGTTGAACTACTTGCTCCACTTGTGGTGGATGAGATTTTGATTCGGCTACTGCGCAGTCCCATTGGCATTCGCGTAGCTCAAATGGGCTTTGCCGAGTCCAGCGTGCACCGCATTGCGAAGGCGATTTCCTGGCTGCGCGCCAATTTCTCCCAACCCATGAAGGTCGACGAGCTGGCCGGCCTGGTGCACATGAGTGTTTCCTCGTTCCATGAGCACTTTAAGTCCGTCACTTCGGTGAGCCCACTGCATTATCAAAAGGTGCTTCGCTTGCAGGAGGCGAGGCGTCTTATGTTGTCATCGATGATGGACGCTGGTAGTGCAGGTCAGCGCGTGGGCTATTTGAGCGCTTCGCAGTTCAGTAGAGAATACAGCCGCTTCTTCGGAAGTGCGCCGACCAAGGACATCGCAAAACTGCGTAACGATTCTCAAGCCTGGGCCTAACGGAATTTGAATTAAATTCGTCCTTTTCGGCTTTTACGGAAGCTCATTCCCTCACCGCATTCAGCTTTTCAGAAGGAGTTTATGAAGGGTCAGGTCGGCAAGCAGAAAGAAGTGGCTAATCCTGTCACATGGAGCAATCAGATTTCGTAAATATAGTTGGAAAGACTGGTTGATGGAGGAACACAACCATGGCTACTGCGAGCGCGCCGGTGAGTCAGTGCCAAAAACCGAGAGGACGGCTGGGCCGATTCACTTTGTGGCGCATGAATTCGTCGCATTCCAAGCTGACTGACTGGGGCTTGGAGCAGATCGCGATAGAGAAGGACTACACGATCCTCGATGTTGGCTGTGGCGGGGGCAGGACGATCAGCAAGCTCGCGGCGATCGCTACACAGGGGAAAGTCTATGGTGTGGACTATTCCGAAGAGAGCGTCGCCGCTACCAAGAAAATCAACGCACGCGCGATAGAAGCTGGCAGAGTCGAGGTGCGGCATGGCTCTGTCTCTCAGTTACCGTTTTCAGACGGCATGTTCGATCTCGTCACAGCGGTGGAAACCCACTTCTGGTGGCCCAACTTGCCCGCGGACATGCGCGAAGTCTTTCGAGTTATGAAGCCCGGCGGCATGCTCATTGTCGTCGCGGAAGTCTATAAAGGAGCTGGCACGATGACTTCCAGGCTTGCAGAAAAATATGCGGCACGAACGGGAATGAAACTCCTGAGTGCCGATGAGCATCGCGAACTCTTCGCAAACGCCGGCTATTCGGATGTTCAGGTGATTGAGAAACGCGACAAAGGATGGATTTGTGGCATAGGTAGAAAACCTTCGATGCCGAAAAACAGTTAAAGCGGCGAAGAGCGGCGAGGGAAAACTTGGGCGAGGAGAGAAGGGGAATGGGAATTTTACACAGAGGACGCAGAGTGCGCCGAGGACACAGAGAAGAGAGGAGTACGAGGGAGCGAGAGTTTACAGCCGGCAGCAAAGAGCGATGGAACGTGAACGGTACTACTTCCTAGTCTTCCTAACGATATGCAGCTTCACTTCTTTGCCATTGACGTCGAGAACGTACGCGTGTTTCCCCTCGATGGCGATTTTGGTCACCTCATTTACCGGAATATCGCGTGCGTGGCTATCGTTGTGCGGACCCGGTGTGTAGGTATAGTCGGCAAAATAAACCATGTCCTCGGTCTCAATCGTGTAGTGGATAGTGTTTTTTTCGCCAAACAGTTTCCACGAAACATCGGTTTCCGAAGCAGCTTCTATCTTCGCTGGTTTCCAATCGCGCGTCTTCGCCAGAGACACGGTCGCGAACAACAGCATGAGCATCAGAGGCCTAAGCTTTTTCATTGGGACTCCTCCGCGGAGTATATGCCATCCCCATCTCTACCTTAGGGTTGAAAGCTGACGGCTAACAGCTAAGAGCTAACGGTGGGCCCGCCCACGCAGAAGCTAATCGCGTGCGCTGGGCTCCTAATTGCTAGGTAAACCGGCGCCATGGTGGCCACGTGTCGGGGTCCGTTTGGGGGTCGGCGTCAGGGATTTCGTGGCCTTCAGCTGGCGGAGCCAGCACTTCGCGCGCATCAGTGGCGTCTTCCTCGCGCACCAGAATTTTGAAGCCCGCGCCGGACCACGCGAGGTGTTCCGCATTCCTCCCACCGAGTCAGACTGGATCATTGCCTGGATGCCGGCAGCTTCGAGGGCACCTTTGGCAAAGTCCGCATCAGGGCGGCTAGCGTATGACTGGACGACGACCAGCTTAGGGTGCTGCATAGTCAAATTATATGCCCGGATGGGGGGAGCGCTCGCTTCGCAATGCTTTCCGCGAGACATTCCGCTGGACGAATTTTCGATTTATACTCTGTTCCATGCCGAACCCCAATCCACTCGCCGGGATCGTTCCGCAGGTCGTCCATCCCGTAAACGACGGCGAAACCACGATCAGCGAATACGTTGAGAAGATCGAAGGCGAAGTCGCGCTCGATACCTACGTGAAGGCGCAGATCTCTGCGCCCGAGGTCGTGAAGCGGCTCACCGAATTGGAGAACTGCGTATGGCGCCTGGCCAGTGCCGCTTTGGCCCTAAGCGATGTAGATGAGCATCCGGAATTGCGCGCTGCTGCCGAGGAAGCAAAACTGATCCTTAAGAATCGGCTTGAGGTCGATGAAAGCAAGCATCGATTCCACAGTGAATTGGGAGCGTTCAAGGACGAATTGCGAATCATCAAAGACTAATATCTGCCAACAGTCAACTGTTGACGGTTAAGAGCAACAAAGGACAGATGCGCCCTCGCAGAGACTTAGTCACGAGGATGGGACGCTCGGCTAAGCGATCTCCTACAGAAGGTCTTGTTTCTTCAACTCTTTCACAATCAGTTTAACGATCCCGTCGATTGCTTTTTGCGCGGACTTGGGATTGAAGGAATCGCTGGTGCCGGTCCAGATGAGCTCTTCGTTCGGCGGGGTCGCAGAATAGAAATTGGTTTCTACGCGAACAGACGTGTCTTCACGCAAGTAGCCGGGAGAATAGACTTGTTGGTAGACCGTGCCGTAATACCCGTAGAACGAGCGGTAGTAGGCATACGGGACCGCATAGCTATAGCCGGGAATGTTGGTAATCGTTTTGTCGACTTTGACGAGCCGTGAAACGAGGACGGCGTCGATCTTGAAGTCGCGGATTTGGCCTTCCAAATAGTCACGGTCGAGTTCGCCGGAGTGCGGCCTGAAGAAAATAGTGTTACCGGGGATCGGCTCGAGGCCGTCACTTTTGATGGCAGCCGAAAGATCATCTTCGAAATCCGCACGAACTTCCGGATTGCCGCTCATACCGATTACGAGAACACAATGAGGCTTCGGCCCGGAATAGACGGGATTTTTCCAACTCACCAAGAGTTTCGCGGCCGCGGCATATGCAACCGGCGAAATAGCCAGAGCGCAAAACGTCAGTACCCAGATCAATGCGCTCGCGCGACTGGCGCGACACCTTAGCATTTATTGTTCTCCGATTCGTTGGCCACGGTGCAGTAGGGCAAGAGATCCCCCAGGATGAAGCCTGCACGACAGCATAGGATGTGCCTGGTGAATTGGAAACTGTTAGAACTAACAGGGTTCACTGCGAATCCGATAGCGCCCGATTGGCGTAGTAGTTGGAGGCTCGCCTTCTGCGTCCGGTAACGACAGATACATTGGCGGTGCTTTATGCTTTAGAGGTGCGCGATTGAAAGGGCAAGTTTTGACAATCCTGCGAAGCGAAGTTGTTGGCATCATGTCCGGAACGATTTTTGTGTTTATTGGGCTGGTGGCCTGTGCAGCTGCATGTGCCTTTGCGGCTGTCCGCCGCCAGAGCGGAGTGCGCCTCTTTGCATGGCTGGGAATATGGAGTGCGATGTACGGAGTGCTGCTCTTGGCTGATGCGCCGAGCTTGGTGGCGGCACTGCCACACCAGGTGCGAAGCGGTGTGCCTTTCCTGACGATGGCAATCGACTATTTGTTTTTGGTTGTTGTTTCGCTTGCGTGGCTGGAATTAAGCGCCGGAAAAATGCGGGTGTTTCTGAAGACAATCATCGGATTGGGTCTGGCCTTCGGGATCGCGGGAATCGGGTTTTTCGTGGTTACGGGGTCCGTCGAAAAGTTGCTCCCTTACGTCCATTTCATCGCCGCCGCGGCCCTCATCATTTTTGTAGTCATCCTTGCGGCGCCCGGACTCTCGCGCAAGTACCTGATTCTTCCGAACCGCGCCGTCATGGTTGTTGGCACGCTTGTTTTTGCCGCGGATGCGCTGTATTTCAACCTGGCGCGGCTTTTTCACTACCCGGCGTACCGGATAACAGGCTCGCTGGGGCTTGCCGCTCTGCTCTTCTCGTTTGGGTATGTAGGCGTGCAAATGGCATTGGCGGGAGAACGGCGTTTGCACTCGATTGAGAGCGAACTGGTGATTGCGCAGGAGATTCAAACTTCGATTCTTCCCGGCAAAAATCCTGAGGTGAAAAACCTTTTGGTCGCCGCGGTTTATCGTCCGATGACGGCCGTCGCTGGCGATTTCTATGACTTCATTGCTGTCGATGAGAACCGGACTGGATTTCTGGTGGCAGACGTCACGGGACATGGAGTGCCGGCCGCGCTGATCGCGTCGATGATCAAAGTGGCGATTCAGTCGCTCGTGCCATGCGCTCACGACCCGCGCGAGGTGTTGAGGGGGTTGAACCGCATACTGTCCGCGCAACTCCGGGCACAGCTCGTCTCGGCAGCGTATCTTTGGATCGATATGGAGAAGCGCAGAGCGCTTTATTCGGCGGCCGGGCATCCGCCACTGCAGCGTTGGCGCGGAGGCAAGCTGGAGCGCATCGAAAGCAACGGGCTGCTGCTGGGAGTGCTACCAGATGCCGAGTACCCCGTCTGCGAGATGGACATTCAGGCGGGTGACCGATTCCTGCTTTATACCGACGGCATGAGTGAGCCGGAGAATGGCGGCGGGGAAGCGTTCGGGGGGCACAGGCTCGAGCAAGTCGTTCGCGACAACCGGCTACGGGCACCCTCTGAATTTTTGGAGCAATTACTCGCTGAGATTCACAAGTGGCAACCTGCATCGACCGAGCAGAAGGACGACATCACGCTAGTGGCCATCGATGTTTTGTCCTGACGAGTCCGATTTCCACCAAAATTGTCGG
>Ga0210394_10005929_pt1 | contig 13471 bp, 10 predicted proteins | sample IncBWC12MmetaG_FD_160121 | JGI IMG/M metagenome (GOLD analysis project Ga0210394, IMG submission 160121) | Forest soil microbial communities from Barre Woods Harvard Forest LTER site, Petersham, Massachusetts, United States - Inc-BW-C-12-M | ecosystem: Environmental > Terrestrial > Soil >...
CGGCGTCGCCACCGCCGAGGCCATGGTCTCCGGGCTCGCGCCGGGCAGCTGCGCCGAGACGACGATGGTCGGAAAGTCGACCTGGGGCAGGGGCGCCACGGGCAGCAATGGAAAGACGACCAGGCCGACCAGGAAGATGCCCCCCATGAGCAGCGAGGTGGCGATCGGCCGGCGGACGAACGGCTCTGAAATGCTCATGAACGCACGTGCGCGCCCGGCTGGAGCCGGTACTGATTGCTGATCACCACGCGTTCGTTGAGCTCGAGGCCGCCGTTGACGACGGTCATGCCGCCGCTCTCGTCGCCGATTTTCAACGGCCGAACTTCGACCGTCGAGTCCGGCTTCACCACGTAGGTAAACGGCCCGTTGGGTCCGAGCTGCACGGCCGCGGTCGGCAGAGTCAGTGCGTTGCGGGCGACGCGTACCAGCACGCGTGCATTGACGTACTGTCCGGGCCAGAGCGTGTTGTGGGCGTTGCCGAAAGTCGCCTTCAGCCTCGCGGTGCCGGTGTTCTGATCGATTTGGTTGTCGACCAGGGAGAGAAGACCCTGATCGAGTTCGGTTCGCCCATCGCGCGAAACCGTCGTCACCTTGACGGGGCCCGCGGCCAGAGCCGTGGTGACCGCGGTCAGATCCTCCTCGGGCAGGGTGAAGATCACCGCGATCGGTTGAACCTGCGTCACGACGACGATGCCCGTGGCGGCCGCCCCGCGCACGATGTTGCCCGGGTCCACCAGGCGAATCCCGGTTCGCCCGTCGATCGGTGAGGTGATGCGCGTGTAATCGAGCTGGGTGCGGGCGTTGTCGATCAGGGCTTGATCGACATCGATCTGGGCGGTGAGCTGATCGACCGTCGCACGCTGGGTGTCGACGGTTTGCTTGCTCGCCAAGTCCTGCGGCTGCAGCACCACGTAGCGTTCGAGATCGCGCCTGGCGTTGGCGAGCGTCGCCGCATCCTTCGCCTTGGTGGCGAGCGCCTGGGCGTACGCCGCCTGGTTCGGCCGAGGGTCGATCAGCGCGAGCAGGTCTCCCTTGTGCACGGTCTGGCCTTCGGTGAATGCGACCTTCTGCAGTTCGCCGTCCACGCGCGCGGTGACCGTCACTGTGTAGTAGGCCTGAACCGTTCCCAGGCCCGTCAGGTAAATAGGCACGTCCGCATGGGTCACGGCCGCCGTGTCGACGGCGATTGCGGGCGGGGCGTTGCGCGCGGCGGCATCGGCCGGTTGGTGTACGAACACGCGCCACCCGACCAGCAGCAGCGCCGCGGCGGCGAGAAGCCCAAGCCAGCCGCGCTTACCGAATCCCCGAACATCGTTCATCGTCGTCACCCTTGATGCCAGCCGCCGCCGAGCGCAGTGAACAAGTCCACCAGCGCCTGCAGATGCAAATAATTCACCTGTACCAATTCATCTTGCGCGCTGAACAGCGCGTTCTCCGTGTTGAGCACGGTCAGAATGTTCACGACTCCCGCGGACATCTGGGTTTGAGAGAATTCGAAGGCGCGGCGGGCCGTGGCGACCGCCTCCTGCTGCCGCTTTTGCTGCTCGGCGGTCTGCTGCGCCGCCACCAGCGCGCTCTCGACATTGCTGAAGGCGGTGAGCACGGTCTTGTGGTAGGTCGTCAGCAACTCGGTATAGCGCGCGTTGCTGAAGGCCACTTGACCGCGAAGCGCCCCGCCGTGAAAGATGGGCTGCAGCAGTCCCGCGCTGAGCGCATACACACGGTTCGGCGGACTGACCAGCGAAGTCAGGGCCGAACTCTGGTATCCGCCGCCCGCGGTGAGCTGGATGCTGGGAAACAGCGCCGCCCGGGCGACGGTGATGTCCGCGTTGGCGGCGATCAATTGCTGTTCCGCCTCGGCCACGTCCGGACGGCGCGAGAGCAGCTGCGACGGCAGGCCCTCGGCGACGGGCGGAATCGACAAGTCCGCCAGCGTGCCCGCCTCGACGTCGACCGACTCGGGCGTCTTGCCGAGCAGAACGGCCAGCGCGTATACGGTCTGGCGAAACTGCTGCAGCAGCGGCGGCAGCGCCGCATTCAGCACGGCCACGGCCGTTTCCTGCTGCGCGACATCGAGTCCCGTGGCGGTCCCCGCCGACTGTTCGAGCCGGAAGCCTTTCAGAATCTTTTCGCCGTTGTCGAGATTCTGCCGGGCCACGGAAATTCGATCGCGCAGCTCCAGAGCCTGAAAATACGTAGTCGCGACGCTGCTGACGACCGTGAGCGCAACGGTTTGCTGATCGTAGCGGCTGGCGGCGGCGGCCGCGCGCGCGGCGTCGCGCACGGCGCGATTCTTGCCCCAGAAATCGAGCTCGTAGCTCGCACTCAACTCGGGATTGAAGGAGTTGAACACGCGGGGACCTTGGCCCGAGACCGAGGCGCGTTCGCGGGTCGCGGTCGCGCCGAGGTCGAGCGAGGGCAGAAGCGCGGCGCCGGCGATGCGCGCCTGCGCGTCCGCCTCTTGCACCCGAGCGATGGCGCCGGCCAGATCGTCGTTGTTGCGCTCGGCCTCGGCGATCAATTCATCGAGCTTCGCCGACCCGAACCCATGCCACCAATCGGCGGCGGGCCAAAGGATGGCCGAGGCGCCGCCGGCCGTCTCATGCCACTGCTGAGGCGGGGCGATGTCCGGACGATGGTAGGCGGGACCTACGCTGCACCCGGCCAGCAGCGCCCCGAGGGAGCCGAGAACGCCTAAGGCGGAGGGATGCCATTTCATGCCGCCACCCTGGCCCCTAGGCCATTAAACGCGAGTGGTCGGATTGTTAAAATCCGTTAACTATCCTTCACACAGCGCGTTAATCGTCTCTTTTCCCGATCATGAACTCCTCGATCTTGCCGGCATGGCTGCGTTCGATCGCCTCGAGCCGCGCATTGCGGCATAGGATTTTCCAGCGGCGCGTGGTCAGGCCGCCGCGCTCCGACTCGTGCTCGAGCTCGATCAGGCGCGCGGGCCCCAGCGGACTCAGGCTCAACCGCAAGTCCTCGAGCACGGCCGGCGTCATGTAGAAATTGCCGATCTCCGACAGCATCCCCCGGTCGACGATGCCGAGTTGAATCGCCCGGAACAGGGTCCGTACCCGCGCCTCCTCAGGGGTCGGCTCGAGCACGACGAAGGCGATGCGGTCGGACAGGTCGCCCGGATCTGCCCAGTCGTTGTTGGTCAACACCACGATGGCGGCGCGTTCCTTCGGCCAAATGCGATTGTCGGCCAGGAATCCGGAACCGGCGCCGGAGTGGCCGATGCGCAGGCGCCCGTGCACGGACTGCACCGCGAGTCCCAGGGCGTAATCCTGCGCATGGCCGTCCTTGAGGACGATGGGCTCGAATTCCTGCCGGTACGATTCCGCCTCGAGCAGCGACCGATCGATCAGACTCACATCCCAGGAGGCAAGATCGCTCGGTTGCATGGCGAGCTCCGCGGCACCGAACAGCCAGCCCGCGCCCTCCCTGGGCGCGGGAACCACCGGGCCCAGTCCGTGACGGGTATAGGGCGCCGCATCGCCGGCCGTCGATTGCACCGAATACTCGGTGACGTGCGCCATGTGCAGGGGGTGGAACACGTGCCGCTCGAGGAACTCGAACAGGGGCTCGCCCGACACCTTCTCCACGACGGCGCCGGCCAGCACATAACCGGTGTTCGAGTACTGCCAATCCGTTCCCGGCGCGAAGTCGAGCGGGCGCTGTGCCCATTCGTCGATGATCGCCGCGGTCGTGGTCGGACGCGTCATCTCGGGCGTGAGAAAATCCTGCGGCCAATAGTCCCTGATTCCGGCCGTGTGCGTGAGCAGCTGGCGCAGCGTGACCGCCGAGGCGGTGCGCAGTTCCGGGAACCAACGGGCCAGGGGATCGTCCAGCGACAATCGGCTTTGCTCGGCGAGCAGCAGTATCGCCGCCGCCGTGAATTCCTTCGACACCGAATCGATCGCGTAGCGAGTCGACGGCGTCGCGTCCACCTTGGGATTCAGCCGCGCGGCACCATAGGCCTTTGCGTAAGCCAATCGGCCGTCCTGCACGATGGCGATGGACACCGAGGGCGCCGCGGTGCTCGCCAACCATTCCCGGGCGACGCCGTCCACCGCGGCCGTATCCACGGCAGAGCGCGCATGCGCGGCAAGCAGGCACGCCGACAGGCCGAGCAGGGCGGCCCGGCGTGAGTGCCGCGACTCGCTAATCGCGTTCTCGGGGCAGGTGCGCGTCGATGAGAGCCCGTACGGCGGGCAGGGCGGATGAAATCGGTCCGCTGCCGAGCGGGAACACCAGGCGCGTAAAATATCCGCCGTCCAACAGCAGCATCAGCGCATCGCCCAAGTGCTCGGGCTGGCGGGCGCCCAACTCACGGGCCAGCGTATGCAGCCGCTTGCGCACCTTGTCCTTGTAGGCGCGCACCAGATTGCTCAATTCGTCCTCTTCGTCGGTGATCTCCGCCGCCGCGTTGCCGAGCGCGCAGCCGCGGCATTCGTTGGACATGGCCATTTCCAACTGCGCTTCGAATAAGCCTTCGATTTGGCGACGCGGATCATTCGGGTGCTTGGCCACGGCCGCATCCCACCATGCCCAATACTCGCGTTCCTGTTCGCGAAGGTATTCCGCGACCAGCGCATCCTTGGACGCGAAGCTGCGGTAGAAGCTCATCTTGTTGGAGCCGGCTTCCGCGGCAATCGCATCGACGCCGACGCCGTGAATACCGTGGCGATAAAAAAGTTCGCAGGCGGTCTCGAAGATACGGTCGCGCACGCGCGTCCTGGCCGGGGCGGCACACTGCTCGACCGACCCTTCAACCTGGCGGCTTATGCCCAACTTGTCGTTGCTCATACCCAAAACTCACTTGACAGGGGAAGTTACCGATTAGTAACATAGCCCAATGTTACTTACCTGTCACTCACGTAGACAGGATCCCTGTCTCGAAGTTCGAAGTCAATGTCCCTGGAGTACGCCATGCAACTTTCAGTATCTACCTCTATTTTAGCCACATTTTGCGCCTGCGTACTCAGCGCCTGCAGCCACTCACAGGCCCATCAGGCGTCGAATGCTGCACCGCCAGAGCCGGCTGTGACGGTCGCGCAGGTCATCGCCCGGCCGCTCCACCACTGGTCGGAGCTCACCGGAGAGCTGCAGGCGGTCAATACCGTCGACGTGCATCCGCGGGTCAGCGGCTTCATCGAGACGGTGCAGTTCACCGAAGGCGCGCATGTGGCCAAAGGCCAGCTGCTGTTTCAAATCGACGCGCGCCCCTTTCAGATCGAGATCGAGCGCCTCCAGGCCGAACTCAAGCGGGCACGATCGAAGCTGGATTATGCGACGGCCGGACATGCGCGCGCCGAACGGCTGTATGCGCAGAACGCCATCGCGCGCGAGGAATACGAGCAGCTCACCTCGGCTGAAACCGAGGCTGCCGGAGACTTGGGCGCATTGAATGCGCAGCTGCACGCGGCGCTGCTGAATCTCGAGTATTCGCATGTGCGTTCGCCCATCGACGGCCATGTGTCCCGCGCCCTCATCACCCCGGGCAATCTCGTATCGAGCACCGATCTCTTGACCACCGTGGTCTCCGACGATCCGGTCTATGCCTACTTCGATACCGACGAGGCGACCTACCTGAAATTTGCCCGTCTGGAGACGGGTCATCGCGACGGGGGCGACAAGGGCGCGGCGTCGAGTCCTGTTTACATGGGCCTGGTCGGCGAGCAGGGATATCCGCACCAAGGGCGGTTGAATTTCATCGACAACCGGGTCGATGCGCGCAGCAGCACCATTCATGCCCGCGCCGTGTTCGACAACAAGGACGGCCGGTTCACTCCCGGCCTGTTCGCGCGCATCAAGCTGGTCGCCGGCGACAGCTATGACGCGGTCCTCATCGACGAGCGCGCGGTCGGCAACGACCTCGGCAAGAAGTACGTGCTGGTCTTGAAATCCGACAGCACGCTCGAGTACCGCCCGGTGGTTCTCGGCACCCGCGTCGACGGATTGCGCGTGGTGGAGGAGGGTTTGCAGCCGGCCGACGTCGTCGTGGTGAACGGTTTGCAGCACGCGGGGCCCGGCGCCAAGGTGCTGGCCACGCGCGTCGCCATGACGGCCGACGGATCCGGATTGGCGCAGGTGGCGGCCGACGATTTGCCGCAGCGCGCGCCGGCACTGGCACGGTTCGGCAAATGAACATCTCCGGCTTCTTCATTCAGCGGCCGATCTTCGCCGCCATGCTGTCGGCGCTGATATTGCTGGCGGGGCTGATCGCTTTGCCCGGCCTGCCCATCAGCGAATACCCGGAAGTGGTGCCTCCCACCATCGTCGTGCGCGCGACCTATCCCGGCGCCAACCCGACGGTGATCGCCGATACCGTCGCCTCGCCGCTGGAGCAGGCGATCAACGGCGTCGAGGACATGCTGTACCAGTATTCGCAGGCGACGAGCGACGGGGTGATGACACTGACCGTCACCTTCAAACTGGGCACCGACGTCGACAAGGCGCAGGTTCAAGTGCAGAACCGGGTGAGCCAGGCGCTGCCGAAGCTGCCGCCGGAAGTGCAAAGGCTGGGCGTCGTCACCAACAAGTCTTCACCCGACATCACGCTCGCGGTGTTCGTGTACTCGCCGAACGGCCGCTACGATCAAACCTATCTCGCCAATTTCGTGGCGCTGCGCATCAAGGATGAACTCGCCCGGCTCGACGGGGTGGGCGACGTGCAGCGCTTCGGCGGCGGCGACTACTCGATGCGAGTGTGGCTGGATCCGGAAAAAGTCGCCGCGCGCGGCCTCACGACCGGCGATGTGGTGAACGCCATTCGCGAACAGAACGTGCAGGTGGCCGCGGGACAGGTGGGCGCGCCGCCGTCGGCGAACGGCGCCAACTTTCAGCTCGCGATCAACACCAAGGGCCGTTTGAGCGACGAGACGGATTTCGAGAACATCATCGTGAAGACCGGCGAGGCGGGGCAGATGGTGCGCCTGCGCGATGTCGCGCGGGTCGAACTCGGCTCGGACAACTATGCCCTGCGGGCGATGCTGGACAACCGCACCGCGGTGGCGATTCCGATATTCCAGCGTCCGGGCAGCAATGCAATCGCCGTCTCCGACGCCGTTCGCGCCAAGATGGCGGAGTTGAAAAAGGGATTCCCCGAAGGCATCGACTACAACGTGGCCTACGATCCCACGGTGTTCGTGCGCGGTTCCATCCACGCCGTGCTGCACACCCTTCTCGAGGCGATCGCCCTGGTGGTGATCGTGGTCATCGTCTTTCTGCAGACCTGGCGCGCTTCCATCATTCCCTTGATCGCCGTGCCGGTCTCCCTGATAGGCACCTTCGCCGTCATGCATCTGCTCGGCTTCGGGCTGAACGCGCTCTCGCTGTTCGGCCTGGTGCTCGCCATCGGGATCGTGGTCGACGACGCGATCGTCGTCGTCGAGAACGTCGAGCGCAACATTCAGGAGGGCCTCGCGCCGATCGACGCCACCCGTCAGGCCATGAAGGAAGTGACGGGTCCCATCGTCGCGACCGCATTGGTGCTGTGCGCGGTGTTCGTGCCGACCGCGTTCATCAGCGGCCTGTCCGGGCAGTTCTACAAGCAGTTCGCGCTGACCATCGCGATCAGCACCATCATTTCGGCCTTCAACTCGCTGACGCTGTCGCCGGCGCTGTCGGCCGTGCTCCTGAAGCCGCATGGCGCCGCGCCGGATCGGGCGACCCGCGTGCTCAACCGGGGATTGGGGTGGTTCTTCGCGCCGTTCAACCGGTTCTTCGCGCGGGCAAGCTTGGGCTATGTCGGCGCCGTCGGGCGGGTGCTGCGCTCGAGCGGGATCGCGTTATTCGTCTACGGCGGGCTCATTCTTCTGACCTGGTTCGGCTTCGCCCGCACGCCGACGGGATTCGTGCCGGCTCAGGACAAGCAATACCTGGTCGCCTACGCGCAGCTTCCCGATGCCGCAACCCTGGACCGCACGGAAGCCGTGATCAAGCGCATGACCACGGCGGCCCTCGCCACGCCGGGGGTGGAATCGGTGCCGGCATTTCCCGGACTGTCGATCAACGGTTTCACCAATGCGACGAACGCGGGGATTGCGTTCACGCCGCTCAAATCGTTCGATGAACGCCGGGATCCCAAGCAGTCGGCAGGCGCGATCGCGGCCGCCCTGGGCGCCAAGTACGCAGGAATCCAGGACGCCTATATCGCGGTGTTTCCGCCCCCGCCGGTGCAGGGGCTGGGCACCATCGGCGGTTTCAAAATGGAAATCGAGGATCGCGGCAATTTGGGCCCCGACGAGCTGTACCGCCAAACCCAGAACTTGCTGGCCAAGGCGCGGCGCCGGCCGGAGCTCGCGGGGCTGTTCTCGGGCTTCCAAGTCAACGTCCCGCAGATTCAGGTCGATGTGGATCGTGAAAAGCTCAAGGCCGCCGGCGTCAACCTGCAGGATCTCAACGACACCATGCAGGTGTACCTGGGCGCCCTGTACGTCAACGACTTCAATCGGTTCGGCCGCACATACCAGGTGAACGCACAGGCTGAGTCGGGCTTTCGCCTGAGCGCGGAGGATATCGGCCGGCTCAAGACGCGCAACCGGCGCGGCGACATGATTCCCATCAACAGCTTCATCACCGTGCGCGAGACCTCGGGTCCTGACCGGGTGATGCACTACAACGGCTACGCCGCGGCGGACGTCAACGGCGGTCCGGCGCCCGGCTACAGCACCGGTCAGGCGCAGCAGGCGATCGAGGAGGTCGCGCGCGAAGAGTTGCCGAACGGCATGCGGTTCGAGTGGACGGAGCTGACCTACCAACAGATCCTCGCCGGAGACACGAGCGCCTATGTCTTTCCGTTGGTGATACTGCTCGTGTTCATCGTCCTGGGCGCTCTGTACGAGAGCGTCAGTCTGCCGCTGGTGGTCATCCTGATCGTGCCGATGACCCTGCTTTGCGCCATCCTCGGCGTGCAGCTCGCCGGCGGCGACAACAATGTCTTCACGCAGATAGGTCTCATCGTGCTGGTGGGGCTGGCCTGCAAGAACGCCATCCTCATCGTCGAATTCGCGCGCGACCGCGAAGCGCAGGGCGAGAGCATCTGGCAGGCGGTTCTGGACGCCTGCCGCTTGAGACTGCGGCCGATTCTCATGACCTCGCTGGCATTCATCATGGGTGTCGTGCCGCTGGTGATTTCACACGGGGCCGGCGCCGAGATGCGCCGCGCCATGGGTGTGGCGGTGTTCTCCGGAATGCTGGGCGTGACCTTCTTCGGCCTGCTGCTCACACCGGTGTTCTACCTCGTCATCCGCAAGCTCGTCGAGGCGCGCCGGCGGTCCGGCGGCGTGCCTGCCGCACTCATTCAGACCACCGAGGGTCCACTATGAACATTGTCTCCGCAGCCGCGACACTGATGCGCAGAGCGACGGCCGCTGCGGCGGCGGCGCTGGTCGCGGCGGCCGCGCTCGTCGCGGCGTGCGCTGTCGGTCCCGTGTACCATCCTCCGCAAGCGCCGCTGGTAGAGCCGCGCAACCTCGATGCGCGGTTCAACTCCGCGGCGCCCGATGCGGAGTGGTGGCGGCAGTTCGGCGATCCCGTGCTCGCCGATCTGGAGGCGCGCGCACTGGCCGGCAATCTCGATTTGCGCATCGCCGTCGCGAGGGTGCGCGCCGCGCGCGCCGCCTTCAGCGAGGCGCAGTACGGCTACGCGCCCCACGTGCAGTTGGATGCGTCCTACGCGCGCAGCAAGGAGCAGCAGCCGGGCTTCACCGCCGACCGGGTCGACATCGACAGTTCGAGCGTGGGCTTCGATGCGAGCTGGGAAATCGATTTGTTCGGCCATGTCCGTCACGAGGCCGCGGCGGCGCGGGCGGTGGCCGGCGCCGAAACGGCGAACCTGGCCGATGCGCGGGTCAGCGTCGCCGCCGAGGTGGCGCGCAACTACTTCGAATTGCGGGGCAGCCAGCGGCGGATCGTGGTGGCGCGCGACAATCTGCAGAACCAGCGCGAGGCGCTGCGCCTCACGCAGGTGCGGTACGACGCCGGCAGAGTCACCGAACTCGACACCGACAGCGCGCAGGCGCGCCTCGATGCCACCGAATCCACGCTGCCCTTGTTGGAGGCGGCCGAGAAACGCTCCGCGTACCGTCTCGCGGTGCTGCTGGGATTACCGCCAGGATCGCTGGATACGGAGCTCGCCGCGGTGCCGGTGCAGGTCATGACGGCGCCGCTGCCCATCGGCGATGTGTCGACGCTGCTGCGGTCGCGGCCCGACGTGCGCGCGGCCGAACGCAATCTCGCGGCCGCCACGGAGCGCGTGGGCGTCGCGACGGCCGATCTGTTTCCGCGTGTCACCTTCACAGGATTCGTCGGTTTTCTCTCGGGCGATACTTCGCAATTGGGCAAGGCCGCGAGCCGCGCCTGGCTGGTGAATCCGGCGGTGAGCTGGCCCGCCCTCGATCTAGGAACGGTTCACGCGCGCCTGCGCGGGGCGCGAGCCGAGGCTGACGGCGCCCTCGCGGCCTATCAACAGGCGGTGCTTGCGGCGCTCGAGGATTTCGAGAATGCCTGCGTCGGCTACAGCACTCAGGAGGCGCGGCTGGCGAGCGTGCTCGGCCAGGCGGAGGCCTCGCGGCGCGCGGAAGCGTTGGCCGAGATCCAGTATCGAGAGGGCAGCATCAATTTCCTCGTGCTGCTCGATTCGCAGCGCACCTTGCTGCAGGCGGAAGACTCTCTGGCGGAGGCGGAAGCCGTCTCCAATACGAGCGCCGTCGCGGTGTACAAGGCGCTCGGCGGTGCGTCGGGCCCTCGGGCCGGCTCCTAAGGCTTCCAGTGCTGGAGAAATTCGGTCACGGCGGAGGATTGCATGCCGCGCATGGACTCGAATTCGCCGGTCTTTTGGCTGAAGAGCAGCTCGCCGTGCTCGCCGAGCACCGCCAGCGCGGGCACTCCTCTGCGCAGCGGAATCTTGCAACGCTTGGCGATGTCCAGGTTCTCGTCCATGCGACCGACATTGACGTGAACCAGAATGTAGTTGGCGTCGAGGATGGGCCGGTTGACCGGATCGTGAAAGTAGCGGTCGAGCACGTGGCAATCGGTGCACCAATTGCCGCCGAAATCCACGATGACGCGCTTATGCGATGCGGCCGACGCGGCGAGGGCCGCGTTCAGATCGGTCTTCGCCTGCTCCACCGCCGGGTAGATGTCGGGCTCGGTCGAATGCGCGGTCGTGAAGGCCGCGACTAGAACGGTCAGGAGGGCCGATTTCCAGGGAGTGCGGGAGTGGGTCATGATGCTGGCGACGATACCTTCTCCCGGGCCCCCTTTCAACGGGCGGATCCGTCAGGAGGAGATCAGGGCCTTGAGCAGGTCGCGCCAACTGACGATGCCGACCGGCATGAAATCGCCGTCGACGATGGGGACGCATGAAATTCGATTCTCGAGAAGCAGGTTCGCCGCTTCGGCGACGGAGGAATGCGGCCGCAGCGTGAGAGGATGCCGGGACATGATCTGATGCACCCGCTTGTTCAGGGTCGCAAGGTCCCGGGCGGTTTCCGCCACGCTGCCAACGTACGGGCTCAATGCCCGGAGCAGGTCGCGATCCGACAGTACGCCGCTCAGTTTTTTGTGCTCGTCCACCACCAGCAAGTGGTGAAAATTCATGGTGTCGAAGATCTCTTTCACGACCTCCAGACGGTCGTCCATGTCCACGGTGACGACTCTCGCCGTCATGATTTTGTCCAACGTCATCGTCGCCCCCAAATCCGAACCGCAGCATACAATGCGCGATCCTTCGATCGGAGATCAAATGATGGCTTTAAAGTTTCGACTCGTTCTCGGCACGTCGGCCTTGAGCATCGCGCTCGCGGCCTCGCCTTCCCTGGGCGCCGAGCATTCCTCGACCAGCAATGCTCCGGATGCCAAGCCGGCGGCGGCGTCCGAGCCCTCGGAATCGCCGCGGTTCCTGCACGATGAGTCCAAGGTCACGCAAGGGTCGATCACGATCGGCGGACACACGCTCGGCTATCAGTCCGAGGCCGGCATCCTGGTGGTGCACGTGAAGGATCCCATGGACGACGATCCGCCTCCGGTGCGCGATGAGAAGGGCGGGACGCCGCCTCCGCAGCCGCCCGAGGCGGGGATGTCCTACGTCGCCTATTTCCGGGGCGACAAAGAGGACGTTCACCGTCCCATCACCTTTCTCTACAACGGCGGACCCGGCTCATCGACGGTCTGGCTGCACATGGGCGCGTTCGGCCCGAAGCGCGTGGTGACGGCGGACGATACGCACAGTCCGGCGGCGCCCTATCGTGTCGTCGACAACGAATACAGCCTGCTGGATGTGAGCGATCTGGTGTTCATTGACGCGCCCGGAACCGGATTCGGGCACCTGCGGGGAACCGAAAAGGAGAAGGCTTTCTACGGCGTGGACCAGGACGCGCACGCATTCGCGAATTTCATCGTCGAATTCCTCTCGCGCCACAACCGCTGGAATTCGCCGAAGTATCTGTTCGGCGAGAGTTACGGCACCACCCGCTCGGCGGCGCTCGCGAACATACTCCAGAGCGAGAAATCCCTGGACTTGAACGGCATCGTGCTGCTGTCGCAGATATTGAACTTCGACGACAGCGTGGATCAACCGCAGTTCAATCCCGGAGTGGACCTGCCCTATGTGCTGGCGCTGCCCACGTACACCGCCACGGCGTGGTACCACAAGAAGCTGCCCACCCAGCCGGGCGCGCTCGAACCGCTGCTGAAGGAGGTCGAGAATTTCGCGCTGACGGACTACTTGCAGGCGCTGGCGGCGGGATCGACCTTGAGCGCCGAGCGCAAATCCGCGATCGCGGCCAGGCTGCACGACTACACCGGCCTTGCGGCCGACTACATCGAGCGCGCGAACCTGCGGGTCAACGGCGGGGAATTCGAGAAGACTCTGATGGGCAGCGACGTCACCACCGGACGGCTCGACACCCGATTTGCGGGTCCCACCATCGATCCCATGAGCAAGGAGGCCGACTACGACCCGCAGTCGGCGGCAATCTCCTCCGCCTATGTTTCAGCGTTCAATGATTACGCTCGGGGCGTCCTCAAATTCGGCGACAAGAAGACCTACAAGCCGGTATTCGACGTCGAGAAGCTCTGGGACATGCTGCATCAGCCGCCCGGCGCCACCGCCAAGATTCCGGGACCGGTCAACGTGATGCCCGATCTCGCCGTCGCCATGAAGCAGAACCCGAATCTCAAGGTCCAGCTCAACGGGGGCTACTACGATCTCGCGACTCCGTACTTCGCGGCGGTGTACGAGCTGCGCCAGCTGCCCATCCAGAGCTCGCTCCAGGGCAACATCGAAATGCATTTTTACACCTCCGGACACATGGTCTACGCCCATGAACCGGACTTGAAAGCTTTACATGCGAATGTCGCAGCCTTTATCGAGAAGACCCGCAACGGCGCCGCCAAATGACGGGGAGGGCGGGGCGGGGGTCGCCCCGGGGGCGGGGGTCGCCCCGGGGGCGGGGGT